>MDSV01188104.1_pt1 | contig 13427 bp, 17 predicted proteins | sample 810851 | NCBI WGS metagenome assembly MDSV01 (sample SAMN05326640, study PRJNA326480) | marine metagenome | isolation source: seawater | place: Atlantic Ocean: North East | collected 2012 | reverse complement strand
TTTAGTTTAGTGGTAATTGTTATAGCATCATTAAACTTAGTCTTAGATTTTGATTTTATCGAAGAAGGAGCTGAAAAAGGTGCACCAAAATATATGGAATGGTATGGAGCTTTTGGACTTATCGTTACTTTAGTCTGGCTATATTTAGAGGTTTTGAGATTACTGGCAAAATTAAGCTCAAGGAGGTAATTTATTCAGTCCATAAAGTTCCAATGGAATATGTTTTGGCTTTTCCGCTAACTATTACTCTGCTTGCTTTGTTTAAACATTTTAAACTACCCCCTCTTTTAGAAATTTGATTAGCATTAAGACTTTCTTTATTTAATCTTTTCGCCCAAAAAGGGGTTAAAGAACAATGAGAAGAGCCTGTAACTGGATCTTCTAAAATAGAAGCTTGTGAAGTGAAAAATCTTGAAACAAAATCACATTTTTTTCCCTCAGAAGTAACAATCCCCCCGCCATGACCAAGATTAATTTTGTCAAATATTTGTTTATCAACAACTATATCTTTTATCTCATCCTGATTTTCATAAACAAGTAAATAATCTCTTGATTTATACACCTCTTTTGGTAAAATATTTAGCGCTTGGGAAATAACTTTTGGCAACTCAGATCGAACAGGCATCCTAGAGGGCAGATCCATAGAATAATAATCATTTTCAAAAGTGATTATTAATTCTCCGCTTAATGTTTCAAAAATTATTTCATCCTTTTTATAATTTAGTATCGATTTTAAGCAATGTGCAGCAGCTAGAGTAGCATGTCCACAAAGATCCATTTCTATTTCTGGAGTAAACCAACGCAAATGAAATTTATCCACTTTGTCAATAAAAAAAGCCGTTTCTGCTACAGCATTTTCTTTTGCAATATTTAAGAGAATATCATCTGAAAGCCAATTATCTAGAGGAACTACACAAGCAGGGTTTCCTTTAAATACAGTGTCTGTAAAAGAATCTATTTGAAATAAATCTAGTTTCATTTTATTAATCTAATGATAATTGAATTTAAAACAAAAAAACCTCTTAATCAGAGGTTTTTTTGATGTCTAAATATATCTTAGTTAGATTCCCAATAAGCAAAATCACCAGGGAATAAACCAACATCATATGAAGCAACTTCATTGTTAAAGGAATCTACAACTTTAACCTGATTTAGGTCTGTATAATTAGTTAATCCAAAATAAATGTAATCACCTATGACTTCCACATTATAAACTTGTGAGGGTTCATAAGAACCTAATTTTGATTCTTCCATGATTTCAAGATCTTTTCCAAGCATTGCTGTTCCGCCAGAAAATGATCTAAAAATTCCAGATTGATAGTTCATTATAGAGCCTCCACAAACAACCCCAGAGCCATAATACTTTATTTCTGATACTTTAGAAATAGAATTGAATCTGGTTGAGCCATAAAAAGCATTATAGTTTGCATCATAAAATGTATTAGCTATATAAATATCGTTATTTTGAACAGCTATTGAAGTTGGGCCTTTACCAATTTCATGAGTTTCTAATATAGAGTTAGAAACAGTATCGATTTTTAATAATTTATTACTATCGGAATAATCATTGTTCATTTGAATACCCACCCATAAATTTTGACCATCCAAAACAATTGACTCAGGTTTTCCCTCAACCTTAATAGAATCTTCTACTTTGTAAGTCGTTAAGTTTAAAACCTTTACATCACTAGAATTCCAATTAGTAAAATAAAGTTTATCATTTAATATTTTCATTTCTCTTGGACTAGAATTTTCTGTGCTAATTTCTATACCAGGCAATTTTAATCCATCTTTAGTAATATCATAAGCCATAATTTTATGACTATTATTCACTATTACAAATAGTTTATTCTTGTAAACCTCTAGAGATTGGACTACATCCCCTACATTATCTACATTTTTTAATTCACCTTTTTGGTTAATCATATAAATAGATCCGTTACTTGAACCAAATTTACCCTCACAGGCTACAAATACCCACTGATCTTTTGGAGTAAAATCAACTACAGAGTCTTTTTCACAAGAATAACTAACCAATAATAAAACAACAAATAATAATTTTTTCATAATAAAAAGTTTTAATTAATAAATTAATTTAAAAGTTGAGTGATTTGACAAAAAATTGGTGAAAGCATCTGCTTTAGCACTTTTTTAAAGAGGTTGCAATCAGTCAAATCGTTCCTCTAATTTTAAATAAAGTGCGAATCTAATTAATTTTTTCAAACCTAAAAACAATTCTTTAAATACTTTTTAGGTTTGAAATAAAATAATTGTGTAAGGTATTCTTTATGAGAATTTTATAAAAAAATTATTTTTTTGAAGGTTTTCCCGGAACTCTTCCAAAGTTTCCAGCGCCGTCATAGTCCAAAGTATCAGTTTCAACTTTATCGTTTGTATCTTTTTTTGACTCTCCTGGAATAAGTAAAACACCAGTAAAGAAAACTCCAAATACTGCTACACCAATAAAGAAAATTAATTGGATGCTCATTTTTTGAAAATTTGTTTAATATATGCCCCTGCAGCTAAAATTGAGGGCACCCAAATTCCTACATACAATCCCTCTTGTTGTTGTCCGCTAAACCATAGAGAGATAGATAAAAGAAAACTTATAAAGGCAGCACCTAATATTAAATAATCTGATTTTTTCATATTCTAAATATACAAAAACATGTTTTTTAATTAAGTTATAACAAGGGAGGTTATTCTATTTGAAATTTATTCTTGAAAGAAACTGCGATTACAACTGAAAGAAAGAAATACGTTATCATTAATATGTGAGAAAAATTAAAATCAGTTGATAAAAATTGCGATGTAGAAGAAATCAATAAAACTGTAGCGGCAAAAATTGATCTAACTATTTCAAAACTTGGTGCCCAAGAATGAAAATCCATTAATGAGGTAAAACCAAATATTGAAATGAAAATAATAAAACCATAAATTAATTTAAAATTAATACTAAGATCTGAGAAATTATATAAAAGAAAAGTAAGTAAAAGATTTATAGAAATAAAATGAAAAAGAGCTATTCCTTTAATTAATGGAGAATATTTGGGACTATATTTAGTTCTTGTTTTTACATCTTTTATAATAGTTATTGGAAACTTTTCTATCACATCTTTTGGCCTCCATCCAGTTGGCATGAACCAAATTCTGAGCTTATCTTTGAAATTATTAGTATTATAAGCATCACGAATAACATTACCTGCATGCTGAAAATTTATTAAAATAGGATTCCAAGTTTTTACAGGTTTTAAAACACCATAAACCGGAGGCTCCTCATCTAATTCTTCTTGAAAAGTTCCAAAAATTCGATCCCAGACACAAAATATAGCCGAGAGATTTTTATCAATATAAATCGGATTAATGGCGTGGTGCACTCTATGCTGTGATGGCGTTACTATTATATATTCTAAAAAGCCTAGTTTCCCTATATGCTGAGTATGATACCAAAATTGGGCGAATAAATGCAGTGGAGCAAGTACAGTAATAATGTTAGCAGGCACTCCTAATAAAGCTGCAGGAATTAAAAATAAAGCTCCAAACCCTATCCAAGCTGAAATACTTTGTCTTAGAGCACAAGCTAAATTAAATTCCTCACTACTGTGATGAATCACATGTCTATTCCAAAAAATATTAACCTTATGATTAAGTCTATGATTCCAATAACTAGCAAAGTCTACACATATAAAAGCAACCAAATACAAAGTTAAACTTGATTCTAGCTTAATTACAGCAATACTTTCAAGTATGTATGGGTAAGAAACAATTACCAAAACCAGACCTAAAGAATCTTTAAGGATATTGGTCATCCCAGAACTTAAACTAGAAAGAGTATCCATGAAAGTATGGGTTTGTTTTTTAGTAAAATGACCATATAGGATCTCAGCTAAAATTAAGACCATAAAAGCAGGAATCACCAATAATAGTATGTCTGCATAATTTAATGAAAATCCTGATTTTACCATTAGAATAATATATATATTTAGATTATAGCAATTATATAAAATTAGCCAAATATAAATAAAAAAAAGTTCGTCAATTCGAAGGTTTTTTTGATTTTATATTTTTCTTAATCTAAATGTCAAAAATGTCAAAAAAATATGTTGTTTTATTTACAGTATTCTTCTTACTTATAAGTTTTAATTTAAATAGCCAATCGAGAAAAGAAATTCGCCAACAAAAAACTTTATTAAAAAAACAGAAAAAAATAGAAAAATTTAAAGAGATTACGTGGCTAACTGTAAAAGATAGTGTAGGCTATTTCACTGACGACAAAAGGCTATACAGAGAAACTTCATCGATGGAATCAAGTTCAGAAAAAGCCAAAAATTTTATAAATAAGGACATGAATAATTTTACAGAAAGAGCTGCTTTTAAAAATGACCAAGAGTCTAAAATAGGAACCTATATATTAGAAGAAAAAATTGTTCAAGCCGTAATATTCAAATCAGATTTTAAAAAACTAATAATTGAAATTATTGCTACTTGCAATAGTGGTTTAAATAGTAAATCTACTTTAGTTTTAGAAAAAAAAGAAATTGATGAAATCAGAAAAGTCAATACAATTAATAGTTTTATTGCGGGTAGATTTAAAACTCCTTTTTTATCAGAGAAAAAAATGTTGAATACAATTGATGGTCTTTGCTTTTAAAAAAATCTATAGACCTTCTAAAATAACTTGTAGATTATCCTCTAGCCTATGTTTGACTATTTGAGTAACTCTTTTTTTTAATTCAGATGAGTTTTGGACAAAAAAGTTTAATTCATTTAATGAGAAATGTCCAATGACAATACCTGAAATTATGCTTTTAAAATTTGTGTCTTTTTTTAAAATCGTACTAATTCTATTTAACTGCTTTTCTTTTTTTAGATCTATAAAATCAATATTTCTTTGCTTTATATAATCCTGAAACAAAGCAATTAATAAACTATGTTGCATTTTTATAATAGGTCGAATCACTTGATTTTGAAATTTTTCAATGTCTAATGTCCCACCCTTAACTAAATCGGATAATATTGGTCTTTTCTTTATCTTCAAAAAAATGTTTATTGAATTTCACTAAATTAGTTCAAATAATGATATGATTAATTGGAAATGTAAACATACTTGGAAAAGAGCGAGAATAAATACCCTATGGTGTTTATTAGGCTGTTCTATTGGAGATTTTGGAACAATCTTGTATTTTCAAAATGTAGAGCACGATTGGGTTACATTTGAAGTAATGAGTTTAGCTATAGTCAACGGATTATTAACTTCAATTATTTTAGAAACAATAATTCTACTGAAACAAATGGGATTTAAACTTGCATTAAAAACTGCCTTGGGAATGAGTTTCATATCAATGGTGGGAATGGAGCTGTCTATGAATATAACTGATGCAATTTTAACCGGAGGAGCAGTATTAACATGGTGGGTAACTCCAATAATGTTGTTTATGGGCTTTATAACTCCACTTCCTTATAACTACTGGAGATTAAAAAAGTATAATGTAAGTTGTCATTAATGATTTTTTAAAATAGGAGTAAATATTAGCTATAAAAAACTAATTTCATAGCTGTTACTACTGCAATAAATAAGAAAATTTTAAACAAAATATCTACCCAAAACCAGAATTGTTTTTCTTTTCTTTTCATAAATTATTGTGAGGTCTTTCCAATAAAGACATTTACTTTTGAGTTAAGCGGATTCCCACTTGCTCTACGATTTGAGACTATTTGACCACTATGCCACAAAGCATCTGCAATTGGACCATTTAAATGATTCCAAAAAGGAAAAGTCATCTTATTTCCTTCTCTATTAAATTGGATTTTTAAATCCGATAAGTTGTTTGTCTCTTTTAATTTTTGTTTTATAAAATCGAGTTTGTTTAAGGTTTTTTCTCTTAATAATTTATATTCCAACTTTTCTTGATTAAAATCAAATTCCTTTTTTTCAAAACTAGAAGATATCATGAGAGTTAAAGTATAAATATGCTCCATAACTTCAAAAGTAGACCTGCTACTTTGACTTGGCTTGAAATTTAAATCTTTTTCATTTAATGATTCTGTAGCCCAGTAATAGCGATAACCCAAGCCATCAATCATCCTTATTACTATGTTCGTTTCACTGTATTGTTCTGGATAACCTTCTATTTCATAAAAGGGAAGTTCATTGTTTTGAGAACTGATAATCATGGGAACCAATAAAAATATTAGTATTGTTTTTTTCATTTTTTGATTTTATAACGTATCTAATAGTAAATATAAAAAACAACCTTATAGTAACATTAAAATACTGAAAGGAAAAACTAGTTTATGTAGCTCAAAAATACTTTTTATCTATATAAAAAGTGCCAAATGGTATTACAGAGGCTAATGCTACAACCCCGAAAGTTTTTAAATTCCATTTCATTTGCTTTTGGATTAAAATTGCTAAAAAAATATATCCAATGAATAAAATTCCATGAGGCATTCCAAGCATTTTCACATACGATTCGTCTCCTTGAGAATATTTAATTGGTACTGCAACAAAAAGAAGAAGTAAATAGGAAATTCCCTCTAAAAAACTAATAAGTCTGAATGCTTTTATCATAATACAAATTATCTGAATTAATTAGATTTTTTTTTAAATTCAATTAATTCTCCTTTTAAAGTTCCTCTAAAAAACTTCCTTTTTTTAATAAGTAAAACTTCTCCATATTTTCCGTTTTTAATACTCGAATCCACACCAAAAATTTTATTATTGTATAATTGAACAACCTGATCATAAGAGCAATGTCCTACCACGATATGTTTGGTATTTAACATCTTTAATATTTTTGAAATATCAGCATCAGTTAAATCCTCTCCATATTCTTTAAAATAATCACGGTACCATATTAAGCTTTTTTCTCCATTATATAAGTCATAGATCGAAGAATTCATTTGTTCTAAAGGAGTATCAATATAGTATCTCATCATTAAATTTATCTTTTCAAAATCAACTCCTCTATTTATTAAGAATTCCTCAGAAACTCCCCCGTGAGTAAATACATTATTATTAATTTTAATAATACTTGGTTTTGAACGTAGCCATCTGCCTAAAATTGTTTTATCACTGTATAATTGATCGTATTCGAGACCAATTAATTTTGAAGATTCTATGTATTTTTTATGAATGTATCGCAAATCTTTTTGAAGAACCATAAATTCATGATTACCAAGTACAAAGTGTACACGACCACCATCACTTTTTGCTTGAATTTCAAGCTTATAGACTAACCAAAGTACTTCATTGACTTTATCTCCTCTGTCAAAAATATCCCCAGCAATCACCAAGTGTCCCTTACCAAAATTCCAGTTTAATTCCTTGTCAATTACTTTGTTGTTTTTTAATAATTCAATTGTCAAATCATATTGCCCATGAATATCACTTAGTGCAATTATTTTTTTTACGTTATTATATGTAGATTTTTCCGGAAGATATAATGTGTCGTAAGAGCTTTTATCTAAGTCACTGAATATAACTTCACTGTTAATTATTGATTTTTTTATAAGCTTATTTTTTTCAATAAAAATATATGGTCCATCTGAAATAATGGCGTCTTGACCAATTGAAAATAACGGAACAAACAGTAACAATAGAATAATTTTTTTCACAATTTAAATTTAATAATTATAGAATTAAAAGAAACTGATTTTTTTAGCAATTTTAATTTATATACTTTGGAAGAGTCATATTAATTTTTAGTTATTTAGGTCTTGACATATTTTATTAATTTAGTTACATAAAATTATTTATTTAAATACTTTGAATCTACTTATTCTTTATGCTGTTTTAACAATAGCGCTCTCTTTTTTTTGTTCAATATTGGAAGCTGTTTTACTAAGTGTTAATCCAACATATTTAAAAATTAAGATTAGTGAGGGGAAAAAATATGCTTTTGACCTTCAAAAAATGAGGGATAATATTGATGAACCATTAATTATTATTTTAACATTAAATACAATTTCTCACACGGTGGGAGCAATTCTTGTAGGAGTTCAGGCCAAGGAAGTATACTCTTCAATTAATAATAATACCTACGATATTTTAGGAATTCTTATTACTGAAGATTTAGTTGTTGGAACTGTTTCAGGCATAATGACTATACTTATTTTATTAGTGTCTGAGATAATTCCTAAAACATTAGGCGCAACATATTGGCACAAACTTTTAAGGTTTACCTCAGTTTTTTTAAAGACTATTATCCCTGTATTTAAATATTCGGGTATTTTATTTTTATTACAGTTTTTTACTAGCCTCATAAATAAATCTAAAAATAAGAATGTTTTTTCAAGAGAGGACTTTTCGACTATGGCTGAAATTGCTGAAGAAGAAGGGGTGATTGAAGAAAGTGAATCGGATATTATTAAAAATATGGTAAAATTTAAAGATGTTAAAATCAGAAATATAATGACTCCTTTTTCAGTTATGAAAATTGCTTCAGAAGATATTTCTATTAAAGATTTTTACAACAATAATCCTAATTTATCTTTTTCTAGAATACCAATTTATTCCACCAAAATGGATAACATTACGGGTTATGTTTTAAAGGATAATATATTAGAGCAAATTGTTAAAAAAAATGGCAATTCAAACCTTTCTTCCATAAAAAGAAAATCTATTTTTTCAAATTATGAATCTCTAATTCCTAAAACTTTTGATAAACTAATTAAAGAAAGGGAACATATTTCTATGGTTATTGATGAACATGGGACAGTTAGAGGATTAGTTACTATGGAAGATATAATTGAAACTCTTTTAGGTCGTGAAATTATGGATGAAACAGATACAGTAAAGGACATGCAAGCTCTTGCAAGGAGTAAAGATCAAAAAAATATAAATTGATCTATTGAAGTAAAAGATATGTGTATAGTTTAGTCTAATCTAAAAGTAATTGGAATACTAAAAGGAACCCTTACTCTGAGTCCATTTACTTTACCTGGTTTCATTTTAGGAAGAAGTAATATAATTCTTTCTGCATCCCTTTCTAATATTGGATGAGGTCCTCGAGATTCTAATCCTGTAATATTTCCGTCTACTCCAATTATAAATTTTATAAACACTCTTCCTTGGATGGCCATTTCTTGAGCTAATTTAGGATATCTAAAATTTTGAACTATGTGGCGTTGCATTTTCTCTTTAAAACATTCTATTAGTTTAGTTTTCTTTAACTTTTCACAACCAGGGAATACAGGAATTTCCTCAATTTTTGGGTACTCCTCTTTTGTTAGTTCCTTTTGATTTAATTTATTTAGAAAATTTAAACCTTCATTTACTTTATTACTATTTATTGAATTTATTAAACCTTTTTCAATGTCCACTAATTTATAAAGGATAGGAGTTCTAAACTTTTTCTCAACAGATGTTCCGTCTACAACTGAGGGATTTGTTTTAGGAAGGCTCTCTATTATTGAATTTGCTGCTTTTTCAAAAGCACTTGAAATAACTTTCTTAGACTCTGCATCTTCAAAGCTAACTCCTACAAGAGCTGCGATAGAACTAACATTTTTAACAAAACCATTTTTATCAATTGTGTAATTTACATTGACCATCGCTTGTATATCGAAATAATTCCCTAATTCTGGGTAGTAGAAATTATTTAATATGTGATGATTAATGAGATTTTGAAAACAAGAATTATCATTTATATTACAATCTAAAAAAGGATTATTACTTCTCAACTCAGGAACGATTGAAGATGTTTCTAGTGTTGTATCAACAAATGCATCATTTTTAATATTAGCTTGACCAACAATAACAAATTCCTCGAGTTTATTAAAATCTTTCTGCCCAAAAGAAAGAATTGGGATTAGTAATAATAATAAAATTATTTTTTTCATTTAACAATCACAGCAAGAGCAATCACAAGAATTATTACAGCTGCAACTTTTACAATTACAATTCATATAAATAAATTTTTTAATTAATATAAAGTTAATTAATTATTTTAAATCACCTTTAATTGGCTTACTTAAGAACGGAAAATTAACTTATTATTGGTAGACAGTATTATAACTAAAAATAACTAATCAAACCATCTGTAAATAACACTAGCTACATAACTATTTTTCAAAACAATTTTTAAGATAAAAAAAAGAACCGCTCCAACGCTAACAAAAAAACCAGCTTTTTTAAATCTTTGCCACATATTAATTCTCTTGATATTATTTAGTTTTTCTTTATATACTTTTCTTCCAATGGAATAAAATCAATGTCAAGATAGGCTCCATTGGCGTTGTCATCTGAAACTATTTGAGGTTTTCCCTTAATAATTTCATTAGAATTTCGATGTATATGTCCAGCAAAAATTCCCATTAAATTAGGTGAATCAAAAACCTTTTTATAAAATTCAAATGTTGTTTTACTATGACCATTTTTTGGCCATTTAGGACGTCTTTCTAATTCAAAATTACGATCAGTTGTTGCTCCCCAAAATGGATTTCCACAGCCAAAAGAAATTTTCTTTCCAGGTGCGTACATTGGAATATGAACTAATAAAACAAGAGGCAATCCAGATTCGACTTGCTCGTTGAAAAAAACCAATTGCTCATCGTTTATTTCATAAGTTGAATTGTCAATGGCTAAAAATCTAATTCCTTTTATATCATATGCTGCCATTAAAGGATTGTTTCCCTGATACAAAGGCATTAACCTTTTTTCTATCCATTTATCACGAAGCACGTCTAATTTTCCCTTCATTCCTTCATAATGCCAATCGTGATTTCCAGCAATATAAATATAAGGAATACCGATTGCTTCAAGTTTAGAAAGCACCCATTCAATTGCAAGTTCAGATGGGAAACTGAAAATATCTCCAACTAAAGTAATAATATCTGCATTTACTTCTTTAGCAAATGCAAGTGCTCCCTCAAAAGACTTTTTAGGATTTGTTTTTTTTCTTGTTTTAAAGTGGGTGGTTTGGTTGTAAGCTTTCGCCATTCTATCGCTGTAATTTAGAAAAGGCTTTCCTCTATCATCGTCCATATACAAATGTGTATCTGCGATATGTACTATTTTAATTTTTTCTTTGATAACCTCGCTATGAAAAGATACTTTTTCCTTGTCCACAGTAACGTAAACTTCGAAAGGTTCTTCGACTTTATTTATTTGTGCTTTAGTACAGGAAACAGTTGAAAGTCCAAGTCCTGTAAAGACTGTTGTTGTTTCTTTTATAAATGACCTTCGTTTCATTGAATTATAATAATCTAAATATAACAATTACTGAACTAAAGGAGGAAGATATGCCTCTAATTTAATATCTTTATTAAAAAATAAATACATATGAAAAATTCGATTTTATCAATAGCTGTTTTTGTAATTATATTAATCAGCTCATCACAACTAACTGCACAAAAATTTAAAAGCTTGGACAAAAGCCCAATGGATGTGGCAGCATTCCCTAATAGTTACAAAATTTCAGATAAAATAGTAAAAGTAGTATACAGTCGCCCTCAATTAAAAGGAAGAGATCTAGTGAAATTAGCACCACCTGAAAAGGTTTGGAGAACAGGAGCAAATGAAGCAGCAGAAATCACATTTTATAAAGATGTTATGTTTGGAGGAAAAGCATTAAAGGCGGGGACTTATTCTCTATTTACAATACCTTCTCAAGACGGAGATTGGACCGTAATTATTAATAGAGCAAAAAATGTTTGGGGCTCATATTACTATAAACAAAACCAAGATGTTATTCGTGTTTCTGGAAAAACCACTAAAGCAGAGAAAAATATTGAGGCTTTTTCAATGATATTTGATAAAGATATGACATTAAAAATGGGGTGGGGAAATACCGTTATTTCAGTACCTATAAAATAAACCTTAAACCAAAATTACTTTACACAAAAGAAATCATAGTTTATGAATAAATATTTTTCTAAAGATAAAATAACGATTGCAATTATAGTTCTTATTATAATTAATATAATAATCGTGTTTTTTTAGATAATTATGAAAAAACTATTTCTACTATTACTAGAATTTAAAATAAATCTTTTGAAAAAAATCTTAAAATGGTTTAGGAATTAAAAGTATTGAGGGATCGGTATTTATAGTTTGTTTAAAGAAAAATTAATTAACCTTAGTACATCTATTTTTTGAAGATTTTGTCGTGAAAGGGTCAGTAGGATTTACTTTAAATCTGAAATCAGTAGAATCATTATTGAATTGTAATTCAAAAACAGTTATTATATCTCTTGTGCAAAGAGCATCACAAAAACAAAACAGCACATCATCCTCATTTAAGCCAGACTTTAAATATGCTATTTGACTGCCACCATTTGTTGTTTCGTTAGTAAGGGTAATATAATTGATGTTTTCAAAGGTGGAAGATTGAGAAGTATATTCTTCATCTGATTCGCTACAGCTAACAAAAACAAATAATACTATTAGAAAAATTCTATTCATGCCCAAATATAACAATTATCTTTTCCTTATTAATTTATCCTTTATTTATGATTTGAAATAGTTAAATTAACTGAATCTATATGCCTATGGTTTAGAATTATTTTTAAAATCAGTTAATTCAAATTCTTTAAACTTTTTTAATAAAAAGTCTGCGTATCTCATAAAGCCTAAATCAGTAAAATGAACTCCATCTACCGTCCCCTCCTGGTCAAGTCCAAGTGCGTTTCCGCTCTCTATGTAAAAAATATTTTTATAACCAATATCAATCATCTTTTGGTATTCATTTTTTAATGCTAAATTCATAGCTTTTGTGCCTTTATATGCTTTTTTATCCAAAACTAAAAAAGAGGATTTAAATAAATCTACAAAGATGATTGGAGAATTTGGATTCTTTTTTCTAATGGTATTAACGAGCGGAATTGTATTCTTAGTAACATTTTCTGGAGGAAACATATTTGGCATACATTCTATAACATAAAACAACGGATCGGATTCAGAAATTAGTTTAGCAATTGGTTCTTCCATCCTACCATTTCCACTAAATCCAAAGTTTATAACATCAATATCAAGCTTTCTAGATATAATGTTCGTATGTGCCATTCCTGGTCGAGATGCACAACCACCTTGAGTAATACTAGTGCCATAAAAAATTATTGGTTTTTTTATATTCTTTTTAACTTTTTTTATAAAGCTGGCTGAATTAATTCCAACTTCAATGTTTTCAACACCATCATAGAGAGGGAGAAATATTTTAAACTCTCTTAATTTTTCAGTCATATTATCTACAAGAAGATACTTATTGTCGATTCCTTGTGGACGACCAGTATTTACATATTGCCAACCATTTTCATTTTTATAGTACAAGTCAACTCCTTTAATCCCAGTTTCAGCCATATGGTTCATTGTAAGATCATTAAAAATTTTCCATTTAACACTTATGGTTGTAGAATTAGAAAGAAACCGAATAGATAATCCAGCTGAAGATTTTGATAAATCCCATACTGGTTTTCTTACAATATTT
>MDSV01053151.1_pt1 | contig 13428 bp, 11 predicted proteins | sample 810851 | NCBI WGS metagenome assembly MDSV01 (sample SAMN05326640, study PRJNA326480) | marine metagenome | isolation source: seawater | place: Atlantic Ocean: North East | collected 2012 | reverse complement strand
TATTTTTATTTTTTAAATTAAAAACATATAAATTTATATCAGCTGACTCAAAAATTTTTTCAGGTTTAGAAAAAAATTTTCCTCTCATTTTTTTAATATTCTTCGAATCTAATGACGGTTCCTCAGCATAAAATGATTTATTATCAATCTTTTTAACTTTAGTTGTAAAATATTTATCTACCTTGAGTTCTTGTAATACTTTACATAAATTTTCCTCATTTCGAATTTTATTTATAATTCTCTTACCACCTACAAGACCTTCGAGTTGTATTAGATTTTTGTTTAATAAAAATGAAACTTTACCAGCCATATCACCCATAGCAAATATTGTATTCTCTGAACTTTTATAATTTTCTTTAACTTTTTTAGCAATATTTAGCATGTGATCATTGTTTACATTAAAATTTAAGAATAATAAGAATGAATATGAAGCAACGAAAAATATTCCAGTAAGGTATAAAATAATATTATATTTTTTAAAATTTATAATTTTTAAAATATCATTTATAATTAATGGTGTTGAAATTGCTAAGAAAAAAAAATGCCAAGTCCACAGAGGCCAAGATGATCTTATACTGTTACTCAAAAAAAAGAGAATTGTTGTAATTATTGAGATTTTTGTAAAATTATTTGTATTTTTTGATCTTATTAAAAATATTCCAAATATATTTATACAAAATAAAACTGATATAAATCTCATTCCAAATCCTTCTGTGAATAAAAATGAAAAGGTTTCTTTATTAACTAAAATTTTGTTAGTTAAACTTTTTGCCACCCCACTTTCTGGAAAGGGTAATCCAAAATAATAAATATTTATTATGATATATATAGATATTAATAAAGGAAGAAATAATAAATTTATTATATATTTTAATTCTAATATTTTTCTTTTTGTAAGAATTTCATTCGACAATAAAACAAAATAAAATATAAGAAATTCTAATCTTGACAAAAATGTTAAAAAACTAAGTAAACAAAAAAAAAATACATTTTTTTTGAAATACACAAGACTTAAAGAAAAAAGATATATTGCAATTGATATTTCCATGCCATTTTTTGAAAAAAAAAGGGTTAAATAACTAATTAAGGAACTAATCATATGGCTTTCAAAAAATTGATATCCCTCACTAAGTAGAAATTTTCTGAAGTTTAAATAAGTTAAAAAACTAAATAAAAATATTGATATAATAATAATCAAATTAAAAATAATGTAATTTTCAAATAGATAAAATATTATTGTGATATATAAAAACCACAATGGTTGAAAACCATTTGTTAAACTTATTCCATCAAATGATATCAGTCCAATATCTACAAGATTTCTTACGGTTGTAAGATAATAATAAAAATCATCAGTAAATGGAGCTTCTACATCAGACCCGAATAAAATCTCCAATCTAAAAAATATTAAAATACAACAAATTGGAAAAAAGATATAAAATAAGTTAATTTTTTTCATTTTCTAATTAAAGTTAATATAAAATGTTTATTGTTATTTAAGTATGAACTATTGTAATGATCAAACGTATCTAAATAAAAATCAAATTTCTTCTTTAAATCTTTTAAAAAAATATCAAAAAATTTTTTGTTATCAATATTCTCAAATTTTTCTTGAAACGAAATAATCGAATATTTTGAATTTGATATTAATGCATAAAATTGTTTTCTTAATTCAATAGGAAACTCAGATATTGACCAATTTGCAATAAGCAAATAATCTTTATTTTTTTTTGCAAAAATCTCAACATCTGCCATCTCACTAATCAAATTAAGTTTACTAGATCTATTGGAAAAAGTTGGCTTGTATTTGTTCATAAACAAATAATAATACTGCAGCAAATTTACTTCGTGCATATCATAAATCGTATAATTAACATTTTTATCAATTTTTTTAAAAATATCTGCCATACATCCATATCCACCTCCAATTTCAATTATATTTTTTAAATTGTGAAGTTTAATTTCTATTTTATTTTGAATAAATTTTTTTATTATGAAAACTTGTCTTATTCTGTTCCCACTACTTTGAGGATATAAAAAAAACTTTATCGGTCCCCCAACATCATTTTCTTTTAGTAGCTTTTTCCATATATTCCAATTTTTATCTTTTTTAAGTTCTCTTAATTCAAAGAAAATAAAAAATCTGTTGTGAACAAAGAAAATCTTTTGGATTAAATGATTTCTTAAAAACTTGATTAAATTTGCTTCACCAATAATTTTAAGTATTTCATTGGATAAGTTTTGATGAGTCTTCAATCTTGAATTTTTTTTAAATATCAGATTTGCCCTACTTTTTACAATTTTTTCAGCGATATCGTGTCTTTTTTTATCAAAATTTATTCTCTTAAAAGAAGTAAATGATAAGTATATGCTAATTTTTCTTAAAAAGGCTCTTAACATTTTGATCTTTCAAAAACTTTCTTACTATATTTTCCATAATGTATGTTTCATAAAATTTATTAGATTTGTTTATACTTATTTTAAAATTATAATTTTTTATTATTTCCTTAAAAAATAATTTTTTTTTGGCTATAATTGCAACTTTATTATTTTTTTCAAAACTTAAACCTTCAATTCCTTTTTTAGTAGTCAAAATATTTACACCTAATATCAAAGCTTCAATTATTTTAATTCTTGTCCCAGTTCCTTTGTCAATAGGAACTACCATCATTCTTGAATTATGCATTAAATTAAATAATTTTGATTTACTCACGATACCAAAATTATGTAAAAATTTCTTTTTTTTATAAAAACCTCCACCAGTCAAAACTAGTTTAAGTTTAGGTAACTTTTTTAAAAGTTTAGGCATTAACTCATAAACTATAAAATCTATAGCTAATTTGTTAGGTAAATATTTATATGAACCACAATAAATTATGTATTCTGCTTTGAATATTTTCTTTTTATTAAATTTAATTATTTTTTTTGAAATACCGTTATTTAAATTAATACATTTAATATTATAAAGTTTTCTTATTTTTTTAATTTCTATATCTGAAACTGATGTTGCAAGATTTGAATATTTAAAAACAAAATATTCTAGTTTTTTTGTAATTAGACTAATTATCCTATTAGACATCATCTTTCTTACTTCATATTCAATACTATGAGAGTGATAAATTATTTTTGTACCTGGTGAAAAGGCTCTTATTAAAAAAAGTGACAGAAAGCTATATCCTATCCAACTTGGACCCTCCAATATTACTAATTTGTCTCTACTACTCTTTAAATATTTTAAGGTTTTAAAAATTAAATAAGGAATTTTAAGTATTTTACTTATAGGATTTTCTTTATTTATATAAATAGTTTCTGTATTTTTATATTTCTTTTTATCTACGTGAGAAATTTGAAAAATTTTTTTCTCTCCAGGCCAACAAAGAAACAAGCTTCGTATAACTTCAGCTGACCCCATAGTGGTTGGGAATACTGGGAAAAAACAAACAAAAGCGGTTTTCATTTATTCACTTTCTTTAAAAATATTATCAAATTAAAAATTATAAAAAAGATCAAAGACAAATAGAAAAATTGATCATATTTTATGCTTATTATCATTATTAAAATAACAAATAATGTATTTAAATATATACCTGCCAATGATTTTATATTTTTTTTTAATTCTTTAGATCTAAAAAATAGTAAGACGACTTCTTTAAATAATAAAACAAAACTTATAAATAATAGATTTTCAAACTTAAATAAAATAAAAATTAAAGCTACTAAAAAAGGAATTATAAAAAAAAGTTCAAGCTTAGTATTAAATTCGATCTTCTTTTTACCTTCAAAAAAAGCAATTAAAATATGAGACACTCCAGAGATCCAAGAAATTATTAAGAAAATTTTTGTTAATTCTAGAATTTCCAATGAGTATTGATTACCCAGCCATAATATTAAAAGCTTATCAAGAAATGGAAACAACAGAAGTAAAAAAATAGGGACGATAAATGAATAAAAGTCCAAAGAATAGTTGAAGTTTTTTTTTTCATTTCCGGAAGATATTTCAGGTAATAATACAGCAGCAATACTCTTTGAAAATATAGTTATTTTGCCTGCGAGCTGATATGGGATACTGTAAATTGCCAGCGCCACAGAACCTAAAAAAAAATTTATAAAATACTTATCAATAAAATCATAAATTTGTATATTTGAATTATGTAAAAAAAACCATCTAGAATATTTTTTCAACTTAGGTCCGAATTTATATTTTAAATCGTCTTCCAAAAAAAAATATTTCCTTATAAATAGTAATATTATTAAAATAGAAATTATTTTTATCAGTATAGAAATTTTTATTAAATCTTGATTATTACCTTCAAAAAATATCAAGCATATAGAGGGTATATTTAGTGACAAAGTGTAGAATATAAAATTACCTAAAGATAAAAGGTAAAATTTTTTAAGACCTTGGAGAATGCCTTCTAAGGTGATGTATAAAATTGTTATTCCTATTCCAAAACATATTATAAATAAATGATTTAAATAATTATAAATAAATCCTAAAAAAAAAAATGATAAAAATAAAACACATATGATTAGAAATGAAAAATATAAACTTTTCTTAATTACTGATGTTAGGTTTTTTATTTGAGATAATTCAATTACTACTATTTTATTAATACCTAAATTTAAAAGTAATCCAAAAGAAAATATAAAATGAAAAAAAATATAATTTCCATAATCAGACTTGCCGTTAATTTTTAGGTGTATTGGTATTGATATTAACGCAATTATTATTCCTATAATTGGTGGTAAACTTAATATTGAAGTGTTCTTAAATAAGTTAAATCTAATTTTAAATTTATTTAATTGAGAAAATTTAAAAAAAAGTTTATTCATTTTGTTAATGACATTTAAGGTTTTTTTAAACTTAATTAAATTTAAAAATTATATAAAAAACCTTATTATTTTTTTACCTTTATTTTTAAATTATACAAGCTGGAGTCTTTTAAGCTATACAAATTTAATTGGGCCGATAATATTTTTTAGCTTATTAACCTCATCGATTTATATTATAAATGACTTAAAAGATTTAGATGTAGATAAAAAACACAAAAATAAGAAAAATAGACCTATTGCCAGTGGTATTATTTCAATTAAATCTTCAAAATTAATATCTAGTGTATTAGCCGTAACATCTTTTTTTTATTTTTTTTTGTTTTCAAATATAAAAGTATTTATTTTAGTTCTTATTTATTTTGTAATAAATATATTTTATAGTTTTTTTTTTAAACGAATAAAATACCTAGATATAATTTCAATTTCTTCTGGATTTTTAATAAGAATTTTAATTGGTTCTCTAATATCTAATATAATGATCTCAAATTTTTTACTACTCCAAGTAACATTCTTTTCAATTTTTATAATAATATGTAAAAGAAGAGAACTGTTTTATGCTTATGATCAAAAAGTAGGTTTGAACTATAATATAAAAGAATTAAATATTTTGTCTAAATTGTTTTTGATTTTAAATATTTTAAATTATTTTATTTATATCTTTTACGAAAATAGATTTCTAGATAGTTTATCTATCGAAATATCATTTTTTATTTTCTCTTTTTTAATTATTAGATATTATAATATCAGTATGAAGAATATTAATTTTGATCCAGTTTATATATATTTTAATGATAAATATTTGATTATTGTTTCAAATTTATACTTAATAAATTTTATATTAGGTTTTTATGGAATTTATTAATTTAAATAAAGTTAAAAGTTGGGCTAAAGAATACAATGGAGATTACAGTATGTACTTTCCAAAAGATATAGAAGACATAAAGTCGTTAATTTCAAATAATAAAACAATAATATCAGCTGGAGGCTTCAGAAGTTATGGAGACAGCGCAATTAGCAATTACATAATTAATAGTAAACATTTTAATAAAATTATTGATTTTGATGAGAAAAATGGAATTTTAAAAGTGCAGTCAGGTGTAAATTTGGATCAATTAATAAATTTTATTGTGCCAAAAGGATGGTTTCTAAGTGTAACGCCTGGTACAAAATATGCAACAGTTGGCGGATGTATTGCAAGTGATGTTCATGGAAAAGAACATCATAAATATGGTTGTTTTAGCGAGTGTTTGCAAAAAATAAAATTGTTAATTAACGAAAATGAAATTGTTGAATTTAACAAAAAAAGTCACCATGATTTATTTTGTGCGACATGTGGTGGAATGGGTTTGACGGGCTTTATAATTGAAGCAGAAATTAAATGCAAAAAAATCAAATCAAATCAAATTCAATTTAAAAAAATTTTAAGTAATAGATTAGAAAATATATTTTCTACTTTTGAAAAATATCATGATTATGATTATTCTGTAGCATGGATTGATACAATTAAAAATAATGGCGACTATAGATCAATATTTAACTGTGGAAATTTCTCAAACAATTTAGACCTATCTTTTCCTAAAAAAAAAAGAAACAATATAAACATTCCTTTTAAGATTAAAATTATTAACAAATTTACAATTAAATTCTTTAATAAATTTTATTTTTTTTTAAATAAATTCACAAAAAAAAGTGGGACTATTTTTTTTGATAAATTTTTTTATCCATTAGATAAAATTAAAAATTGGTATAGACTTTATGGTAAAAATGGATTTATACAATATCAATTTGTGATACCTAAAAGTAATAGTATTCAAGCAATAACTGAGATATTAGATTTTATTAACACATCAGGTGTTTTCTCATCATTAGCAGTTTTAAAATTACATAGTAAAGAAAATAAAAATTATATTTCATTTCCAATTGAAGGTTACAGTTTAGCTATGGATTTCCCAATATCTAATAAAATTTCTAAAATATTAAAAAAAATTGATGAGTTAGTTTTGCACCACGGCGGAAAAATATATTTAACTAAAGATAGCATTTTAGATGAAAATAATTTTAAAAAGTTTTATCCAAATCATGGTGAAGTTAAAAAAGTTGTTAAAAAGTATAAAATTTCTAAATTTAATTCGTTTCAATCCTTGAGAATTGGTATTAATGACTAAAAAAATAATAGCTATAGTTGGAGCAACATGTGAATTAGGTATTGAGTTAAGTAAAATTTATGCGAAAAATAATTTTGATCTAATTATTATTTCAAGAAATAAAGAAAAAAATAATAACTTAAAAAATTTAATTAAAGAAAAACAAAAAGATACAAAAGTTTTTAGTTATGAATTAGATATATTAGACTTAGAAAATCAATCTAAAATTTACAATAAATTAAATAAACCCATAGAGGGTGTCATATCTTTAATTGGCGAGACACACAATATTGAAAAAATTAATGACCCAATGTTTTTAAATATTACAAATATTAATTATTCTTATCTGGCAAATTTTCTTACTTTATTTTTAGAAGATTTTCATAAAAAAAATAATGGTTTTTTAATTTGTGTATCATCTGTAGCAGGTCTTAGAGGAAGAGGAAAAAATTTTATTTATGGAAGTGCAAAGGCAGCGTTAATAAGTTTTTTATCTGGTTGTAGAAATTATTATAAAAATACAAACCTATTTATAATGACGGTATTACCAGGTTTTATTAGTAATCAAGGATCAAAATTGAATAAAGTTGAAAAGTTTCTATCTATTAGTCCCCATCTAATGGCAAATAAAATATTCCTCGCCCAAAGTCAAAAGAAAGAGATTCTATATTCAAACTTTGTTTGGAGATTAATCATGTTTACTATTAAAATTTTACCAAATTCAGTTTTCAAAAAGGTTAAATTTTAATTTAATAATTTTTTTAATAATTTTTTATACAAGTTGTAAGGATAAAATATTATATAAGACAAAAATAGTTTAAAATTTAAGTCTCTTAAATTAAAAATTTTGAACAATAAATAATAATAAGAACCATATGCATAAAGTTTGCTAAGATTATTTTTTTCTAAAAAATTTAATAAATATTTTTGGTTTTCCTTCCATGAATTTTCCTGAGTATTTCTATTCTCATCAAAAGCTTGGAAATCATTATCAAACTTAATCACATTTAAATCTTTAAACATATTTATTTTTTTTAAATTTAAAGCATCACTTGCTGCAATATAGAAGTTTTCAGTTATTCCCCAATCATATTGATTATAGCTTGAAATTATTTCTCTAAAATTAATAGCTTTTTTTTTTGATATTTTAAAAACAATTAAATCTATACCAAAATGCGGCCAAAAGTTATTTTTTATTATGCCGTTGGTAATATGTGTATTAGGGTACACAATAGCACAATATTCTCTCAATTTTATTTTAGATAATACTTCAAATAGTCTGCTAGGGACTATTATATCTGCAGTTGAATAAATTAAATATTCATATTTATTATTTATAAATTGGTCTAAAGCATTATTTAACATTATCTTATTCGAATATTTTTTATTAATTGGCAAATTTTTTTTTGAGACGTTTTTATAATTTTTTTTAATGTGTTTATTATCTATAAAATTTGGAACATTCTCTTCGTCAAATTGAGTTAAACTTAATGTAATGTCATAATCTACTGAAATTAGTGAGTCTATAAACATATTTTGATAAAAATCGTTTATTTTAGATTTGCCTAAAGGCCTGAAAGATACTATCCACAAAGCTGACATCTAATAATTTTTACCCATTTTATTGTAATAGATATATCATTTTATCTTGTTTATAATAATAAATATAATAAAACGTTTTTATGAAAATTTTAGTTGCAGGAGCCGGTGGTTTCATTGGAGGCCATTTAGTAAAAAATTTATACGAAGAGGGGCATGAATTAATTTGTGCTGATTTAAAACCTCTTGAATATTGGTTTTATTTATCTGATAAAACAAAGAATTTTTCCCTAGACTTAAAAGAATACGAGAATTGTTTGAAAGTGACAGATGGTGTTGATTATATTTATAATATGGCTTGCAACATGGGTGGTATGGGTTTTATAGAAAATAATAAAGCTGAGTGCATGCTTTCAGTTCTTATTAATACAAATTTATTGAGATCATGTCTAAAAAATTCCATTAAAAGGTATTTTTTTTCATCAAGTGCGTGTGTTTATAACGCCTCTAAACAAAAAGAAACTTTTGTCAGCGGTTTAAAAGAAACAGATGCATATCCAGCAGACCCAGAAGATGGTTATGGATGGGAAAAGCTTTTTAGTGAGAGAATGTGTCGACATTTTAATGAGGATTTTGGCCTTGAAACAAGAGTAATAAGATATCACAATGTATATGGACCCGAAGGAACTTATGACGGCGGTAGAGAAAAAGCTCCAGCTGCATTATGTCGAAAAATAGCTAATGCCAAATTACAAAATTTAAAAGGAATAGATGTTTGGGGTGATGGAGAGCAGACAAGAAGTTTTATGTACATTAATGACTGCATAAAAGGGACAAAAATGATTTTTAATTCTGATTCAACTGAAGTTTACAATCTAGGCAGCGATGAGCAAGTTTCAATTAATCAAATGATAGATATGATTGAAAAAATTGCAAATTATAAAGTAAATAAAAATTATCAGCTTGATAAACCAAAAGGCGTTAGAGGAAGATCAAGTGATAATCAGAAAATTAATAATGATTTTAGTTGGAAACCAAATACAAAATTATTCGATGGATTAGAAATTACTTACAGATGGATTTATAATCAAATAACCTCAGGTGAAAATACAAAAAAATTTACCAGAGGGTATTAAAAATTAACTGCAGTAATAAATGTTAGATATAAAAAAAATAATTTTAATATCTTTTCCTTCTTTATTAATATCTTTAATTCCGTTATTTCTTATTAGTGGACCTTTTCTAAGCGATCTTAGTGTTGTTTTGGTAAGTTTTTTTTTTTTTAATTAATATCTATTTAAATAAAAATTTAGATGTATTTAATAATATTTTTTTTAAAATTTTTCTTATTTTCTTTCTTTATCTAGTCATAAATAGTCTTATAAAATACTATGACATTAATAATTTGAGGTCATCAGTTAGTTATATTCGATTTGGAATTTTTACATTAGCAGTTATCTATTTTCTTGATAAAAAACCTGTATTAATTAAGTGGTTATTTTTAGTTTTAACTTTTTCCTTTGTGCTCCTAACAGTTGATGGATTTATTCAATATTTTTTGAAACATAATTTAATTGGTAAACCAGTAGATTTAGAAAGCTATAGAATAATGTTTCTTTTTAATGATGAGTATATACTGGGGAGTTTTTTAAGTAGAATGTATCCAATTTTCTTAGGCATAACTTTTTTTTTATATAAAGATAAAAAATATTTTATAATATTAATTTCATTATTATTCATATTAATAGAAATACTTATTTTCCTCAGTGGTGAGAGAGTCGCTTTTTTTTTTAATACTCTTGCAGGTGTATTTACAATTTTAATGATTAGAAATTTTAAAAAATTAAGAATTTTGACTTTAGCTTTGTCGTTTATTGCAATAATTTTTATATCATTTCATGATAACTCAGCAAAAAAAAGAATTTGGGACCAAACAATTAATCAGTTTGGTTTCAAATCCTCAAAACTGCATATATTTTCTTCTACACATGAAAGTCATTATGATTCTGCATATAAAATGTTTTTAGATAATAAATTATTAGGTATAGGAATAAGGAATTTTAGAAATTTTTGTAATGAAGAAAGATATAAGGTAGGTCAAAATTCTTGTTCAACCCATCCCCATAACACCTATGTTCAGCTATTATCTGAGACAGGTATCGTAGGTCTATCTTTTGCACTAGTTATATTCATATATTATATTTTCAAAATGTTTAATCATTTTAAAGGTGCTTTATTTAAAAAAAAATATTTATTTAACGATTATGAAATTTGTATGCTTGCGGCAATACTAATAACAATTTGGCCTTTTGCTCCTAGTGGTAATTTTTTTAACAACTGGTTATCAATTATTTATTACTTTCCTGTTGGTTTTTTATTATGGAGTTTAAAAAATAAATTTTCAAAATCTTCTTGATATAATCTTGTATGTCCCTTTTTTGACTAAAAATAGATTTTCATTCAAAATATGCGAACAAGGTGATGGTGAATAAAAACACAATTCCCCAGAAGCTGGTATATAATAAAATTCTTCATCAGAATTATTAAAATATATTTTTTTATAACTTATTATTTGATTTTGATCATTGCTAAAAATATTAATCCAAGGTTTATAATTTTCTGAACTAATTTTATCAAATGTTCTATTAAAACCCTTATAGCTTATCAAAACTACACTAAGCACCAATGTCATTTTTAAAATTTTTTCATATCTATTACTATTAAATCCTTTTAAAAAAAGGGTAAAACAAAGTATAATTGTAGCAATTAGAAAGCCTGAGCCAAACCTATAAACAGGAAATTTCAAAAACCAAAATAAACAAAAAAATAAATTTATAAATATTAAAATTTTAAATTTATTTCCATAATATATCTCTATCTCTTTTTCGTTAATAAATTTAATTAATAAAATAAAAATTATTAAAATTATTAAAATTTTTTTTAATATGAAAATGAAGTGATGATTTAGCCAAGTTTGTAGCCAATTGAATTCTTTAATATAATAATCCATCTGAAGTTTTTGGCCAGAGTCTGGATACCCTTTGGCCCAACTTTCTGAAATCAGATCTATATTTGCGTTGTATGCCCAAGGTATTTTATTTATACATGTAAATTCAATTGGATACATAAAGCAACCAGAGATTAAAAAACTCTTAAATAACCACAGAGACAATATGAAGTATAAGAAAATTTTAAAATTTTCATAAAACTTTACATATTTAAATGCACTAATTGAAATAAGCAAAATTAAAAAAATTATTATTGAATATGTTATTTTTATCATAAACAAAAAAAGTGATATTAATAAAATAATATTGATTGTATTTGCTTTATTATTGGCTTTACCTAAATATAGAGCAACAATCTGTGTAATTAAAATAAAGTAAAGCATATGTGCATTTTCATCATTTCCGAATTCACTGAACCTATTCATATCGACAACAATTGATATTGCAAAAAATAAAGATAAAATTTTTATTTCATTTATAGAATTTTTATTAATAGATAACTTAAATAAATAAACTAAGGCAGATGCATAAAGTATTAAATTTGGAAAAAAAATAACTTTATCTTTAAATATTGAATTATAAAAAATTGCGGATAGATATTGGAAAAAAGAAACTAATCCAAACCTCTCATGTAAATTATTAAGGCCTAGTATTATTTTATTTTCGTTCAGATTACTTATAAAAGGCAAATGATAGAGTGCTGCATCAGGTCTATTAATATTTTCATACACTCCAGTAATAAATGCAATAAATGAAATAATTAATATTAAACTTAATCCTTTTTTAAGGTATTTTAAATTTCTTATTACTAGAAATGTGCCTACTAAAAAAACCAAATTATTTACATAAATATTTAAAGGTAAAAAAAAATTTATTATTAGGGATAATGATCCTAAAAAAAAACAACCACTTATAATATTTAAACTAATACATGATATTTTAATGTTAAAAAAATCTGAAAAAGATTTTCCATAACTTATAATTATTGTTGATGTAGTAAAAATAAAAATGTAAAAAATAATAATGTCAAATAAAACAATCAAATGCAAAATAAATTTAAGATTTCAGTACTAATACCTTGTTATAACGAGGAAAATACTATTAGCCAAGTTATATTAAAAGTAGAAACAGCTATAAAAAAACTAGAACTTGAGTATGAGATAATCGTAATAGATGATAACTCAAATGATAAATCATTAGAAATAGTTTCAGAATTTCATAATCAAAATCGAATAAAATTACTCTCTCATCAAAAAAATTTTGGTAAAGGAGCTGCAATTAACACTGGTTTAAAACATGTATCAGGTGAAATTGTAATAATTCAAGATGCTGATTTAGAGTATGACCCAGAAGATTATAAAAAATTGTTATTACCATTTCGTGAGACAGACGCCGATGTTGTTTATGGCTCAAGATTTTTAGGTGGTGGAAAGTATGTTAGAATTCACTTCTTTTGGCATTTTTTAGCAAACAAAATTCTTACTTTTTTGTGTAACTTAATGACAAATTTAAATTTAACAGATATGGAAACTGGCTATAAATTATTTAGAACAATTTATTTAAATGACATAAATATAAAAGAGAAAAGTTTTGGATTTGAACCTGAAATTACAATTAAATTGTCCAAAAAAAAATTAAAATTTTTTGAGGTTCCTGTTACTTATAACGGCAGAAGTTACAGTGAAGGTAAAAAAATAGGTCTCAAGGATGCATTTATTGCAGTTTATTGTATTTTTAAGTACTCATTTAAAAATTAAAAGATATTTACAACAATAATTTTTTTGATTATAAGCCTGATGCCTGGTAATTATTGCGAAAGGGAAATACCCGATCCCATACCGAACTCGGAAGTCAAGCCTTTCAGCGCCGATGGTACTTTGTCTTAAGACATGGAAGAGTAGGTC
>MDSV01215271.1_pt1 | contig 13433 bp, 11 predicted proteins | sample 810851 | NCBI WGS metagenome assembly MDSV01 (sample SAMN05326640, study PRJNA326480) | marine metagenome | isolation source: seawater | place: Atlantic Ocean: North East | collected 2012 | reverse complement strand
TAAAGCAGGCATCATGTTGCTAGATATAGTTCCTGCATCTTATAAACAAATGGAAATGTTTGATTCAGAAGAAACTCAAGCACGTAGTCATTTGATGAAAACGATTGATACGATGAATACTACCATGGGTCAAGACACGATTCGTTTTGCAGCACAAGGCATTGATCATCCATGGGCGCGAAGATGTGAAAATAGAACGCCAAGATATACAACCAATTGGGATGAATTAGTAAAAGTAATATAAAACACAGGGGGTGAAGCATGGCTAAAAAAGCAAAAACGAAGGATGAACAATTACATATGAGAGCAGTCGCAGATTTAGGCTGTATTGTCTGTGATAAGATGGGCTATCCAGGCAGCCCTGCAGAATTGCACCATATTATTAGTAATACTGGTATGGGGAAAAAGGCTACCAATTATGAAGTGATACCACTTTGCCCACATCATCATAGAAACAGTGAAGAGTCATATCATCACTCCCCAAAAAAATTTGATGACAAATGGGGAACGCAAGAAGATTTATTAAAAGAAACATTGGAAAAAAAAGCATTACAAGAAGAAATACAGCGGGTATTTTAAACCAATATAAATGCTTGACGGTAAAAATATGTTTGTTATATTGTAGACATACATTAATTATATACAAACATACATGCGAAGCGAACCTGACATTACATTTCCGGCTATTAAAGGTAGACAAGCAGCAAGAGAATATTATGTGGCAATGTGCCCGTTAAAGATCATACCAAGATTGTTTAAATTTGACGAGGAAGATTCAAGCTTAAGTCCAGAAGTACGAGCTCAAAGAATTTTAAATAAAGGCAGAATACCAGAGCTAGCAAGATATCTGGTGAATAATAAAGAAGATTATGTATTCTCTGCAATCACTGCATCCATAGACGGTAAAGTAAGGTTTGAACCAATAGAGTCAAAATCAAAACATGGTGATTTAATAATAAGCATGCATGCAAGCTTCATTATAAATGATGGTCAGCATAGAAGAGCGGCAATCGAGGAGGCAATTAAACAAGAGCCAACTCTTGGGCAAGAAACCATAGCCGTAGTTTTTTTTATAGATAGAGGGTTAGAAAGAAGCCAGCAAATGTTTGCAGACTTGAATCGTCACGCAGTAAAACCCAGCAGATCTCTTGGTCTACTTTATGATCATAGAGATGATATGGCTAAAATTTCTAGGTTAGTAGCTATTAAAGCAGATGCATTTAAAGGTTTGGTTGAGATGGAAAAAAGTTCTTTGTCTGAAAGGTCAGGAAAATTATTTACTTTAAGTGCAATTCACACGGGATGCCAAGCATTACTTGAGCCTTTAAAAATTGAAGATTATGAAAAAGCTTATGTTATTTGCGAAGAATATTGGAACGAAGTTGCAAGTCAATTTGATGATTGGAAACAAGTACAAAATTCAAAAATATTATCATCTGATATAAGGCAAGAGAAAATGCATACGCACGCCATATCACTCCAAAGCTTTGGAATTATAGGATCACAATTGTTAAAAAATAATAAACAGGGCTGGAAGAAAATTATTTCTAAATTAAAGGAAATTGATTGGCGTCGTTCAAATGCTGAAGCATGGGAAGGGAGAACATTAATTGGCGGCAGAATAGCCAAGACGACAACCTCAATTATTTTAACAGTCAATTACATAAAGCAGTTTTTAGGTATGGAATTGACCGAAGAAGAACAGCATACAGAAAAAGAGTACTTAAAAGGAAAATAACCAATGGGAAAATTTGATAATTTAAAAGTCGAGCAAGAAATAAATAGACTAGAAAAACAAATCCAGAAACTGTATTTGGAAGATGAGCTACCTTGGATTGTTGGCTATAGCGGAGGAAAAGACTCCACAGCCGTCTTGCAACTTACTTGGAGTGCAATTGCAAAACTGGAAGAGAAGCAAAGAAAAAAGAAAATTTACGTTATCTCAACTGATACTTTAGTAGAAAACCCAGTGGTATCAATGTGGGTTACAGCATCATTAAAAAAGATGAAGGAAGAAGCGGAAAAACAAAATCTTCCTATAGAGCCAAATAGACTAACACCTGAAATTGATAAAACTTTCTGGGTGAACTTAATTGGACGTGGCTATCCTGCACCTAGAAGAGGTTTTAGATGGTGCACTGAGAGATTAAAAATACATCCTTCAAAAAATTTTATTTTAAATGTAATAGGCGAAACTAATGAAGCAATAATGGTTTTGGGAGTTAGAAAAGCCGAAAGTGGTTCCCGTAAAGCAGTAATGGAGAAGCATGAAAACTCGACAAGAGAACTTCTTGATAGAAATGCTGATGCTTCTTTAGATAGGGTTTGGGTTTATGCTCCAATTAAGGATTGGGCAGATGATGATGTTTGGTTATACATTATGAATTATGAGAACCCATGGGGGTATGATAATCAGGATTTATATTCTATGTATCGTTCTGGCACTGAAGATAATGAGTGCCCTTTAGTTGTGGATACCACTACACCAAGTTGTGGTGATAGTAGATTTGGCTGTTATGTTTGTACTTTGGTTAGCAAAGATAAATCAATGCATGCAATGATAGAAAATGACGAAGAAAAAAAATGGATGATGCCATTGTCTGAATATCGAAATAAGTATCTAGAACCATTGGGCGACAGAAATAAAAGGGAGTTTAGAAGGCGTAATGGTTCAATTGTGCTAAATACATTTCAAAAGGAAAATGAAGAGATGAGCTTAATTCCAGGCCCTTACAAACAAACATATAGAAGAACATTATTAACTGAATTACTTAAAGCTCAAGAGTCGGTGAGAAAATCTGGGGTCAAGGGAACAGAAGACTTTATGATTATTACAGATGAGGAATTGCAAAAAATTAGAGAAATTTGGGTCAAAGAACAACATGAAATTGAAGATTGGGTTCCTACAATTTATGAAGAAGTTACAAATAGGAAGTATGAGGCTCCAAAGGTAAACGAATACACAAATATTAATGAAGACGATCTAAAGCTACTTAAAGAAACCCTAGGAAATAATATTACTGAAGACGATATTCACTATAAACTAGTTCGTAATTTAATTGATATAGAAAAAAGCTACTCTTCATCATCGAGAAGACATGGAATATATGAAGCTATAGAAAAGGAAATTAATAAATGTTCATTTGAGACCGAAGAAGAGGGCTTAGAGTTTCTAAAAAATCAAAAAACCGTTTTAGAGGGTAATGAAAGTGAATACACAGTAGCAGAACCAGTTGGGATGTTTGAAGTCCAAGAAGATGATGAACCAGTGGTCGGCACATGATAATAAATAAAATAATACTAAAAAACTTTGGAATATTTTTTGGTATACATCAAATTGATACCAAGCCACAAAAAAATAAACCAGTGATATTATTTGGTGCACTTAATGGATCTGGTAAGACTACATTGTTAGAAGGTATACAGATTGCACTTTATGGAAAATCAGCGCAAATAGATTTTCGAGGAAAAAAAAATTACTATGAATATTTAAAATCTCTTATTAACAATCAAGCAAACCCAAAAGAAGGTGCAAGCATAGAATTAGAATTTGAATTTAATATGAATAGTAAAAATGAAATTTTTAATTTAAAAAGAAGTTGGTATCTAGCAAATGAAAGAATTGAAGAAAATAGTATAATACATAACAAAAATGTACTCAACGGTGAGAAGAAAGATAATGTAAATGAATTCATAGAAGATTTAATGCCATCAAATATATCAAACTTATTCTTCTTTGACGGAGAAAAAATTGAAACTTTAGCAGAACCACTTAAATCAAAAAAAATAATACAGGATGGAATATACTCATTGCTAGGAATTCACGATATTAATGATTTGATAAAAAGTTTGCAAATATATGAAAAAAAGAAATTCAATGAATATAAAGTATTAGAAAAAGAAGATGTAAAAATATTAGACATTGAGATTAAAAAAAAGGAAAAAGAAAAGGAAGATTTGGTCCAAGCAAAATCAAAAAAACAACATGACGAGGATAGCAATAAAAAGGACTTAAAAAAAAATGCAGATGAGCTTGAAAAAAATGGATTTAATTTATTTAAAAAAAGAGAGGAAATAAAAAAAGAAAATATTCATTTACAAGAAATGAGCAACATAAAAAAAACACAGCTAATTGAATTATCAACTGAGAAATTAGGTTTGTTATTAGTCAAAAAACAAATAAAAGAAATTAGAGACTCATTAGTAAAATCATCTGGATTTAATTCAAGTAATATTAATTTATTGGAGGAAGAATTTATCAGGCTATTTAAAGCTCTTGAAGATGATAAAAATATTTTACGCAAATTACCTGGTGTTCTTAATGAAAAGAAAAAAGTAGATAATTTGATATCTAAAAGACTTGAAGAGCTTAGAAGTACAGTAAATGAAATGCCTTATGACATTGATGAAGGTTTAATACCATCAGAAGAGTTCTTTGTTGATATAGAAAAATCTTGTAAAAGTTTACTTTCTGAATTTGAAGAAATACAAGAGAAACTAACAAATAATGAAAAAAAATTGATGGCTATTCCAGAAGAAGAAAAATTAAAACCTTTAATCGAAAAAGAAATGATGTTAATTCAGAAAAAAAACGATATTGATAATGAAATGAAGGTATTTGATCTTCAAATTGATACATTAAGTAAAGAACTTAATTCTTTAAATAAAGAAAAAGAAAAATTAACTCAAGAATATGCAGAAAAAATAATTGAGAGCGATAGAGCAAAAATAAGAATCAGTAAATCTGAAAAATCAAGATATAGTCTTGAAAAGTATAAGCAAAAATTATTAGAAAAAAATAGAATAAAAATAGCAGACCTTATAACTAAGTCATTCACTAAGCTTCAAAGAAAAGAAGATAGAAAACTTATATTTCATATTGATATAAAGGACTTTTCTTTAAAAGTAATGGAAGATAATGATGAAGTTGATATTTCAGGGCTTTCAGCCGGTGAAAAACAAATGATTGCTATATCAATACTATGGGCTTTAACACAAGCATCTAATAAAATATTTCCTTCATTGATTGATACACCACTGGCTAGATTAGATAGTCATCATAGAAGTAATATAATTAAAAATTATTTTCCTAAAACAAGTGAGCAGGTACTAATATTTTCTACTGATGAGGAAATATATGGCAAACATTATAATGAACTTCAGAAAAATGTTGCTCATGAGTATTTGATCGAGTTTGACAGTAGTAAAAATAGCTCAGAATTTAAAAGAGGATACTTTCAAGAGGATTTGTTTAAATGATTGAAACTATAAAATTATCTGCTAAGCATAAAAGTCAATTAACAACGATTAAGAGAAGAACAGGAGTTGAGAACTGGAATGTAATTTGTCGTTGGGCTTTTTTAATGTCTCTTAAAAAATCAGGTGAAATCCCAAATGAAAATATTCCGGCTGACAGTAACGTTGAAATGACCTGGAGAACTTTCACAGGTGTATACGATCAGCTTTTTTTAGCTTTATTGCTAAAAGAATGCAAAGAAAGAAATATTGAAATTAACAAGAAAAATGTAAACCATTATTTTAGATTACATTTAAATCGTGGTTTGTCATTTTTAATGAGTAGCCAATCTAAAAATTTAGCTGACTATTGTAAAGAATTTATAAAATAATATTTTAAAGGTACTCTTTTAGAATTTTATTATATGAGTACAAGAAAATAGATTTATCGAAAGGTCTATCTACAATTTTTCTTTTTAGCTCTAAGAAGCCCATGTAACTATAACGGTCAGCATATCCAAGACCTTCCTCTGACAACTTGCTTGGGTCTTCGCTATCGAGACGAGAATTTATAATGTCTTTAATAAAATCTTTATCTGATCTTTCGTCTCCTGCCACCCTTGTTAACTCAGCTTCTAAAAATAATGCGATCATTTCATATTTCTTACCTTGGTAATATTCTGGATATGCTGTTTTATAGAATGTAGATTCCATACATTCTACAACACGGTCAGGCAACTTATTTTTTTTATCTTTCAATAGCATGTGTAAACCCAGAATCAAGCACATGTAATATGCATCCATAACAGGTGATTGGGGTTTTGAATACACTACACCTTTAAACCATTTTTGAGCATCAACGCTTATTTTAAACGACATTTTTTTTCCTCAAAATTTTAATCATCTTCATTTCCAACTAAGTTAAACGATTGCATGAATTCTATCCCTTGAACGCACCCTGATATATCTGTTAAATCTGCTACTTCACTATTTATATCTTGATTTTCTAGCCACTCGTTGGCTTTCTCTGTTCTATAAAAAATTGTGTGAAAAGAACAATTATCTTCCCGAGCTTCTTTTACCAAATGTTCAAAAAAATCGTACCTATCTGTTGGTGTAATAAAAGTTATGAACTGGTCAGTAATATGTGGGATGTCTTTTGCCCAATTTTTTCTATTGATGCCATCCATAGCGCCAACTGGCGAATCTACAATAAAAGGCAATTTAAGGTTACAAAATTTTAACGCTTCATCAAAAAAAACATAGTTCATAACTTTTTGTGAAGCTTTGTTGAGTTTTGAAGGTTCAGTTTGAATATTATTATCAATATTCAGAACCTCTGGCATCTCCCTCATTTCTTGTAAAATGATAGCGACTTTTTTATTAATATTTATAATAAGTTTTTGAATTATTTTTTCTTTTGCAGTCTTTGCAACAATTGAGAGTGTGTCATTTACTAATATTTTAATTTTTGCAATATTTCTTGCTTCTTTTTCAACATACAGTTTATCTTCAAGCTCTTGAATAACTCTCTCAACCGTTTTTATCGATAATGTAGTTTCAATATCTTTGTATGCACTCTTCAACGAAAATTCTGTAACTCCCTCATCGTAATCACGTAAAAAATCTATTAAAGCTTTGTTTTCTTTTTCCAACTCCCCACATTTTCTAGCTGCTTCCTCATTTTTTTTATTATCACCGTGTTTATTTTCGAGGATTTGCGATTCGCTCTGTATCTCATATTTTGCACGGTCCAATTTAGTAAGATTTTCAATTAAATTATCGAGTGATTCAATGTCTCTTGCTTTATGATTTTCGTCATTCCTTATGAAATCAAGTACAGTACCAAGTGTCGAGGTCAAATTTACATCTAGATATTGGTCTTTATTCTCTAAAATATATTTTTTTTCTTCTTCTTCAATTTTATTTCCGCAAATACAAACCTCTTGTCTGCTTATGTCTGTAAAAAAATTGCTTGCAACATTTGCTGGAAGGCTTGCTTTGTCAAGTGTTTCAGAGAATCTAACTAAATGTTTCCTTGTGGTATCACTTAAATTCATTGGACTTAAGATTAATTTAAAAATTTTATCTTGAGATGTATTAGTTGCCTCATTATTTTCAGTTTCTCTCTTTTTTAATTTTATGTTTTTTAATCTATACTCTTCATTTTCTTCTTTATTTTTTCTAATTGAATCTTCAAGCGTATCTATTTCCATTTGAAATTTTTTAATTTTTTCTTCTGTTTCCTTTCTACCACTTTTCAGACCACTTAAATAAATCTTGTTAGCCTCTATTTTATTTCTTAACATTGTATCTGATTGCTTCGAACCTTTACTTCCAATCTTTCTTAATCGCTCATCTGCAGAACGTGATATATATTTATTTGCTTTGTCAATTACATCTATTTGACAAACTGTATCAATAGCTTTTTTTGCATTATCTTTTTTTGGTGAAAAAATGATATCTGTTTTTTCGGCATCAAAAACAAAAACATCTATAAAATTTGGATTTAAAAAAATGTCTGCTCCATTAGGAGGTGACCAACCATCCTCTGTCCCCATAGATTCTTGGCTTCTTGTGTAAAATTTTATAGCATCTATGTTGTTTATTTTTTTATTAACTTTAAATGAAAAATCATAACTTTTATTATTAATTAAAGTTCTAATACTAAAACTCCCTTCTGCGCTATCTTTATGGACTAACTCGTGAATATTACCTACTGCATTTTTCTCTTCTAACTCTGTATCAAATCGAGCTATATTGGTTGTACCAGTCAAAGCCACTTTTAGCATCATTAGTGTAGATGTTTTTCCAGCACCATTAAGCATTTGGATGAAATCAACCTTACTTTTTTCGCCAAAATCTATATTTACATCTGGACACCTTAATCCTTTTGATTGCCAACCTAGTATTCTTAGAGAATAGCTCAATTTGATTCTCCTTTATTATGCATACTAGATATTAAATGATTAATTTTTTCTTGAAGATTTCCATGGCTTGCATCACTTGTCGCAATTTCTTCAAGAATTGATAATAAGATTTTATGGGAGCTTTTGCTGAAACCATTTTTTTCCAAAATCTCTTCAAGAGTTTCTGTAATTTCTCTATTTAGAATGGGCGTCTCATCTGTCATATTCTATTCCTTGCATTTTACTTTTGATAATTCTTTCATAAAATTATATCTTTCTATGTCATATGATTCTTCATTATTGTCTTTTAGCTCAACAAAATCAATAACTTCTGCTGTCTTATTCTCTCCTTTAGGATTCCTAAGGACTCTACCTAACTTTTGGATGTAGTCCCTTTCAGATTTTGCAACGGAGAGTAATATAATATTTTCTAGCTTAGGTATATTTATTCCCTGTGAGATTTTTTTACAAGTAACAAGAATATCGAACTTACCCTCAATAAAATGTTCCAAGTAAATCGATGTCTTGTTATTGTGTAAAACTTTATAATTGATACTTGGAATTCCTTGTAAAATTTCTGCTACTTCAGATGCAAACTCATAAGTTTCAGTGAAAATAATTGTAGATTTCCACAGTTTTTGTTCTTTTTTTATTATCTCCTCAAAGGGTGTAATTTTTGATTCTGATGTCTTATAAACTCTAGCCAACGCATATATCAGTTCTTTGTAGTCTTCCCCTTTTTCTTTACGTTTATATATAGAACCACGTAGCCCTTTTATTTTATCCTGCTCTTCTTTAGTTAATTCATAATCAAGTGGTGTATAGTTAAACTCACATAAGATACCTCTTTCAATTGCTTGATTAAGTGAAAATTCATAGATTGGCTTTTGGCCAAAAATATCTTTCATCGCCTCATCTCTTTTTGATACTTTTCTTTCATTTTTTTCCTCAACATAAGCTTCTATATTTTCAATTTCGTCATCTTCCTCATCTTCTGCATATGGAGTTGCTGATAGACCAAGAAGATAACCCACTTCGTGAATCTTATCTTTTATTTTAGGAATTCTAGATTCTGCGCCAAGATCATGCACCTCATCATAGACAACTATAGTTCTAGCTAAAGTATCTGAATCCATTGCATTTATTGCGTTATGAATGTCGTCTATTGAAGTTAACAAGCCCGATTTTTTTGGGTTCATTAAAAATCTTGCTCTGCCTTTTTTATCTTCAAAATAAACGAAATTATGGCCCAGTATTTTCTTAGCTTCGTCTTCTCTATTCCGGAAAATATTTTTCCACTGATTTAATAAAGGATTGCCAAAGCAAGTAATTATAAATTGATCAATTTTTTCTTCTTCAATTAATTTATCGATAATTTTCAAAGCTACTCTAGTTTTACCACTCCCAGTACACATCTTGAGTATGCCTCTTTCTGCTTTAATGAAAACATCAACCGCCTCTTCAGAATGACGGTATTTGTGTCTGTCCTCTGCTTCTGGATCTACTACCTCGCCTATTTGGCCATCATCGCTCTCATCTTCATTAGGTGGATAATCTTCTCGCTTTGGCCAGTCTCTTGAACTTTCTTTTTTAATTTTATCTAGAAGTTTTTTGCTTGGTTTGTGTATGTAAAAATCACTACTAATTTTATCTTCATAGTCTCCCCAATCTGTATCTACATCATCTACAATTTCTTTCATATCTTGTTGCTCGTGTTTTTTCCAACTTTTAAAAACACGACATTTCTCTTGATTGTGTGAATGAGCAGTATCTGTTTCATTTACGGAGCCATCAAAAGCAATTATACTTTCTTTGCCATTACTTTCAAAAACAAAATATCCTTGCTTAATATGATACATATTTCTAGCTTCATAATTATCGTAAATATCTTCCTGTGTTGCTTCTATAATTACCGAAGGAAATTTATTCTTATGAATATTTTTTACTGGGAGAGCAAATCTAATTTCTAAAATTTCGTTTGCAAGTAGATAGCATAAAAGATCTTCTTTAAATCCTTTATCCATTTTGTTTTTATCTAAGCCGGCAGCTTCTTCAAGAAATTTTTCCACAAACTCTTTACCAATATGTCTATTTTTTTCCACATCATCGGTCATTTTTTCTAACGCTTGTAATAATATATTATCGATTTGGGGAGAAGCTAAAATCTCAATTTTTATATCTTTAGAAAAAAATTTTTCCCAGGCTTGAACATAGGTATGCAATAAGCTACTTGTAACTGTGCCAGTCCCTCGTCGATATCGAACACATTCTTTGAGACAAGGCGCTATAAAATCTCGACCGATTTTTACATTATTTTGTTTAGAATTCTTATAACTTCTTTTAAGTTCATTAATAATATCGCTTCTACTCATTTTTTTTATTATTTGTTTATAAAGTATTAATGTTTACATTATCCAAAAGTTTCCACTTGATGGCAATATCAGTACCAGGCCTAGTATCTAGCTGATGAGAAACATATTTAAGTCTGCCGAGATAAATATATTTTTCTTTTTTGCTTAGTCTATAAAAAAGATGAAATGGGAAGTCTTCGTTACTGTGGATCATAAATTGAATATCGTTACTTTCTCTATCTTGATTCGGTTGGCAGTCCCATATGAAAGTCCCTTCATTTGTATCTAATGCATCATTAAATTCTATTCCTGCTTGAGCGGCACCAACAGTTGAGAAGAATGCAGCACCATTATTAATATCATTATCACTAAGTGGTAAATATGAAGGTACTTTCCATCTGCCTTTAGGAGAGCTGGGATCAAAAATTTCACGAACGTCGTTCCTATTAAATTTTTTATAGAGTGTTAGTCCATATGAAGTCCAAATATTATTAACTTCTCTGAAAGATTCTTTCAAAAAATATTCTATTTGACTGTCATCTAAATAGCCCCGAATCTCATTTGCAAAACAATCTAATTTTGAGGATTCTTCCAGATATTCATCTCTCTCTAAATCGATTGCCAACTTTTTTAATTTTTCTTTAGCGAGGCCAGTTGGACAGACAATTAATTCCCACAAGGTATTTTGATCGGTTAATAATTTTCTAAACATTTTATGAATATCAGATTCGTGAGAGTTCGCTATTAAAGTTTCCTTTACGTTTACTTCAAAATTTTCTTCAGCGTTGTGCTCCAACCGTCCAATTTCATCACATATATTATCGAAAGAAGCCTTGAAGTTTAAGTTTACAAGTGCTTCTCTAATAAGAGGAAGATAATCCATGATTAATCTCGCATTAAAACAGCAAGGTTTTGACCAACTTCATATCTGATATTTGACATTATATCTGCGCTATCTGAATCAGTGCCGCAGTTAAGCTCTGACGTTGCATAAGCATAAATTAAAAAGATAATTGGCCACTGAATATCAGTTTGCTCAGAGGTTTCAAGAACTACTAAATTATAAAAAGGATGGTCCTCATTCCAATTGATTGTAATCTTCTTTCCTTCAATAGTTGGTTCAAATAAAGGACCTTTTACCCCACGCGATAGTGTTGATGTAACATCGACGTTTAATTCGGATTCTAAGTTTTTCTTGTTAATCCTTTTATTTTTTTTAATATTTGTATTTGGTTTATTCTCAATTTTCTTTCTTTGCTGAGGTGTAGTTTTGATTTCTTTTTTTGTATCAACACCTTCCAAATTAAATTTACCCTTGGGTATGTTTAACAAATGTTTTTGTCTTGCTATGTATTTTTCAAGTTCTGTTAGAGGAATAGGCTCTCTTTTAGATTTATTCCTGCTAAGAAATCTTGTTTTAATCCCTTTTAATTGCGGGTCTAAAATTTTAAATACCTTGTCTCTTAAGCTTTGAGATAAAGATATGGATGATTTGGTAAAACCTGTTTTTAGTTCATTGTCTAAAGCTGCTGGAAATTCAATCTCTCCACGAAAAAAAGCATACTCTGGTCTTTGTTTAAACAAATCAAATCTTTGACCACTCATAATTTCTCTTCCGTTTCTCAATACGGAAAATCCTTGGTTTTTCAGCGAGTAACCTTTATCTCTATTAAGTTGAGTACCATAATCTTTAAGCTCATAGATTAGAACCTTTACTTCCTCTCCTTTAACCTCAAAAGTATCTTTAATTAATAGCTTTCCTTCACAGCTTTCAATTTGATCGTCAGCTTTTAATGCTTCTCCATTAATATAAACACCAAGACCAGCATCAATAAATCGCCTAAACGATCTGGATATTTTGGTTTTTAATCCATTGACTAAATAATCTTTGTTGCCGGCTGCTCGATCAATTTTTGATAGTATAACTTGCGTTGCTTTTACTAACTTATCAGTTTGCTTATTATTATCGTCTTTTACAGGATATTTCTTTTCAAGGTCCAACAAATAACTTGAAAATTTTTGTGCTTGGGCTGCTGAAGCATCCCCAAGTTCTGCAACAAACTCATTTGTTTCTTCTATTAAGTCTAAATCTTGAACTGCTCTATAAACCTGTTCGTCTTCAGAATTTTTTGTATATATTTCAAGATGTTTTGCAATAGAAATGCTTGCTGTGACCAAGCCCATTCCATATCTTCCTAAATCACTATTTGGGTCTTTGTCAGTATCAGAGCCAAGTTTAATTGCTTCTCCAAGGATTTCACGCGTCATACCTGAGCCATCGTCAGATATACTGATTTTGGTAACTTCCTTTCCCTCGCCGCTAATCTCAATCCAGATTTGGTTTGCACCAGCATCAATAGAGTTATCAACTAAATCCTCGATTGCAGTAAAGTTATCATAACCTGTATGCCTAAGAGAACTAATTAATTTGCTAGCGTTTGGTTTGTTTATATATGCTGCAGACGCAGCTTGATCTGTATTTTTCATTTTATAACTCCTGTCTAATATATAATTAAACGTTAATTTATTTGTAGTTTTTTGCTCAAAATCACTTTAAGCAATTTTCAAAATAGTGCATATTATGAATTAAGTCAACAAAAATTTTTTTTGAAAAAATACTAATGACTAAGGAGTAATAATGCTGACTTGCCCAAAATGTAAATCAAATATGATAATTAATATTGTCTATGGCTTACCAGGACAAAGTCTTCTTCAAAGAGCAGCTAAAGGCAAAGTATCATTAGGTGGTTGTGTAATCGATCATGATAGTCAAGATTATAAATGTAAAAGCTGTAATTTTAAATTTAGCGAAATGATAACATTAGAAGAATATCTAATTATAGTTCTCTATTTTTTTACTAAAAAATCTTATAAAGATCTTTCAATAGAAAAACAAAAGCAAATAAAAATTAACAATGCTTACTCTCAATTAGCACAT
>MDSV01078186.1_pt1 | contig 13433 bp, 16 predicted proteins | sample 810851 | NCBI WGS metagenome assembly MDSV01 (sample SAMN05326640, study PRJNA326480) | marine metagenome | isolation source: seawater | place: Atlantic Ocean: North East | collected 2012 | reverse complement strand
TTTGGAAAACCTATTTCAAAAAATACTAAACACGTAAGAGATGCTATTGAATTACTAAGGAAAGAAAAAGTTGATTTTGATTTTGATGGTGAGATGCAGCCAGATGTAGCTTTAAATCCTGTTTATCAAGAGATATATCCTTTTTCTAAAATAGTTGGGAATGCAAATATTCTAATAATGCCTGCGCTACATAGTGCTGCGATATCTACAAAACTAATGAAAGTTTTTGGTGGAGGTAAATTAATTGGCCCTTTATTAATTGGTTTAGGATCACCAATAGAAGTAGCCCCACTAAGAGCTACTACTTCTGAAATTTTAAATTTAGCTTCGATAGCAGCTTATTCTTCAGATGTAATTGATTATTCTGATTAAAGTTTATTTCTGCTCAATTCTGAAGCTAAATATATTGATGGAAAGATTTTTTTAACATCGTATATCTTATTAGCTTCATTTATCACTTCTTTTTTTTCCTCTTGATCCATTGCTATTCCAAAAATATATATATTCTTATTAATTGTTTCTAAAGTATAATTTCTTGCTTTAGTCTTTTTGTTAAAAATTAAAGCTGATCTCAATTGACTTGTTATTAAAATATCTTTCGCAGTATTTTTAAAACTGCTTTGACCTTTTATAGTAATAGCATTTTTAACTGAACGAACTCCTTTTGTTTCCCAAGCCATTTTAGTAATCTTTATCTTTTCCTCAGGCTCATCAACTTTTCCTGAAAGAAATATTCTGCCATCAATAACTTCCGACTGAATTGTTAAGAAATATTTTTTTTCTGTTAAAGCAAGTCTAGCATTTAAATTTTTTTGCATTATTGTGTCATCAATTTGCATTCCGATTGTCCTTGGATCAAAAGTAATATCAACCCCTGCTCCAAATTTACCCGCGGTTGAGCATGAAATAAAAAGGATAAATAATACAATACTAATTGTTTTTTTCATTTTTATTTTTTATATCTAGGCATATTTTATAAATTTTCTTTTTGTTGATACCCTCTGTACTAAAAATTAGTTCAACAACATCTTTTAAACTATATTTCTTTAGATATTGTTTTGCTTTCTTTTTAACAACTTCTTCATCAATAAATTTATTTTTAATATTTTTTTCCGATATTACAACAGTTAGTTCTCCTTTTATTTGAGTTTTAAACACATTAATCTTATCAACATCTTCTCTATAAAATGTTTCGTGTATCTTAGTAATTTCTCTCGCGATAAATAACTTTCTTCCTACAAAAAATTGTTTAAATTTGTTAATATAAAAATTAATCTTTATTGCTGGAATAAAAAAAATTTGGGAAAATTCTATTTGAGAAAGATAGATTAGAACTTTTTCTACCTCTTTTTCTGTCTTTGGAAGAAAGCCATAAAAAAGAAATTGGTCCTTAAATCCAGAAATACTCATAGCAGTTGTTATTGATGAAACTCCAGGGATTGGGACTATATTAATTTTTTTTTCAATACATGTTTTCACTAATAAACGACCAGGGTCAGATAATAAAGGTGTCCCTGCATCAGAAATTAAAGACAAAATTTTGCCTTCATTTATATATTTTATAACTTTTTCTAGTTCCTTTTTTTCATTAAATTTATGAAAAGAAACTAATTTTTTTTTGATTTTAAAATGGTTTAATAACTTTAAAGAGTGTCTTGTGTCTTCACAAAGAATTATATCTGATTTTTTCAATACCTCTAAAGCTCTAAAAGTAACATCGTCAAGATTTCCAATAGGCGTTGAAACAATATATAAGCTTTTTGTAGAAAGTTTCATTTTATGAAAAATAAATTTATAGTTATATTAACTTATATAATAATCTTTTTTAATTCGAATCTTCTTTGTGATGAGAAAAATAATGTACTTAAAGTAGGTCTGTTAGCACCATTCAGTGGTGAATTTAAGGAACTTGGAAATTCTCTACTTTATTCTTTACAATTAGCTTTAGATGAAATTGATGATAAAAACGTGTTTATAATACCTAGAGACTCAGGTAGTGGAGACAAGAAAAAGTTAAATTTAGCGGTTCAAGAAATCCGATCTCAGGGAGCTCGCGTTGTTATAGGTCCTATTAACAATGAAGACTTTGATGAAGTAAAAAAATTTAATGATATGTTGTTCATATCCCCTTCTAATAAAAATCCTGAATTTCAAAACAATATAATAAGTATAGGAATAAGTTTTGAGTCTCAGATTAACGCATTAATGAAATTTATTGAAAAAAAGAAGAAAAATAAGACAATAATTTTGATACCTCAAAATCAATATACAGAATTTGTTCAAAAAAAACTTAATCTATTAGATTTAAAAAATTACAAAATTTTTAAGTATAGTTCCGACCCTAAAGTATTAACAGGAGAAATAGAGGTCTTAACAAACTACTCACAAAGAAAAAGAAATTTAAAAAATAGAAAAAAATTATTTGAAGATAAGGAGGATGAACAATCTAAACGCCAATTGGAATTATTAGAACAACGTTATACTTTAGGAGAAGTAAATTTTGACTCAGTAATCATTATAGATTTTGGTAGTAGTTTGAAAAGTGTGCTTACATCCTTAGTTTTTACAGATGTTAATCAAGAAAAAGTTTTGTTCACGACTTTAAATCAATGGTTTGATGAAAGTATTTTTTATGAAAATACTGTAAAAAGTTTATTCTATCCTTCAATTAACTACGTAGAATTTAAGAAATATAAAGATAATTATTTTAAAATATTCAATAATTTTCCGAGCGAAATTACAATTTTGGCCTATGATGCAATAGGTTTAATCTATTATGCATGGAAAAAAAATGGAAAAGTAAATTCCATAAGTGACTTTGCTTTTAAAGGAAAGATAAAAGGAAAAATCGGGACCTTTAGTTTTGAAAATAAAAAGATAATGCAAAATTTGGATATTTATAAAGTGGAAAATAAAAAATTTAAAAAATTTTAACTTTTGCTTTAAGCTTTTTAAATGCGATATATCTGTGATCAATCTTTATCTTTTTATACTTATACATTTGGCCAAAAGTAATTAGTTTCGAATTTGGTATAAATATAGGGTCATATCCAAATCCTCTACTTCCAATCATTTTGAATGAGATAGTGCCTTTGATTTTTCCTACAACAGTAAATATCTTGCCTCTAGAATTTATAAAAGATAAACTGCAAACAAATGTTGCAGACCTGTTTTTTTTATTTTTAATCTTTTTAAGTATTACCTTCATAGCTTTTTTAAAGCTTCCGTATTTTTGAGCCCATCTAGCTGAGAGAACTCCAGGTTTGCCGTGTAAAGCTTCAATACATAAACCAGAGTCGTCTGAAATTACTGGTAGTTTAGTAAAACCAGAAAAATATTTTGCTTTTAATTTAGCGTTTTGGACAAAAGTTTTTCCGGTTTCTTTAGGACTATTAATTTTAAGGTCAATTGGAGAGATTTTTTTGATTTTTTTTGGTAATAGATAGCTTAATTCTCTAAGTTTTCCCTTGTTATGAGTTCCTATTAAAATTTTTTTCATTTAAGTCTAGTATTTTAAATTATTAATCCTATATACCAATTATTATGAGCGAAGATAATAAAAAAAAAGCTGACGAAAATATAGAAGAAGATCACAAAACAGAAGACAGCTCCCAAACTTCTGAAAATAAGGAGGAGAAATCAATAGAGGAAAAACTTGCTGAGGCAGAAGATAAAGTTTTAAGATCTTTGGCGGAGATAGAAAACCAAAGACGCAGATTTGAAAAAGAAATAAAAGATGCATTTGAATATGGTTCTTTTAATTTCGCAAAAGAAAGTTTAGCTATTTTAGATAATTTGCAAAGAGCAAAAATTGCAATAAAAAATGACGAAGTCCTTAAAAATAACAAAGACTTAGAAAAATTTCTAGAAAATATTACTGTAATAGAAAAAGATTTAGTTTCTATTTTTGAAAAAAATAGAATTAAAAAAATTGACACTAAAAATCAAAAATTTAATCCTAATTTACATCAGGCTATGACTGAAATTGAAGATGACAAAGCTGATACTGGCTCTGTTCTTCAAGAAATTCAGCCTGGGTATATGATTGGAGAAAGGTTGTTGAGACCAGCTCTTGTAGCAGTTGCTAAGAGAAAATCTAATAAAAATGAGGAAAAAAAAGAGAAAAAAGATGAGAAATAACCTTGTAGATCTAGAAAAAACACCCATATAAAACTTATCGATTATTAAAGAAAAAAATTATGAGCAAAGTAATAGGAATAGATTTAGGTACTACAAACTCTTGTGTAGCCATTATGGATGGAACGCAGGCAAAAGTTTTAGAAAATACAGAAGGGGCTAGAACTACTCCCTCTGTTGTTGCTTTTTTAGAAAATGATGAGAAATTAGTTGGACAGCCTGCAAAAAGACAGGCAGTCACTAATGCTGTTGATACTGTGTTTGCTACCAAAAGACTTATTGGAAGAAAATTTGACGGCCCTTCAGTTCAAAAAGATGTATCTAGAGTTCCGTATAAAATTATAAAATCAGATAATGGAGACGCGTGGGTAGAGGGTAAAGGAAAAAAATATTCACCTTCACAAATTTCTGCTTTTGTTTTGCAAAAAATGAAAGAAACAGCTGAAAAATATTTAGGTCAAGCTGTTACAAAAGCTGTGATTACAGTTCCAGCTTATTTTAACGACTCTCAGAGACAAGCTACTAAAGATGCAGGAAAAATTGCTGGTTTAGAAGTTTTAAGAATTATCAATGAACCAACAGCAGCATCCTTAGCTTATGGATTAGATAAAAAAGGTGGAAAAAAAATTGCGGTTTATGACTTAGGTGGTGGTACATTCGACATATCAATATTAGAAATTGGTGACGGAGTGTTTGAAGTTAAGTCAACTAATGGTGATACCTTTTTGGGTGGAGAGGATTTTGACGACTCAATTGTAGAGTATCTTATTTCTGAATTCAAAAAAGATAATGGTATAGATTTAAAAGCTGACAAATTAGCGCTTCAAAGATTGAAAGAAGCAGCTGAAAAAGCAAAAATAGAACTTTCATCTACTGCTCAAACTGAGATTAATTTACCATTCATTACTGCAGATAAAACTGGTCCAAAACATTTAAATTTAAAATTTACTAGAGCAAAATTAGAGGCTTTAGTTCAAAGCTTAGTCGATAGAACTTTAGAGCCTTGTAAGACTGCACTAAAGGATTCTGGTTTTTCAGCTGCAGAAATTAATGAAGTTGTTCTTGTAGGTGGTATGACTAGAATGCCTAAGATTATTGAAACAGTAAAAAACTTTTTTGGTAAAGAGCCAAACAAAAGTGTAAACCCTGACGAAGTAGTGGCAATGGGAGCAGCAATACAAGGCGGAGTACTTCAAGGTGACGTTAAAGATGTTTTGCTATTAGATGTAACCCCTCTCTCTTTAGGAATTGAAACTCTAGGTGGAGTATCAACAAAATTAATAGATAAAAATACAACCATACCTACAAAAAAAAGCCAAGTTTTTTCAACGGCTGAAGATAATCAACCAGCTGTTTCGATCAGGGTTCTTCAAGGGGAAAGAGAGATGGCTGCCGATAATAAAATTTTAGGGAACTTTGAATTAGTTGGAATACCGCCAGCAGCAAGGGGAACACCGCAAATTGAGGTTACTTTCGATATAGATGCTAATGGTATAGTCAACGTTTCCGCCAAAGATAAAGGAACCGGCAAAGAGCAAAAGATTCAAATTCAAGCATCTGGAGGCCTTTCAGAAGAAGAAATTCAAAAAATGGTTAAAGACGCAGAAGCTAATAAAGATGCTGATAAAAAGAAAAGAGAGTCAGTTGATGCGAGAAACCAGGCTGATAGTTTAGTTTTCTCAACTGAAAAAAGTTTGAAAGAACACGGTGATAAAGTTTCCCCTGAGGAAAAAAAAGCCATTGAAAGTGGAATAACTGATCTTAAAAAATCTCTAGAAGGAACAGACTCAGAAGATATTAAGAAAAAAACTCAAAGCTTAGTTCAAGTTTCGATGAAATTAGGTGAGGCTGTATACAAAAGCCAACAAAAACCTGAAACAAATAAGACTAAAGAAGCGAAGGACTCTAAGCCCGAAGATAAAGATAAAGATAACGTAGTAGATGCTGATTTTGAAGACGTGAAAGAAGACAAGGAAAAAAGCGCCTAAGATAAAAAATAAGGAGACGTCCTGTGGCTAAAAGAGATTGTTATGATGTCTTAGGTATACCAAAAGGTGCGTCTAAAGAAGATATTAAAAAAGCATATCGCAAACTAGCACTCAAATATCATCCAGATAAAAATAAAGGTGACAAATCTTCAGAAGAAAAGTTTAAAGAAGCTAGTGAAGCTTACCACATTCTTTCAGATGAAAAAAGAAAGGCAAATTATGATCAATTTGGTCATGCCGCATTTGAAGGCGGAGGAGGCGGAGGTGGTTTTCAAGGTTTTGGAGGGTTTGACAGTTCCTCATTTTCAGACATATTCGAGGATTTTTTTGGAGATCTTGGAGGAGGAGGTTCCTCTAGAAGAACTAGCAATAGAGGAAATGATTTAAGATATGACGTAAGTATTTCACTTGAGGATGCGTATAAAGGTTTAGAAAAAAACGTAAAATATTCGACTTATAAAAAATGCTCGCAATGTTCTGGAAGCGGAGCTGCCAAAGGTTCGAGGCCTATAAAATGTAATTATTGTTCAGGAAGAGGAAAAGTCAGAACGAATCAAGGTTTTTTTACTATTCAACAAACTTGCCCTCAATGTAGTGGCTATGGAGAAACTATTGGAACACCTTGCGCCAATTGTAGTGGTAATGGTAAAATTCAAGGAAATGAAAATGTAACTGTAAAGATTCCAAAAGGTGTAGATGATGGAACTAGAATAAGACTTTCGGGCAAAGGTGAGGCTGGATCTAAAGGGGGCTCAAATGGAGATCTTTACTTATTTATTTCTATTGAGAACCATAATATTTTCAAAAGGTCGGAGGAAAATTTATATTATGAATTGCCCGTTTCTTTCTCAGATGTGACTTTAGGAACTACTGTCCAAGTGCCATCAATTGATGGTGGAAAATCAAAGATAAAAATTCCGGCTGGAACCCAACATGGGAAGCAATTTAGGTTGAAAGGTAAAGGTATGCCAATTTTAAGAAGAAATTTATCTGGAGATCTCTATATAAGAGTTGTTACTCAAGTACCAATTTCTTTAACAAAAAGACAAAAAGAAATTTTAGAGGAGTTTAATCAAATTGAAACGAATAAGCCCGATCCAGTTATAAAAAGCTTTTTTGAGAAAGCCAAGAAATTTTGGAAGAGCTCGTAAAATAAATGGAAACAGATCAAATAATGTCTGCAATTTTTTTAGTTGCAGTACTTGCACTTATTCTTCCAGGGTTTTTATCTACAAATAATAAGCTAAAAGAAATTATTAAAAATCTTTCTATTTGGGCTATAATTGTACTTGTTATTATTGTAATTATTTATTTGATTTAACGATGAAAAAAATAAATTTAGCTATAACTGGGTGTATGGGAAGAATGGGGCAAAAACTCATTGGATCAGCAAAATCAGATAAAAACTTTAAATTAGTATCTTTAACAGAAAACAAAAGAATAAATAAAAAAATATACGGAATAAAACCAGAGCTGAATACATCCCAAGCTTTTAAGAAAGCAAATGTAATTATAGATTTTACGGTTCCTAAATGTACATTGGAAGTTTTAAAAATCGCAGTTCAACTCAGAAAAGGAGTTGTGATTGGAACAACCGGATTTACAAAAAAACAAGAAAAAATTATTCAAAAGTTCTCAAGAAAAATACCAATTTTAAAAGCAGGAAATATGAGTTTAGGTGTAAATTTATTAATGTATTTGACAGAAATTGCGTCTAAATCGCTTGGAAATGATTTTTTAAGTAAAATATACGAAGTTCATCATAAAGATAAAAAAGATTATCCGTCTGGAACTGCTCTTATGCTTGGAGAAGGTATAGCTATAGGTAAGAAGAAAAATTTCTACAGGATGCTTGGAAAAAAATACTTAAATAAAAAATTCTTCCCTTACAGTAAAAAAATTAATTTTAATTCTATTAGAAAAGGGGCAATTGTAGGTGAACATGAGGTTAAATTCTCAAGCGGTAAGGAGATTGTAACGCTTAATCACGAGTCTTTTGATCGAGCTTTATATTCCGAGGGAGCTTTAGCTGCTGCAAAATGGATAATGAGTAAAAAACCTGGTCTTTACTCTATGAGAAATCTTTTGAATTTTAAATAAATTTTAAATAAATTAAAAAAGTGAAAATTTTATCTTCTTTAATAGTTTTTTTATTAATATTTTCTTGTGCAACACCAAAAGTTGTAGAAATTAAAAATCCATTGGACGAAAAAAAGAGTTGTGGTGAATTAGAAAATTCAATAGCAGAAGCTCAAAAATTTAAAAGAGATGCACTATATGAAAAAGATAATACAGGAGGCAATATGGCTAGAATGTTTATTTTTTGGCCAGCTATGGCGACGACTTTTCACAACGCTGATAAAGCAATAAGAGCAGCTAATGATAGAACTTACCACCTTGTAAAAATAATGAAAAAAAAGAATTGTAAAAATGTAGATTTAGTAAATTCTGAAATTTTAAGGAACTCTACAGAAACAGTTGCTGGACAACTGACATTATTGAGAGATATGTATAAATCAGGAGATCTTACAAGAGAAGAATATTCTAAAGCTAAAAGAAAAGTGTTAGAAGGTGAATAGTAAAGATAAATCAAAAATCATTCTTCAGTTTTTAAACAAGACTTATCCTAAAGTCCCTATTCCATTAAATTATAAGAATACATTCACGCTTTTAGTTTCAGTGCTATTATCGGCACAATGCACGGATGTTAATGTCAACAATGTTACTAAAAAAATCTATCCAAAATATAATCGACCCGAACATTTTGTAAAACTAGGAAGAAAAAGAATTGAAAAATTAATTAAAAAAATTGGAATTTTTAGAGTTAAGGCCAAAAGTATCTATTATTTATCAATAACTTTAATTAAGAAACATAAAGGCAAAGTTCCTAAGACTTATGAAGAGTTAGAACAGCTGCCTGGCGTTGGTCACAAAACAGCAAGCGTAGTTATGTCTCAAGGCTTTGGATATCCTGCTTTTCCAGTAGACACACATATTCACAGATTAGCTCAACGATGGGGTTTAACAAATGGAAAAAACGTTGTCCAAACCGAAAAAGATTTAAAAAAAATTTTCCCAAGAAAACATTGGAATAAGCTTCATTTGCAAATAATCTGGTACGGTAGAGAATATTGCAAAGCAAGAGATTGTTATGGAATAACTTGTAAAATTTGTAAAAGCTGTTATCCAAACAGAAAAAGACCAATTAAAACAAAAAAAGCATAATCTTTAGATGAAAGTTTTAGGTATCGGAAACGCCATAGTAGATGTAATTTGTAAAGTTGAAGAAACTTTTTTGACTGATAACAGATTAACTAAAAGTACTATGAAACTTGTTGACGAAAGTGAATTTCAAAAATTGCTATCGAGCCTGAAAATTGAAGAAACAGTTTCAGGTGGCTCTGTCGCAAATTCTATAGTAGGTCTCTCTCAATTAGGAAATGAGGTTGGTTTTATTGGTAAAATAAATGAAGATGAACTTGGAGCTAAGTATGAGGAGGGATTAAAAAAAGAGAATGTAAAATATTTTTACAAAAAGAAAAAAGAAACAATCCCTACCGGAACCTGTCTAATTTTAATAACCCCTGACGCAGAGAGAACTATGGTAACTTTTCTTGGAACTGCAGGAAAGATTGATGAAAACGACTTAGACATCAGTGCTATAAAAAAAAGTGAAATTTTGTTTCTTGAAGGTTATCTCTGGGACGAAGGTGAACCTAAAAAAGCATTTGAAAAGGCAATTAGCACATCAAATAAAGTTGCTATGTCATTATCAGATTTGTTTTGTGTCGAGAGACACAAACCACATTTCTTAGAGTTAGTGAAAAATAAACTAGATATTACATTTTCAAATGAACAAGAAATTATGTCTTTAATTGAAGTTAAAAAATTTGATGAGGTGATTAATTTTGTAAAGGAACTTAATAAATTGTTTATTATTACTCGAGGAGAGAAAGGAGCTATAGCAATTAGTAGTGGTGAAGTTGTTGAATGTTCTGCTAAAAAAGATCTTAAGATTAAAGATTTAACAGGAGCAGGAGATTTATTTGCTGGAGGTTTTCTTCATGGATATATTAACAATAAGTCCTTGAAAGAAAGTTTAAATATTGGGACAGACATGTCTTCTAAAGTAATTCAAATTATAGGTGCGAGACTTTAAAGAATTTATTTTTTTCTTCTTTTGAAACTCCCTTTACCTTTTTTTGGCTTAACAATTCGTTTTCGATATTTTTTTGTAAATAGATCTAAAGCAATCTTATTTCTTTTCTTCATAAAGTATATCCAGCTTCGTCATTATTTATAAAATGATCATCAGAAAATTTATCTTTGATCTTTTTTCTTAATCTATAAATATGAGTTTCAACAGTATGGGTATCTGCATCTTCTGCATAATTCCATACCTCCTTTAAAATATATTCTTTATTTATAGATTTTTTTCCTTTTAAAAATAGTTCAAGTAGTTGAATTTCTTTCTCGGTAAGTAATATAAAAAGATTATTTTTTGTTAGTTTTTTTTCATTCTTATCTAATATATATTCTTTAATTGAAATTGATGAGTTTTTACTAAAATTTTTCTTAGCAATAGAATTTTCAACCATAACATTTAATTCTTTAACAGTAGTTGGTAGAGATATTTTATAATTAAATAATTTTGGAATAGACTGGTTTTTCTCTGTAATTAAAATTTTAATTACATTGACTTCTAACAATTTTTTTTTAATCGTTTTTTCCTTTAAATAATCTTCATGAATTAAAAAAATGTCGTAAACTTGATTTTCATGCGAACCTTTATCTAAATTAAAATGTAAGTTAAACTTGAAAAAATCTTTAAGTTCTTCTAACGAAGTGTTAAAGTTTTTTGAACCAAGAGTTAACACATTGATCTTATGCATATTATTATTAAAAATAAAAAATTAATTATTAATAACTATAAAGTAAAATGTGCCATTGGTAAAAGAGGAATAAGAATTAAAAAAAAAGAGGGTGATTTAATCACTCCCAAAGGTAAATTTAAGATAAAATACATATTTTATAGAAGTGACCGTCTTTCAAACTTTAAATCAAATATAAAAAAAATCATCATTAAGAAAAACATGGGATGGTGCGATGATCCTAGTTCTAAATATTATAATAGACTAATCAAATTACCTTCTTTTTATAGCGCTGAAAAACTTTATAGAAAAGATAATACTTACGATTTAATACTTATTCTAGATTATAATATGAGTCCAATACATAAAAATAAAGGCAGCGCAATTTTTATACATGTAGCTAGAAAAAATTATAAGAATACTGCGGGCTGCATAGCACTAAGAAAAAGTCATTTAAAAAATATTGTTGCTAAAATAAATAAGAAAACTTTGGTTAAAATTTCTTAACTTCTCTCTCCAAATATAGAACTACCAATTCTTAAAAAAGTCGCTTTGTGACTAACAGCCAGCATGTAATCTGCACTCATGCCCATACTTAATTCTTTAAGACCAAGTGATAAATTTAATTCTGACAAACTTTTAAAGTATTTTTCTGTATTATCATCATTTGGAGGTATGGCCATTAATCCTAAAATTTTCATTTTATTTTCTCTTGTACAATAGTTATAAAATGCATCTACCTCATTATAGGCAATACCTGATTTTTGTTGCTCACTTCCCATATTTACTTGAATAAAATAATTAATAGATTTTTCTACAGCATTTTGACTTTTAGTAAGGATATCGGCAAGTTTTTGATTATCTACAGAATGGATATAGTCAAATATTTCAACTGCTTTTTTTGCTTTATTACTTTGTAGTCTTCCAATCATATGTAATTTTAAATTATTATTATCTTTTTTTATATTGCTCCATTTAACATCAGCTTCTTGAACTTTATTTTCACCAAAGTGGATATGCCCATGATCAATTAAAGGCTGAATGTGCCCCAAAGCAAAAGTTTTGCTTACCGCAACAATTTTTGCTGACTTATTGCTATCGACACTTGCTATTTTAGATTTTATTTTCTCGTACCTTTCAACTATTATATTCATATGTTTTCTGTTAAAAAAAAATATTTCTTAATCATAGAAAATATCAAAGATATTAATCTAAGTAATATAAAAATTCTTAATAAATTCATAATTATTTATAGAAATAAAAATAAAATTAATAATATAGATGAATTAATCAAATTTAGAAGACGTTGTAAGGCAAAAAAAGTTGATTTTTATATCTCTAATAATTGTAAGTTAATGACAACTATAAGAGCAGATGGGCTATATATTTCAGCTTATAACACTGACTTAAAATTAACCAAGTATAAAAATTCAAAATATCAGATGATTGGTTCAGCTCATAATCTAAAAGAACTTAATTTGAAAGTACTACAAGGTTGTAAATACTTTATTTTTTCAAGGTTATTTATAACTAATTACAATAATAAAAAAGGTCATATGGGAATAATAAAGTTTAATTTGTTTAAATTATCTAGAAAAGAGGATTTGGTTCCACTTGGAGGTATTAGAATTTCAAATTTGAATAAATTATTCTTAGTTAAATCAAATTCTTTTGCAATAACGTCGGAGATAAAAAAAAAGCCGACTAAAATATTTAGCCGGCTTTTTTAATTTTGTATTACTTTTTACGTTATTAGAACGCTAAAGTAAGTGCGAACAACGTTTGGTCTACATCTCTACCATCTGTTCCTGTTGAGTATCCTACATTGTCATGAGAATTTCTTGACAACGCAAAAGTAGCTCCACCTAAATTGTAAGCTAATTGGATACCTGTTGATTTTTGTTCTACATCAGCTGTTGAATCCATTTGGAATTCTTTGCTTGATTTCTCAACTTCGTAAGAAACCGTTAGCTCATCGTTGAATGCAAATGCAGCAGACGTATTACTTTGAATATAATTTTCTGCTGTAGTTGAAGTAGTTAAACCACCGTCAGCTACCATGTCAGCTCTGTAAGCTTTTGAATAACCTACTGATAAGTTACCCATAGTGTAAACACCATAGTAAGCTCCTGACTCTGCAGTTTGGTTCATTTTTGCAGCACCTTGCTTATCCATCTCATTGTATGATGCTCCAAGTGTTAAACCTTCTACAGGTGTCATGTCGATACGTGTAGCTGTCATAGATCTACCAACATATGTAGATGTACCTTCAATTTGCTCAACACCAGCAGCATTTCCACTATTTTGTGTAGTGTCTAAGTCTGGAGCGTAAGCTAATTTGATTACTGTACCTAACGGTAACAAGTCTGCTGGAGACGTGTACATTACGTTATTGTAAGAATCAATTGAGTAGTTATCTACTGTTGCTGATGGGTCA
>MDSV01022012.1_pt1 | contig 13434 bp, 14 predicted proteins | sample 810851 | NCBI WGS metagenome assembly MDSV01 (sample SAMN05326640, study PRJNA326480) | marine metagenome | isolation source: seawater | place: Atlantic Ocean: North East | collected 2012 | reverse complement strand
TTATTATTGAACGGTTTATACTATTATAAAAAAGGCATTTCAACATCTTTTATAAGCATGTATATCAACTAAAATGAAAGCAATTATATTTCCAGGACAAGGGTCTCAAAAATCAGGTATGGCTAATGAATTTGAAAAAAATTTCAAAGTCGTAAAAGAAATATTTTCTAAAGCTGATGAAATATTAAAAATGAACCTATCGAAGATTATTCTTAATGGTTCAGACGAAGATTTAAAAAAAACTGAAATTACACAACCAGCAATTCTTACTACTAGTATAGCGATTTTAAATGTACTAAAAAATGAGTTTAATTTAAAAATCAGTGAGGTGAAGTATTTTGCTGGACATTCTTTAGGTGAATATACCGCGCTTGTAGCATCAGAATCTCTTAAATTTTCTGACGCCCTTCACTTAGTTCATAATAGAGGAAAATTAATGCAAAGTGCAGTTCCACTGGGTAAAGGCGCTATGTTAGCTGTAATGGGATTAAATATTATTGAATTAAATTCAATGTTAAAAAAAAACGAATTCAATAACGGTATTTGTGAAGTTGCAAATGATAATTCTCCAGGTCAAATTATTCTAAGTGGTGAAAAAGCAGCTTTAATTAATTTCAGTGATAAATTAAAAGCTGAAAAAAAGAAATCAATTTTTTTACCAGTGAGTGCTCCATTTCACTGCTCTCTAATGTTACCTGCTGCCGAAAGTATGAAAAAACTTTTAGAAAAAATTATTTTTAAAAATCCCATCAAATACGTAATAAGTAACGTTACTGCTTTACCAATTGGAAAGGAGAATGATATAAAAGATTTATTATACAGACAAATATTTTCTCAAGTAAGATGGAGAGAAAGTGTAGAGTATATGATAAAAAATAATATTAATGATTTTATTGAAATTGGACCAGGAAAAGTATTAAGTGGACTAGTTAAAAGAACAAATGATAAAGTAACAACAAAAAGTATAACTAAAATTGAGGATATGAAAAATATATAATGATAGATCTTAAAAATAAAAAAGTTTTAATTACAGGAGCAACAGGAGGCATAGGGGGCTCAATAGCAAAAAAGTTTTTGTCACTTAATTCACAAGTTTTAGGCACTGGAACTAATTCATCAAAACTTGAAAAACTTAAATTAGAGTTGAAAGGTATTAAAGTTAAAAAATTTGATATTTCATCTCATGCTTTAATCGAAAATTTTATAGATGAAGTTTCTCAAGAATTAGGTGGATTAGATGTTCTTATTAACAATGCCGGCATAAATAGAGATAACCTGTCACTTAGAATGAAAGATGAAGAATGGCAAAAAGTAATTGATGTAAATTTGACATCAACCTTCTTATTATCAAAATATGCATTAAAAAAAATGATGAAAAATAATAACGGAAGGGTAATAAATATAACCTCAATAGTTGGTCATACCGGAAATTTTGGGCAATCAAACTATGCTGCATCTAAAGCAGGTATAATTGGAATGTCAAAAAGTCTTTCAGTTGAATATGCCAAGAAGAATATTACGGTAAATTGTGTTTCACCTGGATTTATAGTTTCAGATATGACAAATAGCATTCCAGAAAAAATCAAGTCTATTCTCCTTGCTAAAATTCCTATGGGCAAAATGGGTTCAGGCGAAGATGTGTCTAATTGTGTAGCTTTTTTAAGTTCTGACGAAGCTTCTTATATAACAGGAGAAACAATTCATGTTAACGGCGGAATGTATATGGCTTGACAATTTGGATTAATAATCTTAGTAAGATTATATTAACTTAAATAAGGAAAATTCATGTCAAAAGAAATTGGTTCAAAAGTAAAAAAAATAGTCGCAGATCATCTTGGTGTAGAGGAAGAAAAAGTAGTTGATGAAGCGAGCTTCATAGACGATCTTGGAGCTGATAGTTTAGACACTGTAGAATTAGTTATGGCCTTTGAAGAAGAATTTGGATCTGAAATATCTGATAGTGAGGCTGAAAAAATACTAACTGTAGGTGATGCTATAAAATTTATTGAGAGTAAATCTGCTCAATAAATCAAAAAAGGAATAGTTTTGGGTTTCAATATTGTGCTGTCTTCACCATCTGGTGCTGGTAAAACTACAATCACTAAAAAAATAAGTCAAAAGTATCCAAAAATAAAAATATCAATTTCTCATACTACAAGAAAACCAAGATCAAACGAGATCGATGGTGTTGATTATCATTTTGTAAGTAAAGACAAATTTGAAAATTTAATCAAAGAAAACAAGTTTTATGAGTATGCTAAAATATTTGACAATTACTATGGAACATCAAAACAGTCAGTAAATAAACTTCATGAGGAGAATTACGATGTTGTTTTTGATATAGATTGGCAAGGAACAAAACAATTATCAGAGTATAAAGAATTGAATTTGATTAAAATTTTTATTTTACCACCAAACAAAACAGAACTTAAAAATAGGCTTATTAATAGAAATCAAGATAACAACAAAACGGTTGAAAAGAGATTAAATCAATATACAAACGATATACAACATTGGTCAGACTATGACTACGTTTTAATTAATCAAGATTTAGAAAGTTGTTTTAATCAAATTGAAAAAATAATAGAAAATCATAAAAAAGAAAAAATGGCATCTATTTAGTTTTTTCCAAATATTCAGCGATTTTATAGTAAATTTCCTCACTAATTTGTTCAGGCCTAAGTTTTAAATTTATCTTGTAGTTTTTGATAAATTTGTCATGATTTATTTTAAGCTTTTTAAAATTCTTATTAATCATTTTTCGTTTATTGGAAAAAAAAACTCTTGTAACATATTCTAAACTATCAAGAGATTTTAAATTTAAATTACTTTTAAAAATTGGGTTAAATGAAATTACGATTGATTCTATTTTTGGTTTTGGATAAAAACTATTCTTAGAAACGTAAAAATAGTTTTCTACTTCAAATCTTGATCTTGTAATTATCGATAATCTAGAATAATTTTTGTTTCCAAATTTTGCTATTATTTTTTCTCCGACTTCTTTCTGGAACATAAATATAATTTTGTTTAATTTTGTAGAATCTGGATTTAGTTTTAGGAATTTAATTAAAATTTGTGTTGAGATATTATATGGTAAATTTCCTAAAATTATTGTGTTTTTTTTAATAAAGTGCTTCAAATCTAAACTTAATATATCCTCATTTATAATCTTTATATTATTTACATTAATTAAATTTAATTTTAATTTTTCTGACAATTTTTTATCTTTTTCTACGCATAACAAATTCTTTGGATGAAGTTTTAAAATTTCATAAGTTAAACTTCCAGTGCCAGGCCCTATTTCGATCACATTTTTATCTTTTAGATTTGTAAGAGATAATATTTTTTTGATAATATTATTGTCAATTAATAGATTTTGCCCTAAAGATTTTTTTAAAAACATATATCTTTATAATCTTGATATAGTAAAAATACACTGATTTAAACTCAGAGGACTTGATACGTTTAATTTTTTTTTATCTCTTGCAATTCCGTGATCAGGCGAAAGCCTTAAATAAGGTAAACCTAACGTTATGTTTACAGCATCAAATCCAAAAAGGGTTTTAAAAGGTGTTAAAACTTGATCGTGATACATTCCAACAATAATATCATATTTTTTTAAATTATTTTTTAAGAAAATTGTATCTGAAGGAAAAGGACCTTTTATATTCATTTTTCTTTTTAATCTTCTAATTGCTGGTATTATAAATTTAATTTCTTCAGAGTCTTTTTTCATTTCTAAATTATGCGGATTAAGTCCAAGAACAGCAATTTTTGGTTTTATTTTAAAATATTTAAAGTAAAAATTATTTAGTGTAATTAATTTTTTTTTTAAAATTTCTTTTTTAAGTGATTTTGATACATTTTTTAATTTGATATGAGTTGTTAAAGGAGCAACAGAACATTTTTTATTATAAATTAACATTACTTCATTTTGATAGATGTTATTTTTTTTTGCTAAATATTCTGTAATACCGCCACTTTTTTCATTAAAAAAATTTTTTTTATCGATTGGGCAATTAATAAAACCTCTAATTTTTCCTTCTAAGGAAAGTTTATGTGCAATATCAAAGCATTTTTTTAGATAAATTCTACTTTCTTTTGGATTTACTTTAAAAGGACTTTTAAATTTAAGCGGTACATCTAAAATGTTTAAACCTTTTTTAATTTGTTTTTGATTTAAACCTTGTCTTTTAATTTTTAATCTAATTTTTAAAATTTTTAGTTGAGCTTCTATCAAATTATAGCTACCAATTACTATACAAGGATAGCTTTTTGCTTTTGATTTAGCTAAAATTTCAGAGTTAATACTGTTAGGTTCACCTAAAATTATTGCAAATTTATTCATAAATTTCTATATAAGTTTTTTTTTCTAAGTCTAGATAATGAGAGTTTGAAAAAATATTTAGCTTTTCCTGTTTTTTTTTGTTTATAATGTTTTTTTTAATTCTGTCTAAGTCAATATTTTTTTTACTTAAAATTCTTTTATCATTTAGTTTTAGAAATACGATATTATTGTTATTTTTAATAGGCGCTGAAACTTCATTTATTTTTAATTTTTTAATCTCACTTAAATAATTAGGCGATATTGAGGAAGATGAAACCCATCCGATTACCCCACCTTTTGCAGAGGTAACTGATTTACTTAACAGAATTGCAGATTTTTCAAATCCTTTATCTATTATACTTTTTTTAACGTTAACTAATGTATCTGTATCCACCATTACAATTTCTGATAAATTATACTCTATTATTTCTTTATTATTTTTTATTTCTTGATCAATATCTGACTTAATAAGACTTTCATCTACATCTAATTCTTTTTGGTATAAAAGAAAAATCAGTGTATTCCATTTTAAATTTATTTGCGTATTTTTAATAAATAAATCGTAATTTGCCCCAAATTTTTTAAAGTGATCTCTTAAAGAATATTCTTGTATTCCTAAATTTTTTTCTAACGTAGAAATATAATTTACTAAATCTTTTTCATTGAAATTATCAATTTCATAACTTTCAATAGCTTGCTCTTTAATTGTTATTTGTCTAAGATTTGAATAAGCCATTTGCTGATAAACTACTATTTTTTCCTTTTCAGCTTTTCTGTTAGATAGCGCTAATATAGTATTTACTTCATTTATTAAATCAAAATTTGTTATTATATCATTACCTATTTTAGCAATTATCTTGTTATTTAAATCTGATTTAACAATATTTAAAAAAAATATAGAAAAAATTAAAGATGTTAAAAAAAAATATTTTAATTTCATTGATTAAAACTTGGTGAGGAAATTTCGCCCAAAGGAGAAAATGTAATTTTAAACATTAAAGTATCTTCAGGTTCTAAGTCTCTATCTCTATAAAACTCTCTTCTAAATCCTATTCCAGCTTTTAAACAATCATTTAAATATTCATAAGTTAAATCATAAAATTCAGATGAGTTTGATAATAAATTTCTTTTTCCTGAAAATGAAAGTTTTGTTTTTTCAAAATTAACACCAGCTTTAGTTTCCACATATCTTTGGTTACCTAAGTGTTTTCTTTCCTCTAAATAATTAATATTAAAAGTAGTTTTAGGATATACTATATCTAATCCAAATTGACTTTGATTTAATTCTTCAAAATTTTGATCAATTTTGAAATTACTTGAAAATTTAGTATTCTCATTAAAATTAAAAGACATATTCCCTAAAACGTCTGAAAGTTTTTCATTTAAAGTTGATTTACTTGGTAAATCAGGATTTTCTTTTGCACTAATTACTTGCCCTAAACTAAAACTAAACTTATCACCTTTAATTTTTTTGTCATCATCTAAGTTTTTAATTTTATAATCAAATCCTAGACTCAAACTTGTTCCAGTGTCCACCTCATCAAGTGTATTAATCTTATTGAGTTTAAATAAATTTGAATAGGATAACTCTAATGATTTATTAGACATATCTCTCGAGTCATTTGGTGATAATTTAAATAATAATTTTGGTTTAATTGTATTTAATTTATTGTTTTGAGTATATTTAAAAAATCCTAGCTCTGATTTAAAACCTAAGGCTCCATAAAATTCAGAAATTTTTCTTCCAGTTTTGTGTGTTGTTACATTTTCTGCGTCATAATTTATATTCTTTATTAATCCTAATAATTCGTTTTCAAAACCATATTTACTTATCCATGAATTCGATGACCAATTAAACTCATTAGATAATGTGCTTATTTTATGATCAACATCGAAATTTTGTACTACTAATGCTGTTTTAAAGTCTACTATTCCCAAGTTATCATCTATTAAAATATTTTTTTCGAAAGAGGCCTCAGGATATAGAAATTGATATTTCTCATTTCCTGTTTTTGACAAGTCTTCGATTGCAGCTATTCTAGTATTGAAAAATAAATCATCTTTTGAGTAATTGTAATTAATTGTGTTTGTTAATGCATTATCAAGGTAATCAACTAAAGATGTTTCTAATTCATAAACTTTTGGGTAAGTGTCATTAGAAACTTTTTGTAAATCTATTTCTAAATCGCTCGAGAATTTCTGGTCATTTGAAAACGACTTAAAAAATTTCGCAAAAATATGTGATCTTGAACCTGGAGTTTTTAGATTAGTTTTCTCTTTATATCCTTTTGTATATCCTGCGTCTAATATTAATGAAGAATTTATAAAATCCTGTCTATATTCAGCTAAATACAACGTTTCGTTTCTAGGTAGTATCCTTGGAGTAAAAGTAATATCTTTATCTTTTGCAATATCCCAAAAATAAGGAACATTTACTCCAAATCCTATATTAGAACTATTAGAAAATGATGGAACTAAAAAACCTGACCTTCTTTTAACTGTTGGATCAGGATGAGAAAGTTTAGGAAAGTAAAATATTGGAAAATCATAAATCTTTAAAAAAGCATTGTCGTAATAAACTGTTTTTTTAGAATTATTGTGTTTAATTTTTCTAGCCCTTAATTCCCATGGAGGACATTTTTTCTTCTCTCTAAATTTACAATAAGTAAGCGCTCCTTTTTGAACTGAGGTTACACCTTCACTTATGGATACACTGTTTGCAAATATTCTGGGATCATTATTAGGATTTGCTTTAAAATCTTTGTCTTTAAAAAAGATTTTAACATCAGATCCAATAATCTTTTTCTTTTTTTCATCTATATAAATTTCACCAAATAAAAATTCATTTTTATTTTTATCTTTTAAAACAATTTTACCTCTAGAGAATAGTACATTTTCGATAGAATTATAATTAAACATATTTACTTCAATAATATTGCCATCTGGATCTATTATTTTTGTATTGAAATCTGATTTAATTACTTTGTTTTTATTATCAAATTCAACATTTTCACTTTCGATTATGTAATTTTGGCTAGTTACGATTTTAGTAGTTCCAAAACTATTTAATAAATTAGATCTTTTATTATACTCAGCCTTGTCAGCATATAATGAGTTATTGCCTGAATCAGAAGCTTTGATTTCACCCTCTAAAATTACTTTTGATTTTTTTTTGTCAAAACTGACCTTTGAAGCAGTAATATTTAATTCTTCGGCAATTAAAAGGCAATTACATGAAAAGAAAATTATTAATATTTTGATTATATTTAAAAAATTATCTCTCATTAATTTGTAATAATCCTATACTATTAATTAATGAAATAATTACTATTGGAACCCAAACTGACATCTCAGGAGAAAGTCTGTCAGATTTTCCTAATGCTACTGACAAATCTTTCATATAGAAAACTAGAGCAACAACTAAAACCGCAATAAAAAGATATTTAACGTTAGTATTTGTTTTGTTATTAACAGTAAAAATTGCAGCTAAAATAGTCATTAAAGCTAAAAAAAAGGGTAAAGCGAAAAAAGAGTTTATTTTTTCTGAAATAGTTGCTTTTTCATAACCTCTCATCAAAAGTTTTTTATAATCGGTTATTAGCTCAATAAATGAAATTGTATCTAAATTTTTATATAAAGAATTGAGTTTTTCAATATTATAAAAGGACTCAAATCTATAATTAGGCTCCTCAACTAGTTGAATATCACCTTTATCGTTAAAATTGAAAACCTTTGCATTTTTCATATTCCATATATTATTGCTTACATCAACTTTTTCAGTTTCAATCCTTTTATTTATTTTTTTACCTTTTTCTAATATGTTTATCGAAACTCCTATTAAATTAATTCCCTCTAATCTCTTGGCATTTATAATCACAAGATTATTTTCTTTGATTTCTCTAATCCATACTCCATTTCTATTAATTGTTACTAAATGATCCGTATCTTTTGAATAATTTGACTTTGTTTGTTCATAGTATTTAACCATATTAGAAGTGAAAGGATTTACTAAAACTAAAACTATTATTCCCCATAAAAAAGTAATCAAACTTATAATAAGGACTATCTTTAAATTTGAGTAACCAAAAACTTTTAAAGTTTGAAACTCGTTATTTTGCTTAATAGAAATAAAAAAATACATTGCAGATAAAAAAATAATAAATGGCATTAAATTTACAAACATTAAGTTTGGTATGTATGATAATGTTAGAACAACTGGAAGAAAAGGACTGGCACTAGTATTTTTGAAAAATTCGATTTCTTCAAATAAATTAAGAATTAAACCTAAACAAATTGAGATTAAAATTCCATTAAAAACAATTTTACTAAATCGGATAATTAAATAGTTATTAATTTTATTGCTCATTTAAATTCTTTTTTAAATTTTTTTAATAATATAAAAAATAATAATGGTAAAATAATTAAAGGCGTCATTAAATATGTATAAAAATTAATATTTGATAAACCAGTATATCTTACTAATAGCTCTGCAAATACTAAAAGTATAAATCCAAAAATAAAAAAGGTGTATCTACTATAAACATTTGATTTTTTATTTTTTTTGTAAATTAATAAAAACGATAGTAACAATGAAACTACCGGTATATAAATGGGCATTATTAATCTTCTTGATAAAGTTTCAATAATTACAGAGATATTTTTTTTAGGACAATTTTTAATCACTTGACTATTATCAAATTTATTTTGATAAAAATTTTTTATGCAAGTTATAATCTTTATAGTGGAAGTTTCTTGGATTTTAGCTTCTCTTATAACTCTGTTATCATAGTCAGAAAAATTTAGAAGAGTTTTATCGAATTGAACTATCTTTAAATTATTGTCTTTATCAAGAGACTGAATAATGCCATCTTCTAAAATAATTTTACTCTCATTTATAATTCCTTTTTCAGCTATTATAGTTTGGTTTCTAGAAATTGATTTATCGGGTAGAAAATTATTTAAATTATTACCGTCGTCTTTAATAAATATATTCTCAATTACATTATTTTTTTTATTTCCAACATAAAAAGTTAAACCTTTAAATGTGTCAGAAAAAACATTAGGTTTTAAAAGATTAGAAATAGTATCTACCCCTGACTCCTTAATTAAATTTCTTGAATGATTTAACGCTGTTGGAGTTATTAAAGTAGAAAATAAAATATAAAGAAGCAAAACAAATAATGATAACTTAAAAAATAAATTAGATATTTTTATTTTAGAAATTCCTGAAGTCCATAATACAAGTAGTTCATTTTGTCTTTCTAATTTAATAATTGTAAATAATAGTGCTAGTAAAAAACTCAATGGTATGAATTTTGTTATAATATTTGTTATGTTTAAAAGCGAATATAAAAAATAAGTTGAAGTTGAGTAACCGCTATCAACAATTAAATCTAAAAAATTTACTGCTCTAACAGTCCAAGCAATCAAAGATAACGAGCTCAATATGAGTATAAATGATTTTAAAAACTCAGAGGAAATATAGTTATAAATTTTGTTTTTAAACATGAGAAATTCCTATATAAAGTAATGCAACTTTAATTAAAACTCAACCTATGATAGTACAGTATGACTAATATTCCATTGAAATATTATATTTTTGATCATATATACCATTTAAATCAAATGATTTAAAATTTATGTCTGTTAAAATTAATTATATTAAAAAAGTTCCAAGCAAGAACTCATCCAATATTGTCTTATTTTCAAATGAAAAATTTAACGTAAATGGTTTAAAAAAATATCTCTCAAACTCTGAATTTTCTTACATAAATGATTTACTAAAAACAAGCGATTTAAAAAAAAATTTATTTGTTTATGAAGTGAATTCCAAAAAAATAATAGTTTTAATATCTATTAAAAATAATATTAAAACTTCAGATATTGAAAATTTGGGAGCAGAATTTTTTGGACGTATAAATTACGGAAAGGACAGCGAATATTTTATAAATTCTGACAGCATTACTGTAAAATATGAAAATTTATTGGGCCATTTCCTTTATGGACTAAAACTAAAATCATATGAATTTAACAAATACAAAACAAAGAAAGAAGTAAGACAAATTTCGATTAATGTATCGGGAAGTAAAAATAAACCCTCAGCTCAAAATCAGCTAAAATTTAAAGCATTAGAGGAGGGAACTTTTTATGCAAGAGACTTAGTATCTGAACCAGGAAATATTTTACATCCAGATGAATATGTAAAAAGAATTAATTCCCTTCGAAAAGATGGTTTGAAGGTGAATATATATGACGAAAAAAAATTAAAAAAATTAGGCATGAATGCTTTGCTTGGTGTTGGTATGGGAAGTGTAAGAGGATCTTATCTTGTTACAATGGAATGGAACGGAGCAAAAAATAATTCTAAGCCTTTAGCATTTGTAGGTAAAGGAGTTACTTTCGATACTGGAGGATATTCATTGAAACCAGCAAGATTTATGGAAGATATGACTTATGATATGGCTGGATCAGCAGCTGTAGTTGGTTTGATGAAAAGTTTGGCATTAAGAAAAGCAAAAGTAAATGCAGTTGGAGTTGTAGGACTTGTAGAAAATATGGTTAGTGGAGTAGCTCAAAGACCAGGGGATATCGTGAAATCCTATAGCGGAAAAACTATTGAAGTGTTAAATACTGATGCAGAAGGACGATTAGTTTTAGCTGACGCATTAACTTTCACAGAAAAAAAGTTTAAACCTAAATTCATAGTTGATTTAGCAACACTTACAGGTGCAATAATAGTTTGTTTAGGATCAGAGTATGCTGGACTATTTTCGAACGATGATAAGTTATCCAACCAAATTTTAAAAGCAGGTGAAAAAGTCGAAGAAAAACTTTGGAGAATGCCTCTACATAAAAATTACGATAAATTAATGAATTCTAAAAATGCTGATATGCAAAACATAAATTATATTGGTGGAGCAGGGTCAACAACAGCTGCTCAGTTTCTTCAAAGATTTATTTTGAATAAAACTCCATGGGCTCATTTAGATATCGCTGGTATGGCTTTTTCAAAATATGGAGGTGCTTTAAATTCAAGCGGCGCCACTGGATTTGGAGTTAGATTATTAAATCAGTTAGTTGAAGAAAACTATGAGTAACAAAGAGCAAACGTTATCCATAATAAAACCTGATGCTGTTGAAAGAAATTTATCAGAAAAAATTAAAACAATTTTCCTAAAAAACAATTTATCTATCTTAAATAAGAAAAAAATTCATATTTCTAAAGATGAAGCAGCTGAATTTTATAAAGTGCATCAATCAAAACCATTTTATGATAAACTTTGTAATTACTTATCATCCGGGCCAATAGAAGTGTTGATTCTAGAGGGAGATAATGCAATTTTGAAAAATAGAGAATTAATGGGTGCTACTGACCCAAAAAATGCAAAAGAAGGCACTATAAGAAAACTTTATGGTGTTTCTATTGATAAAAATTCTGTTCATGGCTCTGATTCAGTTGAAAATGCAAAAATCGAAATAGATTTTTTTTTTAACAAATAGTTTATTTGACCACTTTTATAATAGCCTCGGAATAAGCAATATACTCCAGTGCCTGCGTTTTTTTTTTCAGAGATGAGACATTATCTTTATTATGAACGTAAAAAAATTTTTTTAAAATTATCTTACCTGCATCAAGCTTCTCATTTACAAAATGTACTGTGCATCCAGTTTTCTTTTCTTTTTGTTGTAATACTTTTTCAAAAGTATTTAATCCTTTAAATTTTGGTAATAATGATGGGTGAATATTTATTATAGGCTTCCCGTAAGTTCGTATGAATCTTTTTGATAGAATCTTCATATAGCCAGCCAATAGAATTAAATTAATTTTGTAAATTTTTAATTTTATTAATAATTTATTTTCTAAGAGATTTTTATTATTATTGAATATTAAGTATGGAATTGACCATTTCTTTGCAAATTTGAGACCTTCGGCATTTTTATTGCTGCATACAATTAATTTTATTTTTATTGGAAAGTTATAATTATTTGAATTTAAAATAAGCCTTTTTAAATTTGTTCCTTTTCCGGAAATAAATACGCAAGTGTTAATTTTTACCATTGTAATTTATTATATAAGTTTACTTGCATATTATCCTCCGAGATAAAACCTATTTGATAAGGAGAATAATTCTTGGAGAAACACCTTTTTATCTTCTTATAATTATTTTTTTTTGTAATAATACAGAATCCTACACTACAGTTAAATGTCCTTAGCATTTCTTTATCTGATATATTTTTTGATTTAAGCCAAGAAAATATTTTTTGCATTTTTATTTTAGATAAATCGATATTGACAGTAAGATTACTAGGAACTGATCTGATAATATTTTCAACTATACCACCTCCAGTTATATTTGCCGCAGAATGAATTAAATTTTTTTTACATAAATTTAAAATTTCATTTACATAAATTTTTGTTGGCTTTAGTAAATTCTTTTTTATTTTTAAAGGTATTTTATTATTTTTTAATACATTTCTTACTAGAGAATATCCGTTCGAGTGAATACCAGAAGATGGTATAGCAAGAATAATATCACCCCTTCTTACGTTCTCTTTTTTTAAAATTTTTTTCTTTGAAACGACACCGACACTAAATCCTGCTAAATCAAATTTATTTTTTTTATATATTCCTGGCATTTCAGCAGTCTCGCCCCCAACAAGTTCACATTGAGCTAGCTTGCATCCTTTAAAAATACCTCTAAGAATTTTTTTTAATTTTGTAAGTTTAATTTTATCAATAGCAACATAGTCTAAAAAAAATAAAGGTTTTGCACCCTGAACTATTAAGTCATTAACACACATTGCCACAAGGTCTATACCAATTGTTTGTAATTGATTAAACTTATCAGATAATTCTAATTTAGTGCCAACTCCATCAGTACATGAAACAATGATTGGATTCTTAATCTTTAAACTGTTAATATCGTATAAAGAGCCAAAAGAACCAATACTATTTAGTTGTTTATTTTTACTCGTTTTTTTGACATTTTTTTTTGTTAATTGACTTATATGTTTTACAAACTTATTTCCCAAAGAAATATTAACGCCGCTATTTTTGTAACTATAGAGTTTTTTTTTCATGAATAATAATGATAATTAATAAAATA
>MDSV01118463.1_pt1 | contig 13435 bp, 11 predicted proteins | sample 810851 | NCBI WGS metagenome assembly MDSV01 (sample SAMN05326640, study PRJNA326480) | marine metagenome | isolation source: seawater | place: Atlantic Ocean: North East | collected 2012 | reverse complement strand
CACCGAGTTTATTATCATATCCTTTTTCAATAAGAAATTCTTTAACTTCATCAGAAATAACCAGCTTCAATTTTTTATCCTTTAACCGATTGGTTACTTTTTCGAGTTCAAGATCTACAATTGCACGCATACTTTCTTTTACAAGTGGACGGAAAATGACAATTTCTGTCAATCTGTTCAAAAACTCAGGTTTGAAAGTTTTCTTAGCCTCGTCCATGATTTTGTCTTTCGTATTTTCAAAATCATCTTCTGAATTTCCTGAGGAAAAGCCAAGAGAGCTATTTCTTTGTAGGATATGCGCACCTACATTGGAAGTCATAATCAAAATGGTGTTTCGAAAATCGACTTTTCTTCCTAAACTATCTGTAAGACGACCATCTTCTAATATTTGTAATAGTATTTGAGCGACATCTGGATGTGCTTTTTCGATTTCGTCAAACAATATAACGGCGTAAGGTTTTCTGCGAATAGCCTCAGTTAATTGTCCACCTTCCTCATGCCCAACATACCCTGGAGGAGAACCGATCATTCTCGAAACAGCATGTTTTTCCATGTATTCTGACATATCGATCTGAATCAAAGAGTCTTGATCACCAAAAATTCTTTCAGCGAGGACTTTTGCTAAATGAGTTTTCCCAACGCCAGTTGGTCCAAGAAACATAAAAGACCCAATTGGTCGTTTAGGATCTTTCAAATCAGCCCGCGAACGCCTAAGGGCTTTGGATACTACTTCAGTTGCAAAATCCTGTCCAACAATTTGTTTTCTGAGTTCAGATTCAAGTTTGAGAAGTTTTTTGGACTCTTTTGCTTCCATTCGGTTTAAAGGAATACCCGTCCAGTCAGCTATGACCTGGAGCATGTCATCCTCATCAACACTAGCACGCTCCTCTTCACGACTCTTTTTCCATTTTTCTAGAACCCTTTCTCTTTTAGCTCTTAGTTTCTTTTCCTTATCCCGAGCTTCAGCTGCTTCCTCAAAATTCTGGTCAGAAATTGCAGTTTCTTTCAGCGTGCACACCTCCTTGATCTCATCCGAAAGTTTCTCAATTTCAGGTGGTCTTTTAAGGGATTCCATGCGAGACCTGGCACCTGCTTCATCCACTGCGTCAATAGCTTTATCGGGCAAAAACTTTCCAGTTACATACCGATCCGTAAGTTTTGCAGCTGCAATAAGTGCTTTATCAGTGAAATTAACATTGTGGTGCTCTTCATATTTTGGTCGGATTCCCTTCAAAATTAAAACTGTATCTTCAACCGATGGTGCTTCCACCTTGACTGATTGAAATCTTCGATCTAACGCACTATCTTTCTCGATATATTTTCTGTATTCAGCAAGAGTTGTTGCACCAATGCACTGCAGCTCGCCACGACTTAAAGCAGGCTTAAAAATATTTGATGCATCCATTGCACCTTCTGCTGCACCGGCACCAACAATTGTATGCATTTCATCAATAAATATGATGATATTCTTAGCCTTTTTGAGCTCATCCATTACCGCTTTAATTCGCTCTTCAAATTGTCCACGATATTTTGTACCCGCAACCATCAAAGCCAAATCCAATGTAACTACTTTCTTATCAAGCAGGTTTTCCGGTACCATACCTGATGCAATTTGCTGAGCTAAGCCTTCAACAATCGCAGTTTTACCGACACCCGCTTCTCCGATTAGTACAGGGTTATTTTTAGTCCTCCTACATAAAACCTGAGTTACTCGCCTAATTTCGTTTTCACGACCAATAACAGGATCCATTTCGCCCTTCTTTGCTATCTCGGTCAAATCCCTACCAAATGCCTTTAGGGCAGGTGTTTTTTGGTCTTTACCTTTTTCCTCAGTTGATCCTGAGCCGACAACGGATGCTTCTGACTCTTCGCTGGATGAAAAATTAGGGTCTAACTCTGAAAGGATTTCATTTCTGCATCTCTCTACATCTACATCCAAAGACTTTAAAACACGGGCTGCAACGCCCTCTCCTTCTCGAAGAAGACCAAGCAAGATATGCTCTGTACCAACATAGCTGTGATTTAAGGATTTAGCCTCTTTTCCCGCCAATGCTAATACTTTTTTAACTCTAGGGGTGTATGGGACATTTCCAGAAGGTTTTGCTTCAGGACCTAGACCAACCTGTTCATCAACAGCTTGCCGTACAGTATCAAGATCCAAGCCCATCTTCTGTAAAACATTAACGGCCACGCCTTGGCCGAGATTAATTAATCCAAGTAAGAGGTGCTCTGTTCCAACATAATTATGGTGAAACCTATCTGCCTCTTTTCTGGCAAGAGCCAAAACTTGTTGTGCACGAGGGGTGAAGTTACTCATCGGTTCAGACATATTATGTTTTATACCCTTCTATGAAATAAAGTCAATTATCAGCTAGCTATGACTATGGATGGAGTTCGTGCAAACTGGTTTCGTAATACCTCTGCCCTTAGTTCGTCTCTACTGGTCGGTTCAATTGATTTACCGGCAGAAAACTGAACATGCCCAGGTTGAATCTCAATGAACATCTTATCAGCAAGTCCACGAAATTTTTCAGGTAACATACCAAAATCAGTTGCTAGCCTGACGAGAGAAAGAAGGTCCATTGCTTCTGAGCTTTGCATTAAGTGACAGGTTTTTAATATTCCGATTGCACGACTCATCTTATCTACGAGCTTAGTCCTGTCATCCTGTAGAAGCTTTTCGCGAGCGTTATTTTCCTGCTGCACCAAGCTGTTTAGAGTCGAATTCAAACGATCAATAATTGCACCTTCAGACTCGCCGAGCGTTTGCTGATTAGAAATTTGAAAAATACTACCGTTTGCATCAGAACCCTCACCAAATAATCCTCTGACCGCAATACCTAGTTGATTAACAGCATTAATAACCTTATCCATGTTTTTAGACATAACTAAGCCGGGTAAATGCATCATTACAGATGCTCTCATTCCAGTCCCTAAGTTAGTTGGACAAGCGGTGAGAAAGCCTAATTCACCATCATAAGCATAATTTATGGCAGATTCTATTCCGGAATCAACTGCGTCTGCAGCCTTCCAGACAGAATCAAAATCCAAACCCGGTCGAAGAACCTGAATCCTAAGGTGATCCTCCTCATTAATCATGATACAACAGGAACGATCCGGACTTAAAACAATTCCTGATCCTTCTTCGACTTGAGACAACTCTGGGCTGATCAAATGTTGTTCAACTAAGATTTGCCTGTCTAATTCACTTAAATCATCCACCTCGACGGAAATAGAATCGTTTAAGTGCTTAATTCCACTGAGTGCTTCAATACATTGTGATAAAACGGCACGTTTTTGAGATACCTCTGCCCGTCCAGGAAAAGGATATTGCCTTAGGTTACGGGCCAAACGAATACGCGTACTCAGAGTAACTGGTATCGCTTTGGGAATTTTATTCCCTTTTACCTCCTGACTGAGTATGTTGTGAAACATATAAATTTCGTTCTACGCCTTGGCATTGGTTTTACTTGCTAGTTCACGTAATTGATCTCTTAGCTTCGCCGCTTTTTCAAAATCTTCTTTTTCAACTGCATCATTTAATTCTTTGCGTAAACTCTCAACTGAACGCTCAAACTTAATCCTTGAAGCCGAACCAGCAGGCACCTTCCCCAAGTGCTTTGTCCCAGCGTGCATTCCATCAAGAAGAGGATCAAGCACTGGACGAAAAACATGATAGCACGCTTCACAACCCAAACGACCTCCCTTTTTGAATTCCTGATGAGTGGTACCACAGCTCTCACAAACCATAGAATTCCCACCTGTATCGACTTCGAGCTCAACTTTATCCATTAAACTGCTGATAGAAAGATTTTCAGGATTTGTTACACCTTTAGCTTGTGCACAAGACTCACACAAGTCCATTTTATGCATCTGACCGTTGAGGATTTGTGTAAGATGAACAGTTGCTTGTTTGTCACAATGATGGCACTTCATAATTTAATAGTTAAGTTTAGATATTATTCTACTATTTTTTAAAGTAAATTCAATGCGGATCATACAAATTGTTTAAAGAATAATTTTGTCCAAGGGCGACTATTGAGTAAGATGCTCTCCATCTGTAAGTACCTTCTCGCGAAATAAGCCAATCAATTGTTGAGTTATAGAACCAGGTACTCCATTTCCAACTTCCCTGTGATCGACTTCAACGCATGGTATAACCTCAGCCGCGGTACCAGTCAAAAAGCACTCATCTGCGGTCCATAAGTCATACCTAGTCAAAGCCTGTTCACGACACGGAAACCCAAGTTCTTCAGCAAGGTCAATCACCGCACCACGGGTAATTCCCCTCAGTGAACCTGCATCCAAAGGAGGGGTAAAAAGCACACCTTTAGAAATAATAAAAACATTATCTCCGGTGCACTCGGCAATCTCCCCCTTATCATTAAGCATCAGTGCTTCCTGATAGCCTACCTTCTTTGCTTCAATTTTTGCTAATATATTGTTTAAATAATTTAAACTTTTAATGGCAGGGGGCAGTGCTGACGCATTGATCCGACGGGTTGGGACAGAAATAATTTTCAGACCATTTTTGTATAATTCTTCAGGATATAACTGAATGTCGTCTGCAATGATTATTACATTTCCGGGTCCACACCCTTCAGGAGTCAACCCCAGATGCCCCGGACCACGGGTAACCACCAAACGAACATACCCATTTTGCAGATCATTAGCTATACAAGTGTCGCAAACCGCTTTTTTGAACTGCTCACGATTTAACGGTAAATCTAAAAGAATTGCTTTTGCTGAATATTCCAATCGCTCCAAGTGCTCCTCGAGTTTAAAAACACAACCATTATACAAACGGATGCCTTCAAAAACTCCATCACCATACAACAATCCGTGATCGAAAACCGATATCTTCGCATCTTCTTTTGCAACTAAATCTCCATTTAAGTAAATTTTCATACTCATATTATTCTTGAAGTAAATTATCGCCGATTGCGAGAATCAAGAGTAAAGGTTATTCACCTATTCGCAATTAAGTGCTCTACCACACTGGGATCGGCCAAGGTCGAAATATCACCTATTTGATCCGTTTCATCTGTGGCAATTTTTCTTAATATTCTTCTCATAATTTTACCCGATCTGGTCTTAGGCAAAGCAGGTGCCCAATGAATTTGATCGGGTGTTGCAATAGGGCCAATTACGCTTCGAACTTGCTGCCTCAACTCCGCTCTTAATTCGTCAGAATAATCAACTCCGGCGTTTAATGTGACAAACGCATAAATCCCCTCCCCTTTAACTTCATGGGGAAAACCAACCACAGCAGACTCCGCAACTGAAGAGTGAGCAACCAGGGCGCTTTCAACTTCAGCAGTGCCCATCCGATGCCCCGAAACATTGATAACATCATCTACTCGACCGGTTATCCAATAATATCCATCCTCATCTCGACGACAACCATCACCGGTAAAATAATAACCCTTATATTGTTGAAAATAAGTACTCTCAAAGCGCTCATGGTCTCCATAAATAGTACGCATTTGACCGGGCCATGGTTCCTCCATTGCCAAAACTCCGCTCACTCCATTCCCCTTAATCTCTTGTCCAGTTTGGGGATCAAGAATAATTGGTTTAACCCCAAAGAATGGAAATGTAGCAGAACCAGGTTTAAGTGGGGTTGCTCCTGGAAGGGGTGAAATAAGAATTCCACCCGTTTCCGTTTGCCACCATGTATCAACAATGGGACATCTTTCCTTCCCCGCATTTCGATAATACCAACGCCATGCCTCAGGATTGATAGGTTCTCCAACGCTTCCCAATATGCGCAGACTTTCCATTTCGTACTTACCTGGCCATTCGTCACCGGATGCAGCAATGGCACGAATCGCAGTAGGTGCAGTGTAAAATTGATTCACCTTCCACTTTTCAATTACCTGCCAATAACGATCGGGATTAGGATATGTTGGAATACTCTCAAACATTAGGGTCGTCGCGCCATTGGCAAGCGGACCGTAAACAATGTACGAATGACCGGTTATCCAACCGATATCTGCAGCACAAAAGTAAATATCATCATCATGATAATCAAAAATATACTTATGCGTTGTTGCGGTATACACCATGTATCCTGCGGTTGTGTGCAATACTCCCTTGGGTTTCCCGGTAGACCCTGAAGTATAGAGCACGAAAAGAGGGTCCTCCGCATCCATTTCTTCGCACGGGCAGTCTACACTTGCCTTTTCCATTTCCTCATCCCACCAGAAATCTCGTCCCCCTTTCATTTCACAAGTAATTCCCGATTTATCTGCCACACGCCGAACGACGATACAGGTTTGTACATCATCGCCCATCTGCGATGAGGCACTCTCCATTGCTTGATCAGCATTGGGCTTCATTGGAATCGCTTTCGCTCCACGAAAAGTTCCATTTGCAGTAATAACTGTTTTACAGGAAGAATCGACAATCCGGTCGGCTAAAGCCTCAGCTGAAAAACCTCCAAAAACTACCGAATGCACGGCACCCATTCGGGCACAAGCAAGCATAGCTATTGTCGCCTCAAGAACCATTGGCATATAAATAGAGACTCGATCTCCTTTCTTAACCCCCCTACTTTTTAAAACATTTGTAAACTTACAAACCTGTTCATGCAGTTCCCGATAGCTTAATGTTTTATCCTCCCCGGGCTCGTTACCTTCCCAAATAATAGCCGTTTTATCGGGTCGCAGATCTAAATGCCTATCTACGCAGTTATAACATACATTGGTTTTTGCTCCGCTAAACCACTTTATATCAATAGGACCTTCACCCATGTTATAATTATAAGATCTTACTTGATTCCATTTTTCAAACCAATGAAATTCAGATGCAATATCTGACCAAAAACTAGACGGATCCTCAATACTCTTTTGGTATTCTTTGCGGTACACATCCAAACTAGCAACATGCGCCTGACTGGAAATATTTTTGGGCGGATAAACTAATGCAGACAGGTCTTTTTCACTCATAATATAAAAGAATTAAGGATTTTTTAACTTTTAGGCGATTGCCCTTCACTTGTCGATGAGTTTTAAGATAAGTATTTATGTTAACTAAGGAATTAGATTACGAGTTGCCATCCGAATTAATTGCACAATCTCCGGTCAAGCAGCGAGATCAATCAAGATTGCTGCTCTACAATCGGAATACTGAAGAAATAAGTCACCATTTTTTTAATGAACTTCCCGATCTGCTGCCGGCAAACCTTTCGATTTTCAGAAATAATGTTTCTGTTCTTAAAGCACGTATTTATGGAAAAAGACAAAATGGAGGAAATGTTGAGTGCCTACTTCTTAAGCCCGTAGAATCTTTAAAAGACACATGGAAATGCCTTCTTAAACCCGGAGCCAAAACTCTTAAAGCAAAAAAGTTTGGATGGGATGGAGAATATTCAGCAGAAGTTATTGAAAAGACAAAATCCAACGAATATCTTGTTAAATTTATTCTACATAAGGATTCTGATCCAACCTCACTTGCTCAAAGAATTGGTAACCTTCCCCTCCCGCCATATGTCCGTCGTCCCGTAGACTCAACAGACGAAATTCGCTACCAAACCGTATATGCGAAAAACGAGTACCGCACCGCAGTTGCGGCGCCCACTGCTGGTCTCCATTTCACTCCCAGTGTATTTTCTAAACTTGAATTACTTGGACACAAAATACATGACTTAACCTTATCTGTTGGTATGGGAACATTCCGTCCGATCGAAACCGAAAAGATTGACGACCATCCGATGCATGAGGAAGAATATTCACTACCTCCCGAAACCCAGATAGCTCTTCACGACAGAACTCATAAGCACCTCGCGATTGGCACCACTTCTGTCCGCTCAATCGAACATTATTTGTCTAATTTCAAAGTTCCAATCGATCAAAATCTTAGACTGGAAACCAATCTATTTATTAAACCACCCTACAACTTTTCGGGGATCAATCATTTACTCACAAATTTCCACTTACCCGGATCGACTCTTCTTTGCTTAGTTGCTGCTTTCCTAAAACCAAGCGAAACTACTGGACTCAAGACACTAAAAAAACTCTACGCACTCGCGATTGAAAAAAAATACCGTTTTTTTTCATACGGCGATTCCATGTTAATTTTGTGATACTTAAGTTCCGAAGATTAACAAAATTAAAAAATTTCGATAAAGAATTTAACTTATAATTGTTGGAGTAATAAAAATAAATGCTACTCCGAAAGTTCAAGTTTCTTGGATGTCTGGTTGAAGTAAACTTTTCTAGGCAATGCCTGTTTAATAAAATACAACCAATCCCCATCACTATGACGAAAGATATGAGGATAAAGACTTGGAGTTGTCCATAGCCATTCTTCTGAAGGACTCCACATCCATAATGAACTTTTTTGATTATTATTCGAAAAGAGCCAACCGTGGTGCTGATGGTAAATCCAATTATTGTCGTTCTGGAAATAACTACCGAACCAATTAGAGTTTTTCCAACCAAGTTGAGGTAAATTAATAGAGTCAGAAAGAACGCCGCTATTCGACTCCATTGTGTCGGTACTTGCATTTGCAGTTGAATCTAGCATTTTCAAACGGATAAATAAAATTGCCGAAAGGCCATTAGATGACCCATCAATTAGTACACGTGTGTTAGCATCTATGGTTTTTGCAGAGGCAAAGCCATTTTGGATTATTAAGTCTGGACTCGCACTTTCCCAAGAAATCTCAGATTGAGAAAGAGGAGATAAAGATCCATCATCATATCGAATACTAGCTTCTAATTGTGATGTATCGCCGGGATAAAGAGAGGAAAGCTCTGACATAACAACTAGTTCATCAGGAACAATTAATTGATTTGTTAAACCAACCTGGTTTACGATGGAGGAGGGCGAATGGCGGTTTATACCATGAAATGTATCGCCGATAAAACCTTCATTAAAAACTTCTGCTGTTAGAATACTAACTGAAGACAACAGTGTGATAATTGCCGTATGTAGTAATGCAAGAAACTTAAACTTCATAATGATAGTCAAAATATGTAGGATTCACTTATTTTGGTCAATGAAAACATTATTTCCATAAACAAGAATTATCGACAGATCAAATAACTTAAGATAAGAAGGATAAATGTTCAGTTCAGTCAAAAACATAGTTATAATTCTACTGTTCTTGGTACCAGTGGTAAAAACTATCAATGCAACCACATCTTATGAATTTGAACTGATGAGAAATCATAACAGAATTGAGGTTATATTAAGCAAAGGAGAGTTTTTTGGGGAAGGCTATGTGAAAGGCTTATTTAGTAATATACTTGGTGAAATCAATTTTTCTGTGGATGAACCATCCTCAACCAATGGTAAAGTTTTAATCGATGCTAGATCCCTATATTTTGGGTACCACAAGGTAGACGGTGATGCGAAAAAAGACACTTGGCTAAATGTTGGCGAATTTCCCAAAATTATATATAAATTGAATAATTTGGAAAATGTGCAGTGGTATAATGACATTATCAAAGCGGATGCTCAGGGTACACTCTCTCTTAAAAATCTTTCACGCCAGATTAGTTTTCCTGTTATCATAAAATATACCCGTGCTATGCGAAAAAAATTTGACGGGAAACAAGGAGATTTACTTTTTCTTAAAGGGGAATTTGAACTTAGCAGAGGGTCGCTTGGAATAAATCCAGGAAACATGCTTAATGTAATAAAAGACAGCGTACATGTTAAAATTTCTATGGTTGGATTCACAAAGAATAGACGCCCGTTACTACCTTCAAAGCTTTTCATTCGGTAATTCACTTAACCCGGGTGCCAGGTGAGAGCATGACACAATGCCAACCCCAAGGCATCGGATTGATCAAATGGCAAAGGACTTGGCAGTTTTAAAATTTGCGATAGTGTTTGGGACATTTGCTCTTTACTTGCTCGCCCAAAACCCACCACCGCTTGCTTAACCCTGAGCGGAGCATATTCAAAAACTGGAATTTCTCTTATCGCTGGTGCAGACAAGGCGGAACCTCTTGCTGCTCCCATAATTTGAGCAGTTTTAAAATTTTGTACATAAATTGTTGCCTCACAGGAAACATGCCTAGGCTTCCACAAATCAAGTAAGTGATCAACAGCTTCATGGATTCGACCGAGGCAGGAAATCGAGTCAATTTTTGGCTTTAATATGAGGGTCTCTGAATGAAGTAGTTGGTAAGAGTTTACCCTACACTCGAGCACTGCCAATCCAGTTCCGCGCAGACTTGGGTCGATCCCTAAAATTCTTCCTTCAAATGGAACCTTTCGCAATAAAATCTTTGAATCCATAGTCGTGGACTTGCTCGATTGACCAGCTAAATGCTGAGCCCAAAGTTTTCGTGAACTTTTGCTCATTAAGCCATCCTACAAAATCATACGAAGACCAGCGAGCACGATAAAGAACCAAACCAATTTTTCAAAAAGGGACTGATTAATGTACTTCACAATAAATGGGGCAACACAGGCACCAATAACAGCAGGAATAAACATCCAACAACTAACTGACATTGAATCCATAGTGATGATCCCAAGGTCCACCATAAAAGGAACTTTAATCACATTAACAATCAGAAATAACCAAGCTGATGTACCAATAAATGCGTACTTCGGTAAAGCCATGGCTAAGAGATAAAGCTGCGCAATTGGACCGGCGGCATTTGCAAGCATGGTTGCAACTCCACCCAATAAACCAAAAAACAATCCTAATATAATCGAGCCCTGGCGGTTATTTTCTGCACGAGAATCCTGAGCCTTATCATGTTTACGAATTTTCACTAAGAAATGGAGAACAGTCATGCTGAGTAAAATCGCACCTATAACATATTTTAATTGCCTAACCCTTCCATTACCCTCCTGAAAGTAATCGAAAATCCACCATCCAAAAACCGTCCCCACAATAAAACAGGGTAGTAAACGGAAAATAAATTTCCATGCAGTATGCTTGCGATAAACAAGAGTGGCAGTTAAGTCAGCCGCAATTAAAACGGGTAACAAAAGACCAACCGACAGAGGAACACCAGCCAAACCGATCGCATCTTCCAAAACCAACGCATACATAGCCACGGTTAAATTACCCGCTCCCGGTAAACCACCTTTACTCATTCCCATTATCAACGAACCTATAGATAAGATTACCCAATGAGTATATGATAGTGCTTCCATTTTAAACTTTATGCATAACTGACACTTTATTTAATTTAAATCAAAGCGTAATTATCATGAAGTTGAAACTGCTTTTAAAAAAGTCCCGGCTTTAACCTCAAAAGTTTCCCAAGACTGACGATCATTTCCTTTAGGAAATGAAGTCCCAGTAGCAAATACCTGAGCATCTTCAGGAAGTAATTTTTTAAAGTTTTCCTTACGATCGACATCTAGCTCGCCTAAAACATCATCAGCTAGAACAACGGGCACGCGGCTCGTCGCCTCCCGCAAATAATCAAATTCTGCTAATCTCAATCCTAAAACCAAGCCTTTCTGCTGACCTTCAGATGCAAAAGTTCTCGCATCTTTTCCTTCGATATTAAGTTCAAAATCATCTCGGTGAGGCCCTCTGCGTGTTGAACCGAATTGACGGTCTCTGGAACGATCACTTACGAGTTTTTGGCTTAATTCATCTTCATTACAAATCAATAAATCGGGACGATATAATAATGTGGCAACTTCCATTCCTCCAGTGAGCGATGAATAATAATTCTTTAAGAAATTCGAAAGTTTCGGAAATGCCTCCTCCCTCAGCTGAATAACTTTGCTTGCTGCAGGTATTAAAATTCGCTCAAATGCATCCAGCTCCTTATCGCTTCCATTGTGCTTAAGCAAAGAATTCCTTTCTTTCAATGAACGATGGAAAGATTGCAAAGCTTCAAAATATTCAGGAGATGAAGAGGACAAAAGCATATCAAGCCATTTACGCCTTTCTGAAGGCCCATCTCGAACCAATCGAAAATCCCTTGAGGATAAGCATACTGATGGAAAACAACCAAGATAATCTGCGAATCGTTTAACTTTTTCTCCATCAACCTCAAGGCTTTTTGTTCCTTTTAATCGTAAACTAAAGAGAATTTCAGTATTTTCAAAGGTTTTATCTTTAAAATTATAAAAAAGCCGACTCTCATCCTTGCCATCCATTACTAATCCATCTGTGCCGGCTTTTCGAAAAGATCTTAGGCTCGAACATAACCCAATCGCTTCTAATAAATTCGTTTTACCTTGGCCATTTGATCCAATAAAAAAAATTCGCTTTGAGGAAAAATTAAGATTGGCTGTCTCAATATTTCTAAAATGCTCAAGGTTTATCGAAATAAGCTCCACTGTAGTAATCTCAGAGTGATAAGACCGATGAGTTCACTGAATCACTACGAAGTTCCTTGTATGCGAGGCAGAATGCAGAGAGCAAGTTTTCCCAGTCTGATTGGCTATGTTCAAAGTAAGAACTTACCCGAACCAATCTACGACCCTGCCCTGCTGTTAAACCATAATGATTTGCAATCCCACTGCCTTGTTCTTTACCAACCGAGCAAGCAGAACCTGTGGAAACCTCAAAGCCAAGCTTATCGAGTTTCCCTACCCAACGTAGGTTTTCGTAGTCAGGCAATAATACCATCGATGTATTCCATAGCCTCTTTTTGCCTGAACCCAAAATCTGTGAATTCGGGATACCTGCCACTATTCCCTTATCAAATTCATCTCTCCACAAAGCACGGCTATTCACTTCAGAAATTCTATCTTGAGCATCCTTAAATGCCGCCATCATGGATGCGATCGCCGGATAGTTCTCCGTTCCTCCTCTTAGACCAAATTCCTGTGCTCCTCCCAACTGCATTTTCACTGGAGCCTTCGTTGCAAGCCATCCAACTCCTTTTGGTCCACAAAACTTATGAGCACTTGCAGAAAATGAGCCACAATTGGAAAGTCCGCTTATATCCAATTTACCAACCCATTGTGTGGCATCACAATGGAAATAAACTCCATTTCTCGAACAAACTTCTGCCAATTCCTGCCAGGGTTGAAGAACTCCAGTTTCATTATTAGCGGCCATTAGCGAAACCAAAGAAATCTTTTCTTTTTCAAGAATTGAACTGGTTTCATTTAAGTCCACTAAGCCCTTACCATCCGTTGGCATGTAAATGATTTTTTGATCAAACCAATACTTTGCTGAATCAATCACACTTGGATGCTCAAATGGGGAAACCAAACAGCTGCCTTTTAATCCCAAGCCTTTTGAGAAATGTGCAAAAATAGCATTATTTGCCTCAGTTGCCCCAGATGTGAATATTATCTGATCTCTCTTAAAAGAAAAGAATCCTGCCAATTCCTCTCTTGCTTGTTCAATTTTAGCACGTACACGAGATCCTTTACGATAAGGAGAGGATGGATTTGACCAGTCTTCCAATAACGCACCCTCATAAGAAGAAAGAGCATTATGTCCGAGTGCTGTGGTCGCGTTATTGTCAAAATACGACATTCAACAACT
>MDSV01072441.1_pt1 | contig 13436 bp, 10 predicted proteins | sample 810851 | NCBI WGS metagenome assembly MDSV01 (sample SAMN05326640, study PRJNA326480) | marine metagenome | isolation source: seawater | place: Atlantic Ocean: North East | collected 2012 | reverse complement strand
TTACCTATTTTTACGTCAGTAAAGAACCTTTTATAACGTTTGATTAATTTGCCTTTTACTAAAGACTTGGTAAATTCCATTTCTAAATTATATATTTCATATGGACAAAAAAGTAAAAGTTAATGCCTCAATTTTGATTATAGGAAATGAAATTTTGTCTGGAAGAACTCAAGATACAAACACTTCTACTCTTGCTACATGGTTAAATACTATAGGTGTAAGCGTTGGAGAGGTGAGGGTAATTCCTGATATTGAAGAAACAATTGTAGAAACACTAAATTTTCTTAGATCAACTTATGATTATGTTTTTACAACTGGGGGTATAGGACCTACTCATGATGATATTACAGCTCAATCGGTTTCAAAAGCTTTTGGAATTAAATATGAGATACATAAAGAAGCTTTTAAAATTTTAGAAGCGTATTATGAACCAGGTAAATTTAATCAAGGTAGGCAAAAGATGGCATGGATGCCAGAGAATGCAAATTTAATTTTAAATCCAACAAGTGGTGCCCCTGGATTTAATGTTGAAAATGTCTTTTCTTTGCCGGGTGTTCCTTCGATTTTAAAATCAATGTTGGGTGGTTTAACAAATAATATTGTTGGTGGTGAACCAATTAAAAGTCTTACTATAAGTTTAAGGACTGTTGAAAGTGAAATAGCAAATTCTTTAACCAAGGTTCAAAACGATAATCAGGATGTTGAAATTGGAAGCTATCCTTTTTTTCATGCGGGTAAATTGGGTGTCTCAATAGTAATTAGATCAGAGGACCAAAATAAAATTAATAACTGTAGTTTTCAAATTTTAGATTTTGTAAATAAAAAAAAAATTAAAGTGGTCGATCGTTAATGTTATATTTTGCATATGGTAGTAATCTTCATCACTTTCAAATGAAAAGAAGATGTAAAGATAGTGTTTTTCTTAAAAAAATAAATCTTAAAGATTTTAGATTAACCTTTAGAAGCAAATATAGAGCAGCAGATATAGAACCTAAAAAAAATTCAATTGTACCTGGAGGTTTGTTTGAAATTTCTAAAAGTGATGAAAAAAAATTAGATGTTTATGAAGATTTTCCAATTCTTTATAAAAAATATTATTTTTTTTATCATGGAAAAAAAGTTATGACATATACAATGGTAAAAAAATCAACATTCAAATTTCCAACAGAAAGATACTTAAATATTGTAAAGAGAGGCTATCAAGACTGCAATCTAGATAAAAAATATCTTTTGAAAGCATTAATAAATTGATTAAATTTATTAAAAAATATAATTGAATTAATTAAAGTGTTTTTAGATACATAATTATAATAATGATCTATATAAATTTAATATTAATACCAATCTCTGTTTTTTTGATGTCTATTGTGGGTAATGCAATAATTAAAAAAAACTTTTTTTATAATTTTGCTATTGGGTGGCTTTTTACATCCTTGGTTTTAGCATTTACGGCGTATTTTATTCCTAATTATTCTAGAGAGCTAGTGATAATTATAATAGCTTTATCATTTTTAGTTATTAGAGAAGAGCAAATCAAATACATTAAGCATACTCTCAATTATTTTAATTCTAATTACAAGATTATTATTTTATTCTTCGTTTTTTCTTATATTTTATTTTTTGATAAAAGTATTTTTTTAGTAAAGTTTTTAAATAATAATCTTCTTCACCATGGTTTAGCTTTTGAAATTTTAACAGCTGACTATTTTGGAAATATAAAATTTCCACATCATTATCCAGTTGAGTTGGGACCTTTTCATTTACTAAGTAACTCAACTCTTGCTGTTTTAAATATATTTTCGATTAATCCCAATCTTCATTTGTTAATGGAAACAAAATTAATCGTTACGTGCATAATTTTTTCAAGTTTTATATTTGCTATTAATAAGAGAATTAACAATCCTTTTAAAATTTTTTTAGTCACAGTAGCAATTTATTTATTTTTTTACTCAGAAATAAAATTAAATTATGATATTGGCTCTAATTATTTATTTTTCATTTTTGCAATAATTACAATCTATATCTTTCATGATGATGCGCTTAGTTTAGATCAAAAAATGTATCTAATGTTAATTTTTTTAATTATTCAATTTCATTCAAAGGCACCCATAGGTTATATTTTTATACCAGTTGGTTTTTATATTTTTATTAAAAATCTTCATTCAACAAAAAAAATATCATTTTGGTTGGTTTCTCTATTGAGTTTAATAGTAGTCGCAAATATTTTTTTAATGCCTAAAGGAAATGGATGGCTTAAAGCTCAAACTGAATACAAATTATCTTTTACTTCAAAAACTGGTATTGTTAGCTATGTAAAATTTGAACCTCCTTTTTTTGAAGGAAGTATTGAAAAAAGATTAATTAATAAAATAAATAATTTATATTTAGACTCAGATTTTTATAATGCATTTACTGATGTTGTAACAAAATATGCGGGCTCAGAAGGGGGGAAAGTTGAAGCTTCTATTTTTACTAGCAAAGTTGTTTATAGTTTCCTTATAGTATTATTTTTTTTATTAAAGTTTTATGTTCCATTATTTTATATTAATCATATACCCAATTATAATATTTTTAAAAAAGAGTTTAATATCTTATTAATAACTTCTATTTTAGGTTGGTTTTTTGTAAGAAATTCTTCTGGATACAATTTAAGCCATCAGTCTTATGTATACTTCTATATATCCTTATATTCTTTTACTTATATTTTATATTATTTTTTAAACAAAAAAATATCTTATAAATTTATATTATTTTTTTTAATCTATGGAATTTTTAATTTTGCACTAACCTCAGAAAAAAATTTATCATTTAAAAATAGCTATTATCAAAATGTTAAAAAAGAAAAAAATCTTTTCAATAAAAAATTAGAAAATTGTGAAGATAAAAAATTTGAAAGATTTATACCCGATTATACCACACTAACTTCTTTGGCCATGTCATATGGTGTGAGAATGTATTGCGTTCAAAAAAAACAAAAATTTCAATATGATGAATATTATTTACATAAATCAAAAAAACAAAATCAATAAATATAATTATTTTTCCATAATTTAATATTTTGTTTTTTAGTACAGACAGCATCAACAGCAATTTTATTTTTATTTAAATATTTAATATATTTTAAAATATCTTTTTTTTTACCTAGCAAGTCTGGAGACACTATGCAGATCTTTTTTTTATTTTTTTTTAAATATTTAAAATTTTTTAAAGTTAATTTCGAATTATTAAAATAATCAAACCATATCCATTTAATTTTTTTAAAATACTTGCTATTTAAATTAAAGTTTTCATAGGAAGAAAATCTTAGTATAAATCTATGTGATAAATTTTTTTTAAATAAAAGATCAAATTCTGAAAACGAAATATCAAGAAAGTAAATATCTTTATTTTTAACAAAATGAATAATTTTTTTTAATATGCCACTAGACTTAATGTTTAAAAAAATTGTTTTATCTATTTTTTTAACAAACTTAAAAAAATCTTCCCCATTAGTATGTGGATTATGTGAAAGTACAATTTTGCTTCCAAAGTCTCTTACATCCGTCTCAATCCCATAAAAATTTTTTAATTTTATGTAATTTTTAAGCTTATTTATTCTATGAACGATAATCTTAACCATTTTTAATCTTTATAGCATGTTTAAGAAATTTTAAACTCAATTGTATTTTAGATATTAGATTATTGTTCCAACTTGAAGTTCCAAAATTTCTTTCATGTTGTACTACATCTAATCTAATTATTTTTGAGTTATTTTTTATACATTTATAATATACATATAAATCCATTTCTAAGCCATCAGGTAAATCAAAGTTTTTCAGTTGTTCATTGTTCATAAAAACTGGTTGAGCGTTTATTTCATTTAAATTTTTTTTTAATATAAATGAACATAATAATTGCATCATAAAACTAACAAATTTATCAAAAAATTTTCTTTTTATTCTGCTTCCTTTGATGAGAAAATTTTTATCTTTCTCAAAGTTCTCATTATTAATAATATCTAGAACTTTTAATAAATCTTTCATCTCATATTGAAGATCACTATGTGTCCAACCAACAATATTTGTATTTATAAATTGTAAGCCAAATCTTATTCCGTAGCCCCATCCTCTATCACTACTATTTGTAACAAATTTAATATCACTATATTTACTCCCCAATTCATCAAAAATTTTTTTTGTATTATCAGTTGATGCGTTATTAACTAAAACAAAATCTATTTTTTTATTTAGATTTAATTCAATAATATTATCAACTAGTTTAACAATATTATTTTCCTCATTATAACAAGATATAATACATCCTATATTTTTGCTCATTTGGATTTATTAAATAAATTATTCCAAAAAATAAAGTTTTTTAAAAGAGAAGGTGTACCTAAATTGATATAAATATCATCAATAATTACATTTATTTTAAATTTTAATTTATGAGCTTCATGTATTAAGTCATCAACAAATAACTCTTTTTTTCTTTTTTCCATTTTCTTATAACTCTTTAAGAATATTGTTTTATTTTTAAAATAAAAATTTCCCGTTAATATTTTGAGTTTTTCTTTTGGTTTATTTTTAATGTAAATATTTTTTAGTCTGTTATTATCAATTTCAACCCAGGAATATGATTTTTCAGATAGATCAACGAAAGATTTTCTTGAAGCAAAAACGATAATATCTGATTTTTTAACTAGATTGTTAAATTTTTTGAGATTAAAAATCGAGAATACATCACAAGAGTTTATAAAAAAAGATTCTTTTTGATTAAGATTGTGCAGATAATTGTACACAGTATCAGCTTGACCTTTGGATTGTTTTTTGAGATTAAAAATTTCAAAATTTTTTTTATTAATTTTATCATTGTGCCTTGATTTATAAGTTAACAAAACTTTATTTTTTTCAGGTAGAAAGCTGCTTACATAATCAATCATAGATTTATTTAAGAACTTCAAAAAATAAGTATGCTTAGGTACAGTAATACCCTCTTTTTTAAATCTTTCACTCACACCACCAGCTGGAATAAGTATTTTATTTGCTAAAAAATAATTTTTTACACTTTTTTGGAAGTTCTTGGCATCAGTAAAAAAACCTTGAAAGTTTACATATTGCTCATAATATTTTGGTGTTCCAATATGCGCAAAACTATCAACAAATTTTATTTGAGTATTTTTTTTAATAAAGTTAAATCCTTCTGAAGGGAAAAATTCATTATTAGTTTTAATATTTTTGTTAATAATTCTTTCCAAACTATAGAATAATTCTTCGCTATTTTTATAATAAAACAATCCAATTGATAAAGGTTCGTTTTGCCAATTTTTTGTAAAACTTGATTTTTCTTTTATTTTTAAAAATTGATTTTTTTCGTTTTTACAGAATGCATAATTATTTGAATTATATGTATAAGGATGCCAGCCTTTATAAGTAAATATAGTATTTTTACTATGACTTAATTTATTTTTTTTCCATTTCCAAATTATATCTGAATAACTTACATAAATGTTTTTTAAATTTTTTAATTCATTTTTTGCTTTAAATAATGTGTAACCGGGACCAAGTTTATGCTTTTTTATAAATATTATTTTGCTATTTTTAATTTTCTTTAAATTATTAATATATTTTTTTTCTATAGATCTATTAACAATAAAAATTTTTTTAGTATTTGAATCAAAGTTATTTATTATGCCTTCTAATATAGTTTTTCCATCATGATATTTTAAGAAAGGCTTGTATGTTTTGTATCCTTTATTTACAAATCTAAAACCCATTCCAGCCATTGGAATAATTAAATTTGCCTTCACCTTAATATTTTTCTTACTTGATTTAGTTTTTTCTCAACAATTTTTTCATTGTCTGATTTCAATATAGACCAACCAGCAAAATAGTGAATATTTAAATTTTTTAGTTGCTCTAATATTTCAAAATTAATTCCACCATCAATTTCAATTTTTACATTCAATTTATTTTTTTCTATATAATTAATTGCAGTTTCAATATTATGTATCACATTTAGTTTAAAGAACTGGCCTCCATACCCTAAAGGAACTCCCATAAATGTAATTTTTTTAATATTATATTTGTGAATCATTGAAATTACATGATCGTCAAAAGTTTCATCAATTTCTAAGAAAATAGTTGGTTCTTTTTTTAAATAAATTATTCTTTTTATAGAATTTTCAAAGTCGAAACTATGTGTAAAAGATCTTCTGTGTAATCCAATATAATCTGCATCTAACTTTGCATAATGATCTAAATAACTTAAATCATTTTTTAAACTTTTGTGAGGATTTTTTACCATTAAATGTAAATGAATCTTATTCCTTTTTGATATTTTTTTAATGTATTTCAGTTTGTCTGTAACATCTAATACTCTATTAATAAAATGACCATCACCAACGTCAAGATGAAACTCATTGAGATTATATTTATTAAAAATTTTTACAATCTTTTTAAAATAATTTCCGTAGTCTAATTCGATTGGTGACATTAAAAACTTTTGTTTAATTTTTTTAGAATTTATTTTTTTTTTAGTAACCAAATTATAATTTAAAAGTTTTTCTGATGCTTCTTTTGATATATATTTTGATTGACTGCTTTCAAAATTATACAATTTATATTTAAAGTATTCTTTATCATTATCAGTTAAGTTTGGTGAATTGATAAGTTTAATTAAATCTTTACATTTGTAGTAAAGGGCTGAAAAAATCTTTTTTTTCTGTTCATTATTTAGGGAATTCATTTTTTTTCTAATTAAGTATAGTTTTTTCTTTTCGTTATCATTTTTATCAATAACAATATTTTTTAAGTTATCAGGAAGATTTGCTACAAGTATTTGCAAGAAATCTCCTGCAACGTTAATTTTCATACATCCAGCCGTAGCTCTTTTTAAAACCTCTGGGTGACTTCTTGATGTGCCATGTAAAACAGCAGAAATAAAATTAAATTTTTGAGTATAATTTATCCATTTTTCAGATACTTCAGTCTTTACATAGTTATCTTTATCAACACCGTGATGCACAGTTCCTAAATTACCAATAATTAATTTTGGTCTTGAATTAATATAGTGAATGTTGTTATCAATTATTTGTTTTGAAAATTCCTCAGCAAAGAAGTTGATATCTTTCTGATTTGGTAAAAAAACTTTTTTTTCATTTTCTATATAATTAAGCTCATTAGCACAGTATTCAAAATCAAAAATGTGGTTATCTTTAACTCTTTTAAGCAAACCTATTTCATTTTTAATTATTTTTTTAACAATTTTATTTTTATTCTTTGTAAAATTTTTAATTTTTTTATCTTCAAGTAAAAACGAACTATCTAAAGTATAATGCGTTAAGCTTTTTGTTTTCTGGCAACTTTTTAAAAATCTGTATATTCTTCCTTTTGGCAAATCATGCTTAAAGTCTAAATGATCTATCCCTATGCCAAATAAAAAATCTTTTCCTGTATTTAAAAATAAGTTTCTAGCTTCTGCTAAACAATTTTGAACGAAATCCTTAGAACCATTAGACAATCTTAAATAACCAGAGGAAACTTTATTTTTATATTTTTCAGCTTGTCCAATTGAATTAAAAGATGACTGAAGAACTATTGGTGTGTTTTCTTCTTGAGCTGCTTTTAAGTAAGCAGATATGTCAAAACTTTCTTTTCTAATATCATAAATATTACTTGCAAGTATTGATGAGTTTTGTCTCTTTAAGTTAAGCCAGAAATAAATATCGCTTAGTATTGTTGGTGAAATCTTTACAAAATCATTCAAAGTAATATTTTTTTTAGGAATATCTTTGCTTGTGGGCCATAATTTTGATGTATCTAAGCTTAAATTAAAAACATTTAAAGTTAAAAAATTTACAACAGATTTTCTTACTATTCTTTCATTATGATTAAGAAGAAACTGTAAATCTTTTTCTATTAGTTTTCTATTTTTTCTACTCTTATCACTTGGTATGTAAAATATTTTTCCATCTAAAACTTTAAAATTTTTTGTTTTAGAATTTACTTCTTTCTCTAAAAATTCTCTTTGATGATCAATAATTTGGTCATATGATTTATTTTCAATATTTTTTAGTTTATTAAATTTTTCTTCAATAATCCAATTCTCAAAAAATAATCTAAATTTATCAATATCTTTTGGTTCTGTTGATTTAATTGCAAAGAGGTAATTGTTTATTGAAAACGTATTTACACCGATGTTATTTAATATGTCGTTAAAAAAATCTCTCTCACTAAATTTTGCAAATCTTTGGACCCAAAAAATATTTGTATCGTAGAATTTACTAAGTATTTCAAAGGAATTTATATTTGTTTCTTCTCTATCAGTGAGAATTATATCATTATTTTGTTTTGAATTTAAAAAGTCTATATTTGTGAAATCTGTTGGAATATAATTTTTGGACCTGTTATAATTTTTAAAATCAAAGTTCGTGATGTTAAGTTTTTTGTATTCATAAAGAGTTTCATTTTTATAATTAAAATTAATTTTTCTTTTTTTGAAAACTTCCTCAACTCCTCCGTTCCAGTATAGTACAAACTTGATACTATCCTCATTAATATAAATTACAAAGTTACCTACAGTGTTGTTACTATTTTTTAAAAAAATTTTAAAACCTGATAAAATTGGAAATTTTTTAAAATAAAGATTATGAAAGTTGTTTGTATACACAAAATCTATTTTAATTTTTTTTAATTTCTTATTTAGTAATTTTAAATTTGATTTTATAAAATTAGATGTACTTATTTTTATGTCTTTTATAGCTAGTCTAAAGTTTCTAATTGTAAAATTATCTAATTTTTCAATAAAATTAAAAATTTCATTGAAATTTTTAGCATCTAATCCCTGTGTTCCATACAGTTCGGTAAATTTAATTTCATTATAAAGATCTTCATATTTTAGATTTTGTTTTTTATATCTTTCTACTTTGTCTACTTCTTTGACCCATTTTTTAATATAATCTAATTTTTTTATCTGTGGATTATTATAATTTGTATTATCAACTAATAATGAGTAGTTATTTCCATACCTGCTTACAAAATTTATAAATGAAGGGATGTCAATAAGTTCAAAGTATTTTTTTGTTAAATTTGGATCTCTATAATTTTTAACTCTATTAATTTTTCTTTTTAATAATTCCTTCTTTGATGAAAGAAGCAACATATTATAATCAATATATTGAAAGATCGATGGATGTCCCGTGTAGTGACCTTCAATAATCACTACATATTTTTTGTTGATTGTTTTTTTGATATTAAGATCATTTTTAGCTGTCTTTTCTCTGTTATATAATTTTTCTAAATTTATTTTAAGTGTTTTTGAATTTTTATTGTTATTAAATTTTTGGATTTTTTTTAAAAGATTTGAAATTATATTTAGGCTCATATGCTCTTCAGCCTCATATAAAAATTCTTTATTGTTTTTATTGTATTCTTTTAATGATTTTTCTCTGTATGACCTTGATTTCAAAGTCCAATCCATTTTTATAGTAAAGCATTTGATATTTTTCAGTTTTTTTTCAATCTTGCTAGCTAAAATTGTCTTACCAGCTGCTGTTGGACCATCTATTCCAAGAATGAATATTTTTTCTTTTCTTTCAGAATTTATCTTTTCAAGGATTTTATTAATTAAATTACTCATCGTGACATCTAAATGCTTACATTATTTTATTTATTATGAAAATATTAGAATTCTAGTTAACATATATAATATATTTTTTATTTATTTAACTTATTAACCAAATTTCTAGAAATCCTATCAGCATTAGCCATAATTGTGAAAGTATGGCTTTTGGCAGGCAATTCACTTAATACTGATCCGTCTACACAATGGATATTGTTATATCCGTATATTGTTCCATTTAAATCTGTTTCTAATTTACTAGGTTTGTCTCGCATAGGTAAAGTAGAGGCATAGTGACTGTCTTCTCCAAGTGTTGGTAATAATTTATCGGTTATAAAAATTCCACCTAGATTAAAAAAAGCCTTTTTTAAGATTTTTTTTGTATTGTGAACATAATTACTAAAATTATTTTTAGTATTTCCTTTAATTTTTAGAATATTATTTTCATATAGAGTAATTTCATTGTTTGAAAAATGTCCTGGAAATATGCACGTTCCAAGTAACATTTTTGGCCAAATAAAATTTGCAATCCATTTATTTATAGGACTGAATATTGGAATTCTTTTACTTAATTCTAATTGGCTAATACCATCTGTAGGCGTCAGATGTCCATATATTCTATATTTTTGAGGCAAATCTTTTAAAGATAAAAAATATGACATGTGCCAATATGAAAAAACTTTAAAGGTTGATCTTCTAAATAATTCTTGAGGAAAAAATAATGCAAATGGGTACATTGGTGTATTCTTTAAAACTATTGGTTTATTAAAATGTTTGTTTAATTTTAAAACTAATTTCGTTGTGCCAATTGTTCCAGCTGCAAGAATAATTAACCTAGATTTAAAAATATATTTTTTGTTATCATTTAGGTTTTTTGATTTAACATGACAAATATTATTTATCTCTTCTAAATCTACTACAAAATTTTTATCAAGATATTTAAAATTTTGAAATTTTTGTAGATTTGGAATTTCGTCAGACGCATTATACGCAGAACCATTTATGTTTTTATAACCCTTCATAGAATCTTGTGTAAAGGCAGGTCTATTGTTAATTGGTGAGCTTAATATTGCCTGATGATGTCTACCCATTTTAATATTCAGCTTTTGAATGAAATCTTTTTTTCTTTGGTATTTTGACAATAATTTTTCAATAAGCGAATGTATTGGAAGATTGGGTTGTAAATTATAATCTTGACCCAACCATTCTTTCAAATCACCATTTTTATCTCCACTTATTCCAATTCTATTCGAAACATTATTATAACTATTTAAGATATCTTCTCTTGTAAACGGGAATTCATCAAATTCATTTTCAGTAAAAGAACTTACTAATGTTGACCAGGCATTTGATAATCCTCCAATTGCCAGAGATCCATTAGCAGTAAAGTTTTCTGTTTCAAGATTGTATAAATTTTTGTATTCTTTAAAAACATGTGAAAATTCTGGAGCTCTTACTTTTGGAGAAGAGTTTAAATTTATATTTTTGTTGCTTGAAATTTCAGATGAATTAAAACCCACATCCAACATTAAGATCTTCTTACCATTTTTTACTAAAGGCCAAGCAGATGACGCTCCTGCAGGACCACTTCCTACAATTATTGCATCATAAACTTGATCAACGACTATATCCATTTACTAGTTATCATTATTTAAAAATGATTTTGTATTTGTAAGATAATCAATTTCATCAGTAATTTGCTCATCTGTATTTAAAACTATCAAACTCTTAACTCCGGCAGATCTTTCATAGATTTTATTAAAAATACTTGAGAAATATCCAATAATGTAGCTCACGTTAAAAATAATATTTCCCGGAAGAGTTATAAAATTAATTTTTTTACCATAATATTTAACACACATTTTATTAAAAAAATCTTTTAATTTAACTGGCATTTTAATACCTAAGATATATTTGTTCTTTAATTGATTGTTTGTATTTAGAACAAGTAACAAGCTATTACTAAGATCCATTACATGTATAGGATAAATAGGTGCATTTGGAAAAATAATAGGAAATATTTTTTTTTTAAATTGCGAAATTAATATTTTTAAAAAACCAGATACTTCGCCACCAAAGACAAGGCCAGCCTTTAGAACTATATAATTATTTTGTAAAAAAATTTTTTCACATAACAATTTACTCTTACCGTATTGAGAATAAGTTTCATTATGCGCGAGATGACTGGAAAGATAAACAATTCGATTAATATTAAACTCTTTTGCTTTTTCAATTAATTCTTGTGCTGCTAAAATATTATTGTCTTCACTAATATTTCTTCTTGAGCAACTCACTCTTTGATGAGCTAAGTGTATTATACCACTCACATTGTTCAATTCTAAAATATTTTTTTTTGATATTTCATAATCGTGTATACTTAAATTTTTATTATTTAAAAAATTTTTATCAAATTTCTTAATATCTCTACAAAATGCTTTAACTTTGATATCGTTTTCCAAACATAATCTGATAAGATTTTTTCCAATGTAACTACTAGCTCCAGTAATTGCTATTGTTTTAATTTTTTCCAATTTCATTTAAATATTTTCTAACTTAATAATTGTTAGATTAAAGTTTTTTTACCACTTAAAAATCATATTAAATATTAGTTATTAGTTATTAATTATAAGAGATTAAATCAATAGTTGAATTTATTATAATTTAATCATTTAAATTATGATAAATTTAGATTTGAATATTCTGAAAAATATTATAGCGTTTCTAAGTGGTAGTAAAAACGGGATATATTTAAATCTATGAATAATATTTCAAAAAAAAACCTTACACTTATTTTAAATTTTATTATTTTATTTTTTTCTTTTAATGCATTTGCAATTGATAGAAATATCCCAAAAACCAATGAAGAGTGGGATAAAGCATGGACAAGTCTTAATTGGAAAACAGGACCTTCGATTGTGAGTTACAAACAAGCAAACTCACAAATAAGTATTCCAAGTAATTATGAAATTTTAGAGGGTAAGGAGGCCCATCAAATACTTTATTGGATTAATGGAGTAGATTTTGATTATGTTGATGTTTATGCAATGGGTTCAGATAGTGAACAGTATATGTTTCATTATACAGACTCAGGATATGTAAAAACTGATGATTGGACAGATGTAGACCCAGATAAATTTTTAAAGGAAATAAAAGAAAATTATAAAGCTAGTAATGAGATTAGAAAAAAAAATGGCCAACCAACAGTAGTAAATGTTACTTGGAACAAGAAGCCATACTTAGATGGAATATATAACTCAGTATATTACGCTTTAAATATCACTTGGTCAGATAACAACCAATCAGTTGAAGGATCAGCTATAATTCTTGGAAGAGAAGGTTATACAACTGGAAAATATGTTGGTGGTAATTCAGGTTATCAAGAACAAAAACTTTTAAACTTGTCGAAAATGCACAAATTTAATTCCACCAAAGAATATAAAGATTGGAAATCTGGTGATAAGGTTGCTGCAGCTGGCATAGGAGCGCTTCTTGCGACAACATTAGGAGTTAAAGCATTGAAACCAGGAATTATTGCTGCAGGTTTATTATTGTTAAAAAAATTCTGGTTTATAATATTCCTACCATTTATTTGGTTGTTTAATTTGTTTTCAGGCTCAGGTAAAAAAGGTAAAAAATAATTTAAATGTTTGGATCGGGTCAAATTTTTTTGAACTTATCTTTTTATGCAATTTTACCAGTAGCACTAATATTTTATTACGTTTATAAAAGAGACAAATTCCCTGAACCACCCAGAATTGTATTAATAACTTTCTTATTAGGTATAGCCACTACATTTCCAATAGGAATATTAATCATTGCTGTTGAGGGTTTTTTAG
>MDSV01136417.1_pt1 | contig 13439 bp, 10 predicted proteins | sample 810851 | NCBI WGS metagenome assembly MDSV01 (sample SAMN05326640, study PRJNA326480) | marine metagenome | isolation source: seawater | place: Atlantic Ocean: North East | collected 2012 | reverse complement strand
CCTGATCCCATCTCGAACTCAGAAGTGAAACGAGTTAACGCCAATGGTAGTGCAGGGTCTCCCTGTGTGAGAGTAGGAAATCGTCAGGCTTTTTAACATAAAAGGCTCTCACTTGTGAGGGCCTTTTTTTTATGTTTTTTTCTGTGATAATGTTTATATGATTATTGGTTTAACTGGTGGAATTGGATCTGGCAAATCTGTCGTAGCAAATATTTTTAATACTATAGGCATAAATACAATCGATGCAGATAGTTTAGCTAAAAATGCTTTAAATGTAGATTCTTTGGGCTATAGAGAATTTATCAATACTTTCGGAGAGGAATATATTGGCCCAGATAGAAAAATTAATAATAGTAAATTAAGACAACAGATATTTATTAATAATGATTTAAAAACTTCTTTAGAAGAAATAATTCATCCTATTGTAAGGAATAATATTGCTAAGTTAATTAGTTCATCAAATTCTCCATACCATATAGTTGAAGTACCTCTTATTTATGAAACCAATAGCTCTAAAAACTATGACAGAGTTCTTGTTGTTGATTGTGATGAGGATCTCCAAATCAAAAGAGCTACAAAAAGAGACTCTTCAAACGAGAATGAAATAAGAAACATAATGCAAAATCAAGCAACCCGCAGTCAAAGGTTAAGTATTGCTGACGATATAATTGATAATAGTCAGAGCATAGAATCTCTCCGAAATACTGTTACCGAAATTCATAACTTTTATCTTAATTTATTAAAGGAGTCATCATGAGCAAGTGTCCAAGGTGTGAAAAACAAACAATAAATTCTAAAGAAAACTTGCACAGACCTTTTTGCTCAGAGGTATGTAAGTTAATTGATTTTGGAGAGTGGGCCAATGAAGATAATAAAATCTCAAGACCTGCGATTTCTGAAGATTTTTACGAAGATTAAGACTTAAACAATATTCCAATTACCACTTTCAATTAGCGGTTTTGCTTTTTTGTATTTTACTTCTTTGGTTTCAGTGCCATTAGAAATCTTTACAAAATCATTTCTTCCAATTTTTGGCTCATCTCTTTTTACAGAAGTAATATTTTTTTGACCTGAGTTAGGTTTTTCTCCAACTATTGGAGAAGCCTGTTCCTTATTTAAAACCATTTCTTGATCTTCATTTTTCTTCTCATTATTGACAAGATTTAACTCTTCTTCTGATGAAATTTTTAATGAAAAAAGTACCCTGACAGTCTCAAAGTCAATCTCATCAAGCATACTTTCAAACATCTTGTATGCTTCTGCCTTAAATTCATTCTTAGGATTTTTTTGAGCATATGCTCTAAGCCCAACACTTCCTCTAAGATGATCAATTTCAGCAAGATGCTCTTTCCAATGGACATCAAGTACCTGTAACATAATCTGTCTCTCAAGGTCTTTTAAGTTTTCTCCAAGAGGGGCATATTTTTCCCTGTAATGACTTTTAGCAAATTCAACTATTATTTTTGATATAGACTCAGGAAGCAGAGATTTATCGGATTTGGCTTTTTTGGAAATATTAATATTAATACCAAAAGTTTCTTCAAGATATTCATCCAATTCATCAAGTTTCCATTGTGATTCTATGGATTCTTTGGGTATATATTGAAATGAGATAGAAGAAAATTGCTGCTCAATTAAGATTTGTATTGTTTCATTTATGGAGCTTTCTTCTAATAACTGATTTCTTAAAGAATAAGTGGCCTTTCTTTGATCATTCGAAACATCATCATATTCAAGAAGATTTTTTCTTGCATCAAAATTTCTAGCCTCTATTCTGCGTTGAGAGTTTTCAATACTTCTTGAAAGCATTCCATGTTCGATTGGCTCATCCCCCATTCCCATTCTTTCAAATAGGTTTTTTCTAGATTCAGTTATAAATAATCTTAAGAGATCATCACTCATTGATAAAAAGAACCTTGAATATCCTGGGTCGCCTTGTCTGCCCGATCTTCCACGTAATTGGTTATCAATACGCCTTGACTCATGTCTTTCTGTTCCTAGAATATGCAAACCCCCAGCATCAAGCACTGTTTTATTATTATTTTCCCATTCTTCAATAGTTTGATCTTCTTTTTTTCCTCCAAGAACAATATCAGTTCCTCTTCCGGCCATGTTTGTTGCAATCGTTACCATTCCTGGCTTTCCTGCATTTGCAATAATTTCTGCTTCTTTTTCATGATGCTTAGCATTTAGAACTTGGTGGGGAATTGAAGCTTTTTTTAAGTATTCTGAGACCTGTTCAGATGATTCAACAGAAACAGTGCCAACTAATACAGGTGCATTCTTTTCTCTAATGGTAAGAATTTCTTTTACCAATGCTTTGAGTTTTGCATTCTTATTTTGAAACACTAGATCATTCATATCTTTCCTAGCCATAGGAACATTAGTAGGAATAATCACTACATCAAGATTATAAATCTCCCTAAATTCAGGAGCCTCAGTATCAGCAGTTCCAGTCATACCGGAAAGAGTTGAGAATAATCTAAAGAAATTTTGAAAAGTGGTTGAGGCTAGTGTTTGCGACTCTCTTTGGATAGTTACATTTTCTTTACACTCCAGAGCTTGATGAACACCTTCACTTATCCTTCTTCCTGACATTGTTCTGCCAGTATGTTCATCAATAAGAAGAACTTCATTATTTCTAACTAAATAATGGACATTTTTTTGAAATAAAAAATTAGCTTTAAGACTTGCTTGAACAAACCGCATTATTTTTAAATTAGATACTGAATAAAGACCATCACCTTCACCAATAATATTAGCTTCTTCTAGTAGCTCTTCAACTTTTAAATATCCATCATCTGTTAAATCAATTGTTCTATTCTTTTCATCAATTAGGTAATGTCCTCTTTCTTCATCAAGTAAAGGCTCTTCTTCTGTTCCCTCTCTTATTTGTTTTGTAAGTCTTGGAATAAATTTCTTAATTTGTTTATACATCTCAGAACTCTCTGCTGATGGCCCTGAAATAATCAAAGGAGTTCTTGCTTCATCAATTAAGATTGAGTCAACTTCATCAACTATGGCAAAATCAAGCGAGCATTGAACCCTGTCTTCGACTCTATGCGCCATATTATCTCTGAGATAGTCAAAACCTAACTCATTGTTTGTTGCATAAATAATATCTGCTTTATAAGCTTCTTTTTTCTCCTCAATATTTTGATTAGAATAAACAACACCAACCTTCAAACCTAGATATTCATATACAGGCCTCATCCACTCGGCATCTCTTTTTGCTAAATAGTCATTTACTGTTACCAATATTGTTTTATTTCCTATTGATGCATTAAGGAAGCCGGGAAGAGTTGCTACAAGCGTCTTGCCTTCACCTGTTTTCATTTCAGCTATATTTCCCTGAGCTAGGGCCATACCTCCAAGAAGCTGAGAGTCAAAATGCCTCAAGCCTAAAGTTCTTTTACTTGCCTCGCGCGTAGCAGCAAAAGCTAAAGGTAAAATTGAATCTATTTGCTCATTATTATCTTTATAAGTCCTATGCAATTCATCCTTTAAATTATGAAAATATGACTCAGGATTGTTCTGGATCTCAGACTCTAGGCTATTAATTTTATTAACTGACACCATCATCTTTTTGATGACTCTGTCATTGCTTGAGGTAAATAATTTTGTTAGCGACTTAAACATCAATCTTGGATCCTAGATATCTCCAAAAGGAGGCCTAGAATACGAAATAGGAGCATTATCAGAATTTTCAAACTCTACTATTTCATATGCATCATCAGAGGCAATAATCTTTTTTAGCAATTCATTATTAAGCGCATGGCCCGATTTGAAACCTGAAAACTGTCCTATTAAATTATGTCCAAGCAAATATAGATCTCCAATTGCATCTAGCATTTTATGCTTGACTATTTCATCTTCAAATCTTAAACCTTCTTCATTTAAGATATCTTCATCTCCAAAAGCTATAGCATTGGATACACTTGCTCCTAAAGCTAAATTTTTCGACTTTAGTAATTCAAGATCATTCATAGAGCCAAATGTTCTAGCTCTGCAAACTTCTTTTACAAAAGAGGTAGATGAAAAATCAATTATTGATTCAGATGGAAGCTTTTTATGAACCGGATGATCAAACTCCACTTTAAAAGCAACTTTAAATCCATCATAGGGTTTGATCGTTGCAAAAGCATCATCCCTAGTCACAGTCACTTCTTTTGTAACTTTAATGAATTTTTTTAATAAGTTCTGTTCTTGTAAGCCAGCAGACTGAATTAAAAAAACAAATGGGCTTGAGCTCCCATCCATGATAGGGACTTCAGGACCATCAACTTTAATAATACAGTTATCAATACCCAAGCCCGCTATTGCAGACAGTAAATGCTCTATCGTAGATATCTTTATATCATCTTTTATTAATGCAGTTGAAAGGCTAGTATCTCCCACATTCTCTACTCTAGCGGGTATTTTGATATCTTCATCTACATCAGATCTAATAAAATGAATTCCAGTATTTGGTCCTGATGGAATTAACTCCATATTAACTACTTTTCCAGTATGAAGGCCAATACCTTTTGCTTTAATAGCGTTTCTTAATGTTCGTTGGTTTAGCATGTTAGAAGTCTAATAGAAAATAATATCATATCAAGTTAAACCTTTATTTCTTTGCCTTGCTGCCTCAGATAATATTATTCCGGTAGCAACAGATACATTAAGGCTTTTAAAAAGTTTGTTGGTGGATAAATTTATAATGTTGTCGCAGTTTTCCAAAGTTTTTTTTCTTACTCCATGCTCTTCTGATCCCATCACAAGAGCAGAAGGCTGTTTAAAATCGTAACTTGTATAGCTTTCAGATGCATGCTCGCTTAAACCATTAATAATGATATTGGATTGAGTTAAAAATTTAAAACAATTCACAAGATTGGTTACATTAAATATTTTAGTATATTCAAATCCACCTGCTGCAACTTTATGCGCTATTGCGTTTATTGGAGCGCATTGATGCTTATTGATGATGACTGCATCAACTTGGGTTACTGCAGCAGACCTGACACAAGCCCCCAAATTTCTTGGGTCTATAACATTATCTAATATTAATATTAGTGGACTGCCTTTAAAGTTATTAATAAAGTCTTTTAAATCTTTCAAATTAAGTTCAGGACTATTTATAAGGATAGCTTTTGGCTCTTGTTTTAATTTATTTGAGCTTTCATATGAAATACCTGTCTCATCAAGAAGAAGTTTTAACTGAGTCAATCTTTTATCATTTCTGTTAGCTGGCAATAAAACTTTTTTAATTTGCTCAGGATTATTTTCTAAAATACTTTCAATGCTATGGAAGCCAACTCTTGTATTTTTTTCTTGAATGCCCATCTTGAATCTTAAGCTACTTTGGGACTAAGGTTATCTTTCTTTCTTCAGGACTCACATTAGCTATTGTAACTAAAATCTTTTGTCCTAACTTATACTGCCTTCCATTTTTTTTACCCCTTAATACATTTACCTCCCTGTCGAAGTAATACCTATCACCGGGTAAATCAGAGACATGAAGCAAGCCTGAAACAAAAAAGTCATCAATCTCGCAAAACAGCCCAAAGTCTGTAACCCCTGTAACAACTGAGTGATATTCATTTCCTATAAATTGTTTCAAGAAGTAACATATCATTTGTTGAGTAACTTGCCTGGATGATCTCTCAGCGATTCTTTCAGCTTCTGACAGCTCGTTACAAATTTCCTCCATCTCGTCTTTGTTAAACTCGCTCTTATTTCCATGAATGACATCTTTGATTAGGCGATGCACCATCAAATCAGGGTATCTTCTAATTGGAGATGTAAAGTGAGAGTACCTATCAAGCTGAAGCCCAAAGTGGCCTTTTTCAAGAGTAGAGTATTCAGCTCTTTTTAAACTTTGTAGCACAATGGTTTGAAGGGATTTGTTTAAATCTTTTGATCTCGCAAATTGAAGACATTGCTCCAATACATCTAAAGAGTTATTACCAAATTTTTTAGAAAACCCTTTAATGGAGAAGAAATTTTTTAAACTATCAAGCTTAATTTCCTCTGGCTCTTCATGAATTCTGTAAATACCAGATTTATAATGTTTGTGCATAAAATTAGCAGCACATACATTTGCTGCAAGCATTGATTCTTCAACCATTTGGTGTGAAAACAATCTTTTCGGGAGGTCAATTTTATCAACATCTCCTAATTTATTTATTTTTAATGATGGTTCTTGGGCCTCTATTTCTAAAGCTTTTCTTTCCTGTCGCTTTCTCAATAGGATCCTTGTAAGTTTTGATAGTGCTACCAAAGAGTAACCAATTTTTTTGTTGATACCAGAACTATTTTTCACTATAAGATTTACCTCATCATAGGTCATTCTTTTATGTGAATTTATTCTAGCTTCAAGAAATTTGTAGCTTTCTATATTTCCGCTAAATGAAATTGTCATTTCACATACAACAGTATTTCTATCCTTATTTGGAACGAGTGAACATAAGTCATTAGAAATTTTTTCAGGTAACATTGGAATTACTTTAGATGGAAAATATATGGAAGTTCCTCTATGCATAGCTTCTTTATCTAAGGCGCTTTTTGTTTTAACAAGTCCAGCAACATCAGCAATAGCAACACTCAAAATATATGAAGATTGACTCTCTATGCAATGAATGGCGTCATCAAAATCTTTTGCATCTGATCCATCTATTGTTACAAAAGGAACTTTAGTTAAGTCTTTTCTTTTATCTGACAAATTTAAATTTAATTTATCTAACTCTCTACAGACACCTTCATTCCATAAACTAGACAGATTATTTTCTTCAATTACCTGTGTTATTGCTTGCTCGATATTATTCATTTAGTGAGTTTAGTCTAAAAAATAGGAAAATTAGTAAAAGTAACTTTTTTATTAACGCAAATACTCAAAACTCAACCCAATAATTCTACCTCTTGGGTCATGAGCCCTTGTATCAAAACTAAAGTCAGGAGCGTCAAATACTTTTGGAGCAGATTGATCAAGAGCATTAGCTATAGATAGCTTGAAATCTATTTTACCGCCTCTAAATTCGATATAGCTTCCAACTGAGAAATCAAAAATCAGGAAAGAATCTACAATGTTTTTATAACCAAGGCTTTGACCTAAATCTGAAATTGTCCTGTAATTCTTATAGCCATCTAAATATCTAGCACTAATTTGATACTCATACTCATATTTTTTAAATTGCAGAGAAGCATTTATTTTGGTTTTTGGAAGAGAGTAGGTATGTGTATCATAGTTAAATCTTCCAACTCTATTCTCAAGCTTGGCTGGATCAGTGGCGTCGGGAGTTAAGAATTCGTATAGCGTTGTTGATTCAACTTTTGCTGAAATTAAGCCAAGTTTTTTTGTATTAGTTTTTAAAAGCTCGTACTTAAAATCAACTCCAGAAATCTTGGTGTCTTCTTCATTAAAATAAGTTGAAGTAACTCCTACAAGATCATTATTTTCATTTCGTGTAATATTTTTCCCAAACGGATCAAGATTAAGAATCGCTTGAGCGCTCTCTGCTTCAATTCTATCTTTAAAATTAATACCCCATAAATCAAGAGTAACCTTATGATTTCGGTTGGCATAAATTAAACCAAAGTTTGTATTTAAAGAGGTTGCAGGTTTTAAATTAGCATTCCCTAGCTTAGCCTGTCGAACAAATGAGGAGCCATCATCAAAATCCCTTACGCTGCCAAGAATTATTTCGCTTGAATACATTTGAGCCATAGATGGCATTGAAAATGAAGATCCTCTTGAAGCTCTTAGTGATAAATTATTACTAACTTCATAATGCAGAGATATTTTAGGGTCAAAAGATGAGGCAGAATTAAACCTCTCATATCTCCCTGAAATTTTTCCATGAAGACTGCTTAATTTTGTATCTAGCTCAGCAAAAGCAGCATATCTGTTTCTTGATTCATTAATATTTACACCACCTCCCAGAAAGAAAAGATCTGCGGTCTTAAGAATTTGACCACTATTAGAGAATCTTGCTTCGCTGGTTTCGTCATAATTAATTTTAAGCTCTTCTTTATCTGCATAAATGCCATATGCCAATTGATTATTCTTGAAAGCTCTTCTGAAAATTAGGTCGAAGCTTTTTAGGCTTGCTGTTTTTTTTGATATTTCAGCACCAGAAATATAATCTATTAATTCATTAGTGTTATTTTCAGGATTAAAGATATCCCAAGACACTTCTCCAACTTGGGTTTCTTGAATAGTCACTCCATTTAATGCTTGTAAAAATTTAGAGTCTATTATGTCCGGTCTATTATGCTTATTTGAGTGATTGCTCAATGTCAAAGAGGCCTCAAGCTGAATACCTCCAGATAATTCTTTAGCAATTGTTTGATTGAAATTGTATTGACTAATATCTTTAGGAGATTCAGGAGACTCATATTCAGATCCCAGTGGCCTGCCATACCAAGTCACAGGAACATTAAATGGGCTACCACCTTGATTTGGTTGAATTTTTCTAGATAAAAAAGGTAAAGCAGGATAGGAGGGTGATTGAGGGTTATCATTTACTTTGACACTTGACAGTAAAAGTACCGCATTATATTTATATGTATCGGCTGCATAGCCAATATTTAAGAAAGCTTTTTTATGATTCTCGCTGTTAACAATATTGAATCTTTCGCCATAGTTAAAACCACAAGTTGTTGGGTTCACAAGAACTCCACCATTGTCCAGACAGTTTGGATCTGGAATTTTTTCTCCTTTTGTATATTCTCCAGCCCAAGGACCATCGGTAACAATGTCATCATCATGAACCTTGAAGGACCTTCCAAGGCCACTAATTGCCAATTCAGCTATGCCATTTATTTCAGAGGCTGACAAAGGATTTCTATCTAAGATATTAAGTCCAAGAGAATAATTCAGTCTATTTAACTTAAAACCTACAAGAGCGCTAATAGACGTATCAGTCTGATTATAATTTTCCGTCCCATGATGCTCAAATCTAATTTTTAAACCTTCAAAATCATTATTTGTACTGATATTAACCACTCCAGACAATGCATCTGAACCATATATAGAAGTTGCACCTTCTTTAAGAATATCAATTCTATCAATAGCTATTTCAGGGATTATGTTTAGATCAATGTAACTATCTCCTGATGAAGATGGCGTTCCAGCAAACGTATGCCTTTTAGAATTAACTAGGATTAATGTAGATGAACTACCAAGACCTCTTAAATTTATAGATGCCATGCCCTGATCAAACCCATCAAGACTATTAGTTTGAAAGTGAGAGCCTAGAGAAGAGGAGATATATTTACTAATTTCAGCTACATTTGAAATATTTAATTTTCTGTAAGCATCTTTATTAATAGTATCTAATGAATGCAATCTTTGTTCAGTTTGTTTAATAAATGTTCCGGTTACAATTACCTCATCAATCATTTCTTCTGCATAAGTAGCGAATGAAATCGATAACAAGGAAAGTATTAAGCTAAATTTTTTTTTCATTAATTATTATAAAAAGTGATTTTACAGGAAGACTCAAATACCTGTAACTAGATTACGATTTTCTTAGATTTTAGTTTTCGTGACAGTCACAATTTGATTGCTTACAAATTTGGTAATTCTTATAGTGACAGTAAACAACTAGAATTGAACCAAACATAGTCATAACCAGTTCTCCGTTTTCACCTAATAGACTTTCGCCAGCAAGTACGGCAAGAACTAAAATGGCCAAACCAATAATCCCGATTGGAATAAAGCTCATACTTTTATGATTTTTATAGCCAAGGCTAAGAGCCAAAAGGCTTACTGGAATCGTAAGAAAAAGAATGATTTTATGAACTAACTCGCTTTCAACAGACATTGAGATAGCGCTATAAGATAAAATGATTAATGATGGCGCAAATAAACAGTGCACTAGGCATACTGTTGATAATGTCATTGCAAATTTGTCAGTGAATAATTGCGTTTTCATATGTTCTTAAAAGAAAATCCCCAAACCCACATATTATGTGAATTTGGGGATCATCATACAGATAAAATATTTAATTAGAAAGTTAAATTAAATTTCACTCCATAATTTCTTCCAGGTAATGGCACCTCATTTTTGACAAAGGAAGAGTGATTTCTTGCAACCTCATCAAGAAGATTATTACCAAATAATGATAGCTTAAGAACAGAGCTGCCACTTAGATCAATTGTCTTAGTAACTCTAGTATCTAGCATTTGATATCCATCAGTTGCAGATTCGCCTTCACCAAAATCATTTTGTTTTTCAACATCCTTTAGATTTAACTTGAAAAGTAAATCATCTTGCTTGTATGACAAAGAATAGATATTTCTTGCTGGATTGATTCTAGGTACATTATGTCCATCAGCAAATTGTGCATTAATAACATCTCTTCCATAAGAAAGAGTTAGCTCACCCGCACCTAATTCAATAGTTCTTCCAATTTCTATTTCGTAACCATCAAATTCTGCATCTTCTTGAACATAATTTGCATGAATTAGATTGCCATGACCATGATCATCATGGTCATCACCATGATCATCTTCATCACCATGATCTTCATCACCATGATCTTCATCGTGATGGTCGTCTCCATGATCTTCATCCTCATCCATTAGAGCTATATAGTTATCTACATCATTAATGAAAAAACTTGCATACGCATAGTAATCACCATTCTCATAGTTGAAAGTAATATCAAGATTATTTGATGTTTCGCTATTTAAGTTTGGATCACCAACCTCAAAACGACCGGTTGCCATGTGAGGGCCGTTCATAAATAATTCAATAACAGAAGGTAATCTTTCAACACTTGCGAAGCCTAGAGTAACATCCAAGTTATCAGTTAAGTCTCTTCCAATATTTACAGCAAAGCTAGTTGTATTATCATCAATAGTGTATCTATCTAGATCACCATCTTCATGAGATACACTTCCAGTTCTATCGATTTGATCTAGCCTGACTCCAAAATCAACATGAAAGGGTTCATAGTCTTTACTAACGAAATAACCCAATGTTAGTTCTCTATTATTAGCAGGATTCATGAAAGCCTCTTCTCCAAATATTGATGTATCTTCATCCACAAAATTAAATGAAACTTTTTGACTAATCTCATCACTTGACATATCAAAGATTGCACCATACTCAGTAGCATTATTCAAAAATGTTGTTGGAGCATGCTCCTCATGCTCATCCTCATCACCATGGTCTTCATCACCATGGTCTTCATCATGCCCTTCTTCAGCATGCGCTTCAGTTAAAGAATAGTCGGAACTTCTAAAAGTATAATCAACTTTGTTAACTAGAGAACCATTTACATTATAAGAGCCTTTTAGTGTAAGACTCTCAGAATCAGTAGTTGAAAAAATTCTTTCTTCTCCATGTTCATCATGACCTTCATCACCATGCTCATCTTCATCATGATCTTCATCACCATGCTCATCACCATGCTCATCACCATGCTCATCTCCGTGAAATGGAATGCCGTAAATACTTTCAAGATTGTCAATAGATAGACCTATATAACCCCAATCTCCGGTTTTTGATATACCAAATTTAGTTGCTTCTGAAGCAAAATCTGAATTATTAACATAACCCATGTTTTCTGCATGCTCATCACCATGATCATCATGATCATCTTCATCATGATCTTCATCATGACCCTCTTCTTCATGAAGAAGAGCTCCATTTGGAATATCATAATTTCCAAATTCTGTATTTTTATATCCAAAATTTACATTAAACCCATTAAAATTATTTTTATAATTAAAGTACTCTGAGCTTCCATCATTAACAGATTGAGTTTCATATCCAGCAGCAAACTCAGCTCCATCAAAGTCCATTTCAGCAATACAATCATCAACAATATTTATGATTCCGCCAATAGTTCCATTTGCATACAATAATGAAGACGGGCCTTTAACAATCTCAATTTGGCTTATATCATTCAAATCAACATCATTTAAGTGATCAACTCCTAGACCTGATACATCTCTATTAACCATGCCATTTTTTAAAATCTTAACCCTAGGTCCTGACATACCTCTTATTATTGGCTGTCCAACTGCTGAGCCATAATCCGCAATTGAAATACCTAAGTATCCATCTATAGCTTCGCCCAGACTTGTTGTAGCGCCCTCTAAAATTTCGTCACCATCAATAACATATAAAGGTTTATCAATGTGACTTGTATCTACTAATGCAGATGTGACCACGACAGTTTCTTCAACAACCTGTTGAGAATTTGTGTCGATTGAAAAAAACGCCATTAAAACGATTAACGCGTTTAAAAATTTGTTCATATGAACTCCTTAAAAAAATTAAAATTAATAACTATTGAATTTAATTTTTTGGTGGAGCCCTTGAGTGAAAAAAGTTTGTGTTAGGGGATTGAAAAGTTTGGTTTAAATCTTCATCAATTTTTTCAAGAAGAGTTTTACCAATAAGGCTGGGTTTATTTTGATTAATATCAACAGTCTTATTTTCGTTATATTGACACTCAATTGAAGTTTCTTCTTCTGAAATATGATCATGAATAAGCGAATCAGCTGAAACAGATGTGATAAATAGCAATCCTGCTATCAACAATAAAATATTATTTTTACCTGTCTTCATATTTTAATCATGCTTTAGACATACTAAACCAGATACGTCTCCATTTTTAAGGTCAAGTAGTGTATCAGTTGCTTGAGATATATGTCTAGACTCAACCTCAACAGGCTCAATTTTTCCAGATCTAACTAGCTCCATCAGCTCTTTCATTTCTTGCATGCTACCAACATAGGTTCCAGTTATAGACCTTGCAGTAAAGGTGTGAAGCGGCAGCTGAAGATCAAATTTTCCGCCTAGTAATCCAACAAGAATATAATTTCCTCCCTTATTAAACCCAAACAAGCTATATCCAAAGTTCACAGATGATTCAGAGCCGACAAAATCAATGACTGCGCTCACTGAGCCGTTTAATAGCTCTATTATTTTTTTTGCTGCTCCCTCATGAGTAGAATTTATTACTTCACTTGCCCCAGCTTTCTTAGCTATCGCTAATTTCTTATCATCTATATCAACAACAATCGGGTTGATGTTATATGCAGCTTTTGCAATCTTTAAGGCTAAAAGTCCTAAACCGCCAGCACTTATAATAACTATATTATTTTGATTTGGTTTCAAGTTGGCTTTTTTGAGAGCACTATATGCTGTAAGACCCCTGCATGCATAACTTCCTGCTAATTCTTCAGGAGTATCACCTGCATCAAATAAATACCTTGCATCTTTAACCAAAACATATTCAGCATGTCCTCCGTTGACATTAATCCCAAGGTTTTGCGCGGTAAAGGGGCCGCAATAATGCTCCATGTCTCTTTCGCATTCATGGCATTCACCACAACCAATCCAGGGATATACAACATATTTATTTCCAACCTTTACATCTTCAACCTCTTCACCAACCTCCACAAGCTCTCCGTAGATCTCATGACCCATTGCTAATGG
>MDSV01124330.1_pt1 | contig 13439 bp, 11 predicted proteins | sample 810851 | NCBI WGS metagenome assembly MDSV01 (sample SAMN05326640, study PRJNA326480) | marine metagenome | isolation source: seawater | place: Atlantic Ocean: North East | collected 2012 | reverse complement strand
TAGAAAATTTCCAAAATCAAAGAGGAGGTTTAATAGTATAGTAAAACAAATAAGAAATTGGAAAAAAAATAAAATTGGAGAAAACAAATTATATACTATGAGTGTCCTAAATGAAACAGAGTCTTCTGGTAGGATAGCAGGTAAAATAAATGATATTGGTGGATTAGCAATTAAATCTGAAAATAAAAAATTACAAGCTTTTATAAATGAAAATATTAACCCGAAACTACTTACTACTGAATTAACTGGCACAGCCCTATTAATTGATGAAAACAATTCCTATTTGGCACTTAACTTAGTTAAAGGCTTATTAATAGCATTTGTAATTATTGGTTTTATAGTAGGGTTTATGTTTAAATCTATAAAACTTGCTATTTTAACACTTGTTCCAAACGTGCTGCCCTTACTAATAGTAACTTTTGTAATGTATATAAGTGGTATAGATTTAAAAATTAGTACGAGTTTGATTTTTACATTAGCTTTTGGTATTTCAGTTGATGATACGTTACATCTATTAGCAAAGTATAAATTAGAGATAAAAAAAGGAAGTAGCCATTCTTTAGCATTAAAAAGAAGTTATTTATCTTCAGGTAAAGCTATTATAGTAACTACTTTGATTCTAGTTGGAGGTTTTTTAACATTGTTGTTTAGTTCATTTGCAAGTACTTTTTATATGGGTTTATTAGTAAGTATAACTTTAATTTTTGCAGTTGTGTTAGACTTATTAATAATGCCCTTAATAATATTGTATGGAGGAGCTAAAAGAAGTTAACTGTTAATTTTTGTTTTCTTACCTTTTAGGTGTTTTTAAACATTTGTTTTCAAGCATTGATTATAGTTTTTGTTTGATAAAACATATTTTTAGATAGTTATTATCAATTAGTGAATATAGAGTCAGTTTTTTCATTAGATGAAAAATTTAAGAAGTAAGTTGTTTTTAGGTTTTGTTTTTTCTACTATATTTTCATACGGTAGCGAAAACTCATATGGTTCTGGATGGTTAGGCCTTTTACCGGTAATTGTTGCAATAGTTTTAAGTATTATAACCAAGGAAGTATTGTTTTCGCTTTTTACTTCGATTATTTTAGGAAGCGTGATCGTTTTTTTTGAAGGTGGATTACCAGATAGTTATTTTTTTGGAGTTGAAAATTCCGTTGACTTTTACATTCTTAACGCTGCATCGGATAATGACCATATGTCTGTTATTATATTTTCATTATTGATTTCGGGAATGGTCAGTATATTAAAATATACAAATGGAATGAGTGGTATAGCTCAATGGGTAGGTAAATATGCTAAGACAAAACGATCAGCAATGTTTACAACTTACTTTATGGGTGTTGTTGTTTTTTTTGATGATTATGCCAATACATTAGTTGTTGGAAATACGATGAAAACCATTACTGATAAGTTTAATATATCGAGAGAGAAACTGGCTTATATTGTCGATGCTACTGCTGCTCCTATAGCTTGCATTGCGTTAGTTTCAACTTGGATTGGTTATGAAGTTCAACTAATTGATGAAGGAATCATTAATAATGATCTTCAATCAGTTGTTGGGACAGGATATGCTGCTTTTCTAAAATCTATTAGTTATTCATTTTATCCACTTATAACTCTTGCTTTTATTTTCATTTTAATTTTCCTTAAAAGAGATTTTGGACAAATGTTGAAAGTTGAAAGAAATCATAAAAAAAAGAAATCATCTACTAATGAGAAATCAATAAAAGAGCCAGTTTATAAAGGATTTTCACCAATATTTGTTTTAATCTCCATCTCTTTTTTTGGAATATATATTACAGGAAAAGGGGAAAACGTTATTCAACATATTCAATCTGGAAATAGTTTCAAAGGTTTGATTTGGGGAAGTTCTTTTGCTTTTTTAATAACCGTATTAATTAATTTGAAAAGTGGTTTTAAAAATATTATTAATTGGACTTTAAAAGGTTTTGAGGAACTTTTACCAGCAATAATGATTTTAATTCTTGCATGGGCATTAAACAATGTTTTAAAAGATTTAGGACTTGGTGATTTTTTAGCGAGTGTCTTAAATGATTCAGGTATAAGTTTTAATTGGGTCCCATTGATAACATTTTTACTATCAAGTATTATCGCATTTTCAACTGGATCTAGTTTTAGTACTATGAGTATTCTTTTTCCTATAGTAATTTCTATCTCAACAAGCTTTATTTTAGATAATCCAACCGAAGAAATTTATTCAATTTTTTATTGTAGTCTTGCTTCTGTTTTGTCTGGAGCTGTATTAGGAGATCATTGCTCACCTATTTCCGATACAACTATATTAAGTTCGATGGCTACAGGATGCGAACACATTAGTCATGTCCAAACCCAGTTGCCTTATGCGCTAACAGTTGGAGGGATTTCAGTGATAATGATTGTTTTGTCTTCAGTTTTTTTAGTTCCTAACATTGTGTTGTTTGTTTTGTCAATTTTATTAAGTTATTTGATAATCAGAATAATAGGACAAGAAAACTAGGTAAAAAAAACTTTAACGTCAAAAATCGATCGTTTATAGTAACAAAATAGCTTTTAGGCTAAAAGAGATTGCATGGTGTAAAAAAAACAGTTTAGTTTGTAAGTAGAAATTATTTAGAAATCTAACAATACAAAATAATGGATCAGGCAACCGCAAAAGAAATTATCAAAGACACTGAGTATTTAGATGGTAGAATCTTAGTAATGGAAGACACCAAAAAGATTAAATATTGTAAGATAATTTGGAAAGGATTCTCTGCGACTCAAAAAGATGAAGAAAATAAAGAAGGAGCTGCAAGAGTAAGAGTTAAAGATTTGATGACAGGAAAAGAGTTTACGGACAACCTGACAAAGATAGCTAGGGTTTTTCCTCCTGAAACTATTTCAGACAAAGAAAGTGCTAAAGCTAATATCTTAAATGTTTTACAAGAAAATGTATCTGTTCAGTCCAAAACACTAAGTTGGATAAAAAAAACAGTTTCTTCAGAAAGAGATGATGTTTCATTTGAGAGGTTACTTACCGAACTTTGGTTAGAATCAAAAATTACTAAAGCTCGTTTTAAATCAGACGATTTGATTGTTTATAATTCTCGTAAGTAAGATTTATTTTTGACTTTTAGTTGATATAGCCACCCTTTGGGTGGCTTTTTTTTTGGAAATTTAATCAGTCTATCCTATATAGTTTTATTATTAATATTTAATTTGTTTTGAACAAAATTAAATAATGGTCTGTTAATTTTTTTAGGATTGAGCAATAAACAAAAAGCCTAACTGTTTTATAGTTAGGCTTTTATTGTGTCGGGGTGGCAGGATTCGAACCTGCGACCTCCTCGTCCCAAACGAGGCGCGATAACCGGGCTACGCTACACCCCGAACTTTTTGATTAATGAATGCTATTTTTTAAAAAGCAACCATTAAAAATGGGAGGGCAAAGGTAAGTTCTTTTTGTTTATTCACCAAGAAAAAAAAAATAAAAATATATATGATTTACAATCGTCTAGTTATTAAAGAGTTGCAGTATGATTTTAAGATACTTTTACAAATTTATTTTTGTCGTAATACTTTAAATATTTAATCAATTTGAGATTTATATACTTCAATATATTCTTTTGGTTGTTAATAATTACTACCTTTAAATTATCTATTATGATTCTTATGATTTTACTGTTTTTAGGTCTTAGTACTGGTTCTATAATTGTTGTTTTATTAGCAATCCTTTTATTGTTTGGTTCAAAAGAAATTCCTCAAATTGCCAGAAAATTAGGTAGAGGGATAAGAGAAGTTAAAAATGCAACAAGTGATATTCAAAAAGAGGTGATGAAAGGAGCAAATAAAAGCGAGGTTGTTAAGGATATTAAAAAAATAAAAGACGATTTGAATATTACAAAAAATCTTTAATATGGATTATTTATTATTGATTTTAGGATTTGCAACTTTAATTATTGGTGGTGAATTATTGGTTAAGGGTGCTGTAGGTTTAGCAATAAAAGCAAATATATCTAAACTTGTAATTGGAATGACAGTAGTTTCTTTTGGAACTTCAGCTCCAGAATTACTTGTTAGCCTCGGTGCAGCTTTATCTGATGGTCCTGATAAGATGATGAGTGTTGGTAATGTTATTGGTTCTAATATTGCTAATATAGCTTTGGTATTAGGAGTAACAGCTTTAGTTTTTCCTATAACAGTCAAAAATGTATCCATTAAGCAGGACTGGCCTGTACTTATGACATCAAGTATTTTACTTGTTATTTTTATGTCTTTCTTTGATCAAGACGAGTATGTTGTAAATAGATGGGAAGGTTTAATTTTATTTATTTTAATAATAGCTTTTACATACTACTTAATTAAAAAATCAAGACAATCTTTAAACAAAAATAATTTAGAGAAAACAAATGAAATAGAATCTCAAAGTGAAGAAAATAAATCTGTTTGGCAAAATGTTTCTTTTTTATTGTTAGGTTGTTTGGGTTTAGTTTTTGGCGCAGATTGGTTATTAAATGCTGCTGTTAACATTGCAAAAGCATTCAATGTTCCTTCTTTTATTATTGGTGTTACTGTTTTGGCTTTTGGTACAAGTGTTCCCGAATTGGTAACAAGTGTTATTGCAGCATATAGAAAACAAACAGATATAGCTATTGGAAACTTAATAGGTTCCAATATTTTTAATGTTTTATGCGTTGTTGGGGTTACAGGTTCTGTTGCAGGTATGCCTCTTCCTAGAGAGGTTTTAGATTTTGATATTTGGTGGATGCTCAGTATTACCTTGATATTGTTTCCTTTGATGATTTTTGGTAAAAAGATTCATAGATGGAAAGGAGGACTATTAATTGCTATTTACTTTTCATATATGTTTTTCTTAATATCTAATACATAAAACATGTTTTTTTGAACTTCTTTCTCCAGATGATCAAATTTATGATTCGTTTTGTAGAACGATCTTTTTCTATTGTATCTTTTTAAATGTTAAGCATTATTAAAGTGTGTTAATTATAATAATGTGATTTCACACATGATAAATTAAAAATTATTATTACTTTTATCTCCGATTTGGTATAAATTATTTAGCTTAAAATTATTAGAATATGAAATTAATTAAGTTGCTAACAATCTTTTTAGTGTCATCTCTGTCTTTAAGTTCATTGGCGCAGCATAAAACAACAATAAAAGCAGATACTGCATTTTCAATGAAGCTTTACAGTGCCGCAATTGAAAATTATAAAATAGCCATTAAGAAGGAGGATGATAAAGCTACCAAAGTAAGAATTATGTACAATATGGCCCAGTCTTATCAGGGCTATAGAGATTATAAAAATGCTATCTCATGGTATAAAAAAGTTGTATCAAAAGGAAAAACATTCGTTACAGATCATCCAGAAGTTCATTTGAAATTAGGAGATGTATATAAAGCAGTTGAAAGATATCAAGATGCTATGAGTTCATATGAAGCTTACTCTGAAGCTAAACCGGATGATTTAAAAGGTAAGAAAGGAGCCAAGTCTTGTGAGTTGGCAATAAAATGGACGGGTAATCCAACAAGATATAAAATTGAAAATGAAAGACAATTAAATACTAAATACGATGATGCCATACCAACTTACTCTAATAAGAGGTTTTCAGAATTAGTATTCCAGTCATATATGCCAGGTGCTGTAGGTAAAGGTGAGAACGAGGTTAGTGGACAAGCTTTTCCTGATCTTTATCATTCAAAAAAAGCTAAGAATGGTAAGTGGTCTAAACCAGCTGTTTTGGCTGGAGATACAGAGACTGGAGTTAATACTGAAGCAGCAGAAGGTTCTCCTTCATTTAACAAAAAGAAAAATACAATATATTTTACAAGATGTAAGGCATCAGAAGCTAAAGGTAAGGGGGCTAAATCGATAAAGAAGAGTTGTTCTATATACTATTCAAAGAAAAGAGGTCAGGCTTATGGAGAATCTATTCAATTACCAATAGGGGGAGATTCATTAATAGTTGCCCATCCTTGTTTAACAAAAAATGATAAGAAAATGTATTTTGTTGCAGATATGCCAGGAGGTGTAGGAGGTAAAGATATATGGACTGCTGATTATGATAAAAAGAAAAGAGAATGGGTTAATGTGTCAAATTTAGGTCCTGAAGTTAATACAGAAGGAGATGAATTATACCCTTTTGTTCATGCTGATGGAACTTTATATTTTTCATCTAATGGTCATGTTGGAATTGGAGGTTTTGATATTTTTAAAGTAGAAAAATTGAAAGATGGTTGGGGACCAGTTTTAAATATGAAGTTTCCAATTAATTCCCCTGCAGATGATATTTCAATTATTTTTGAAGACAAAAACGAAAGAGGTTATTTAACTTCTAACAGAAATGGTGGTAGAGGAAAAACAGATATATATTCTTTTAATCTCCCAGTTTTAGTATTATATGTTCAAGGAGTTGTTGTTGATATGCATACTAAGGTGATCTTACCAGGATCAAAAGTAACAATGACAGGTTCTGATGAATCTGTTGTTGAAGCGATAGCCGATGATGCAGGAGGGTATAAATTTAAGTTAGCACCAAGTACAACGTATCAAATTCAAGCTACGAGTGATTTAACGCACAAAAATCAACTTGGAGTAGAGGTTTTAGATTATTTTGCTTCAGAAAAAGCTTTGGTTTCTACTATAGGCGTTGAAGAATCGAAAACTTTTGTTCAAGATTTAGAATTAGAACCTATACCTGATGAAGGAATAGAACTTCCAAACATTATTTACGCTTATGATAGTGATAAATTACTTGATGAGTCTAAGTTGAAGTTAAAAGGGTTGGTTAAAACAATGAAAGAAAATAAAAGCTTGGTTATTGAATTAGGTTCACATACCGATTTTAGAGGTTCAGCTAACTACAATAGGAAATTAGCTCAACGTCGTGCTCAGTCAGCTGTTAATTATATAATTTCTCAGGGAGTTGCGAAAGAAAGAATGGTAGCTAAAGGTTATGGAGAAGATGCTCCTAAGGAGATTGATTCTACATATTATGCAAAAGCTTATGTTGGAAGTTATGATGTTCCTGGAAAAAGTGATGTAGCTCCAAATGCTTCTAATTATTCAACTGTCACAAAGGCGGGGAAAAAAGTTTCTGCTTCTATTGAAGAACAAAAGAAAACATTTGTAGTAGGTACTAAACTTAATGAATCTACGATAAACAATTTAGCAACTGAAGGTTTGAAAGAGGCAGCTCATCAAATGAACAGACGTACTGAGTTTAAAGTATTGCGTACAGATTACAAGGTAGGTGAAACTGCTCAAGGTAAGTAGATAAAATAAAATATAAATAAAAGCATCTCGGTTTTCCGGGATGCTTTTTTACGTTATAAAAATGGCAAGCAATTCACGTTACGATTTAAGAGGCGTTTCTGCATCAAAAGAAGATGTTCATAATGCAATTAAGCATATTGATAAAGGTTTATTTCCACAAGCTTTTTGTAAAATAGTTCCAGATATTTTAGGAGGAGATGATGAATATTGTACAATTATGCATGCTGATGGGGCCGGTACAAAATCTTCATTAGCATATATGTATTGGAAAGAAACTGGAGATATGTCTGTTTGGAAAGGAATTGCTCAAGATGCAATTATAATGAATACAGATGATTTATTATGTGTTGGTGCAACTGACAATATCTTACTTTCAAGTACAATTGGTAGGAATAAAAATTTAATTCCAGGGGATGTAATTGCTGCTCTGATTAATGGTACTGAAGAGGTTTTAGAGAGTTTACGCAATAGCGGAATTGGAATTCACTCAACAGGTGGAGAAACTGCAGATGTAGGTGATTTGGTAAGAACTCTAATTGTTGATTCTACAGTTACTGCGAGAATGAAAAGAAGTGATGTTATCTCTAATCATAATATTAAAGGAGGTGATGTAATTGTTGGTTTAGCAAGTCATGGACAAGCTAATTACGAAACGGAATATAACGGAGGAATGGGTAGCAATGGTTTAACTTCAGCTCGTCATGATGTTTTTGCTAAGTATTTAGCTGAGAAATTCCCAGAAAGTTTTGATCCTGACGTACCTTCAGATTTAGTATATTCGGGTAACAAAACTTTAACTGAAATAGCAGAAGGCACAGATGTTACCGTTGGGAAACTAGTTTTATCTCCAACAAGAACTTATGCGCCTATCATAAAGAAAATCTTGGATAAACACAGATCTGACATTTCAGGAATGGTTCATTGTAGTGGGGGTGCGCAAACAAAAGTGATGCATTTTGTAAAGGATGTTCATGTTATTAAAGATAACTTTTTTGAAATCCCACCATTGTTTAAAATTATTCAAGAGCAATCAAATACTGATTGGAAGGAGATGTACAAGGTTTTTAATATGGGTCACCGTATGGAGATTTATCTTCCTGAAATATTTGCTCAGTCAATTATTGATATATCTAAATCATTCGGAGTTGATGCGCAAATTATAGGTAGAGTTGAAACTGCGGACACCAATAAATTAACACTTAAGTCTGAATACGGAACTTTTGAATATTAAGATTTATGTTATTAGATAAATTAGCTGCAATAAAAATAAGATTTGAGGAGGTTGGTGAAAAGCTAACTTTGCCAGATGTTGTTTCCGATCAAAAAAAATATGCTGAATTAAGTAGGCAATACAAAGAGTTAGAGCCAATTGTTAATGTTTATACTGAGTATAAACTAACATTAGAAAACATCGAATCATCCAAAGAGGTACTTGCGACAGAGGAGGATGAGGAAATGAAAGAGATGGCTAAAATGGAAATTGATGAATTGATATCTCGTAAAAATGAGATGGACGAGGAAATAAAAATCCTATTAATTCCAAAAGATCCAGAAGATAATAAGAATGTTATTATCGAATTAAGAGCAGGTACCGGAGGTGATGAAGCTTGCATTTTTGTAGAAGATATGTTTCGTTTATATACGATGTACTTTAAAATTATTGGCTGGAAGTATGAAGTTATTAATTCAACAGAAGGTACAGTAAAGGGGTATAAAGAAATTTCTATGGAAGTTAAAGGGGATGAGGTTTATGGGACTATGAAGTTTGAATCTGGAGTACACCGTGTTCAAAGAGTTCCTGAAACAGAATCTCAAGGTAGAGTTCATACCTCGGCGATAACAATAGCTGTAATGCCCGAAGCAGAAGATATAGATTTTGATCTAGATTTAAAAGATGTAAAAAAAGATACTTTTAGAGCTTCTGGAGCTGGAGGTCAGCATGTTAATAAAACTGAATCTGCAGTGAGACTAACCCATATTCCAACAAATACTGTTGTTGAATGTCAAGATGGCCGTTCTCAACATAAGAATTATGACAAGGCACTTCAAGTTTTAAGGTCTAGATTATATCAAACTTTATTGGATGCAAAAAATGCTGAGCGTTCGGCACAACGTAAATCTCTTATTGGTTCTGGAGATAGATCAGCAAAAATAAGAACATATAATTATCCTCAAGGGAGAATTACTGACCATAGAATTGGTAAAACTATTTATAATTTATCTAAATATATGGATGGTGATGCGCAAGAGATGTTTGATGCTATGAAAATGGCTGAAACAGCAGAGAGGATGAAAGATGGTGAAAATTCATAAGGAATAATAAAATGACGAGAAAAGAACTTTTTAAGGAAATAAAACGAAAAAAATCGTTTTTATGTGTCGGCTTAGACTCTGATCCAATGAAGTTGCCTAAATGTGTTTTAGCTTATGAAGATCCTGTTTTTGAATTTAACAAAAGAATTATAGATGCTACCAAAGATTATTGTGTAGCATATAAACCAAATATAGCTTTTTACGAAGCGCAAGGAACTAAAGGTTGGGAGTCGTTAAAAAAGACTTTAGATTATATTCCTAAAGAGATTTTTACTATTTCAGATGCTAAGCGTGGAGATATTGGAAATACCTCAAATTTGTATGCGAGAGCTTTTTTCGAATCAATGAATTTCGATTCTGTTACTGTGGCACCATATATGGGAAGTGATTCTGTAACTCCTTTTCTAGATTATAATAATAAGTGGGTTATTCTACTTGCTTTAACTTCAAATAAAGGTGGTTTAGATTTTCAAACAGAAAAATTATCTTCTGGTGAATTTTTATTTGAAAAGGTTTTAAGGAAATCACTTGAGTGGGGGAATGAAGATAACTTAATGTATGTTGTTGGAGCTACTCGTGCTAAAATGCTAAAAGAGATTAGAAAAATTGTTCCTGATTCTTTCCTCTTAATACCTGGAGTAGGCGCTCAAGGAGGAAGTTTAGAAGATGTTGTGGAGTATGGAATGAATAAATCTTGTGGCTTATTGGTTAATTCTTCAAGAGGTATTATTTTTAAATCGTCTGAAAATGATTTTGATTCTGTTGCTGGAGAAGAAGCAAAAATCATTCAATCTAAAATGGAGCTATTACTTGAAAAAGGAAATTTAATTTAAGTCAGCTTTTTCATTTTTTGGAATTTACTTTTACGATTAATCAAATTGTAAAAAGTGAAAGAAGAAGATTTACATCATATATGGAAATATAACCTGATTAATCAGAGTAGTTGTTATTCTACAGATGGAGAAAAAGTTATAGTTATTTCTCAGGGAAAGCATAATGAATTAGATTCGGGACCAGATTTTTCTTTTGTAAAAGTGATAATTGGAGATTTGTGTTGGATTGGTAATTTAGAAATTCACGTTAAAACTTCAGATTGGTTTAAACACTTACATCATTTAGATCCTTCATATCAAAATGTTATTTTACATGTTGTTTACGAAAATGACTACCCTCTTCTTGAAGGTGCGAAAAAGTGTCCAATTATCGAATTAAAAAAATGTGTTAATCCTGAGATTTGGAAAAGGATTACGCAAATTCAAGAATCTAAATTAAAAATCCCATGTTATAATTTTATTAAAGACGTAACCTCATTAGATTGGAAGAGTTGGCAAGATCATTTAGTTAAAGAACGTTTTAAACGAAAGGTTAAAGAGGTTGAGTTAATTTATAAGTTGTCAGATAAAAATTGGGAGTCTGTAGTGTTTCAATTACTTTCTAAAAGTTTAGGAGGGGTTGTAAATAAGGAGCCATTTCTTATTTTATCAAAACAAATAAATATTTCGTACTTAAAAAAGCACAAGGATAATTTGTTTATTATAGAGAGTCTTTTATTTGGAGTGAGTGGTATGCTTGAAGATGAGTTTAAAGATTTATATCCTTTGATGTTAAAAAAAGAATATTTGTATCACAAAGCTAAATTCTCATTGTATCAAATGGAAGGGTTTTGGTGGAAATGGCTAAGATTGAGGCCTTCTTCATTTCCAACTATTCAAATAGCATTATTATCTTCTTTAATCCATAATTTAAAAGATTTAGAGAACCTGTTTCAGGTAAATTCGTTTAAAAAATTTAAAAACATAATTGATAAAAATTCCTGTCTGTCTTTGTATTGGGAGAATCATTATAAATTTGATTTCCCAGCGAAAGAGAAAACTAAAAATTGGGGAGATGATGTTTTAAGACGAATATATATTAATGCTGTTATTCCGTATCAAATCGCTAAAAATAATTTAATTGGTGGAAAGGATGTGTCTTATTTTATATACAAAATGAAAAGTTTGAGGAGTGAAAACAATATTGTGACTAGAAAATGGAAGAAGTTAAATGTTCCAATTTCTAATTGTTTTGCTTCTCAAGCTATGCTTCAGTTAAATAAAGAATATTGTTCTCGAAAAAAATGTTTAAATTGCAACATTGGTATAAGAATTTTAAAATACTCCAACTATGATTAAAATTTTGAGAAAAACACTTGAGAAACAAATTTTTGGAGTTTGTCAATGGTGGGGTGATAAACTTGGTGTTAGATCTTCAAGAGTTAGGTTGTATTTTATATATTTATCTTGTGTTACAGTAGCTTCTCCAATTATTGCTTATTTGGTAATGGCTTTTGTATTAGAGCATAAGGATCTTATAAAAGGATTTCGAAGAAAAAGAATTTGGGAACTTTAATTTTAGTTAGTGCATAATTTTAGTAGGTTAAAGAATATACTGTTCTCGTTTTTATTTTTAGCATTGATTCTAATTATCGGTGTTTTTGGTTTTATGATCTTAGAACCTAGATATACATTAGTAGAGGCTGTTTATATGACAGTTATTACTATTGCAACTGTAGGTTTTAGAGAAGTATATGAGCCAACACAAGGATCTATGATTTTTGTGTCGATATTAATTGTTACAAGTTTTGGTACGTTTGCATATACTGTGTCGGCGATATCAGCATATATTATTGATGGAGAGTTTCGTAATTATTTTAAAAAGTATAAAGTGAAAGCAGAGGTTAATAAATTAAGAGACCATGTAATTATTTGTGGATATGGTCGAAACGGTTCACAGGCATCAGCTGTTATGACAGCTCATAATCAACCTTTTGTATTGGTTGAAAGTAAACTTGAGGTTGTTGAAGAACTAAAAAAAAATCATCCAGAAATACTATTCGTCGTTGGAGACGCTACCCATGATGAAGTTTTAGCTTCTGCAGGTTTAGATAAAGCTAAAGCTTTGGTTACTACATTGCCTAGTGATTCTCATAATTTATTTGTGGTCCTATCGGCCCGTTCAATTAATCCAAAACTTAAAATAATCAGTCGAGCCTCAGAAGATAATTCGGATAAAAAATTAAGAATTGCTGGTGCTGATAATGTTATAATGCCAGATAAGATAGGTGGTGCTCACATGGCTTCATTAGTAATGAAGCCTGATGTTGTTGAGTTTATCGATTATATTTCTGCTCAAGAACAAATTGATTTTAATTTAGAAGAGATTTGTTTTGAAGAGTTACCTGACAAGTATAGGAATAAAAGTATAAATGAAATTGGAGTGAGGGCTTTAACTGGAGCGAATATTATAGGATTAAAAAATGATGACGGAGAATTCGTCATTAATCCAAATCCACATACTATAATTACATCAAAAATTAAGATGTTTGCTCTAGGCACTCCCGACCAAATAAAAAAATTAAAACAACTATTTCAAGTTTAACTTTTTCATGAAGAAAATACTAATCACTGGATCTAATGGTTTGCTAGGACAGAAATTAATTTATCAATTAATTGGATATCCGGACTTTCAAGTTTATGCAACTTCTAAAGGAGAAAACAGAACACTTATAAAAAAAAGATATGAGTATATTCCATTAGATATTACCGAAAAGGAAGAAATAGATGAAACGTTTGAATACGTTAAGCCTGATATTGTAATTAATACAGCTGCAATTACTAATGTCGATGCATGTGAAGATGATAAAGCGACATGTTGGAAATTAAATGTTGACGCAGTTCAAAATTTATCAATTGCGTGTGAAAAATATAATTCTCATTTAATTCATGTTTCTACTGATTTTATTTTTGATGGTGTATCAGGACCATATGACGAAGATTCTACGGCTAATCCAATCAGTTATTATGGAGAATC
>MDSV01130215.1_pt1 | contig 13440 bp, 13 predicted proteins | sample 810851 | NCBI WGS metagenome assembly MDSV01 (sample SAMN05326640, study PRJNA326480) | marine metagenome | isolation source: seawater | place: Atlantic Ocean: North East | collected 2012 | reverse complement strand
TCAGTTAGTATGCAAAGATCTAGAGGAGTAAAAATTGGAAAAAATTGTCATGTGAATCCATATGTCTTAATTGATTTAGTTTATCCAAAAATGGTAGAAATTGGAGACAATGTAACATTGGGTTCGCATTCAATGATTTTTGCACATAGTAATCCATCAGCAAATTTATTTTTAAAACAAGGAGACTATCCAAGAAAAGTATCAAAAGTTAAAATAAAATCAGGTGCAGTGATAAATCCAGGTGCAATAATCATTGCAGGTGTTACAGTAGGAGAAAATTCAATCATTTCACCTAGAAGTGTCGTAACACAAGATATACCAGATTATTGTATTGCAGTAGGAAATCCTGCAAGAGTAGTGAAAAAGATAGATCATTAGTTGATGAATTTGAATTTACTTGGAATAGATTTTGAAGAGTGGTATCACCCTCAATTGGTAAAGCCATTTGTCAATCATATGAAACATGAACCAAAAATAATCAAGGGAATTGAAAGAATTATAGAATTATTACAAAAAAATGAAACAACTGCAACTTTTTTTATGGTAGGAGAATTACTTGAACACAAACCAGACATTTTAGATTTAATATTTGAAAATGGCCATGAAATTGCATTTCATACTATGACACATTCTAATCTAAATGAATTAACTAAAGAGAAATTTCTGGAAGAATTAGATATATTTTCGGAAATAACAAATGGTAAATCAAAAGGGTTTAGAGCACCAACATTTTCTTTGAATAAGAATACAGCATGGATTATTGATGCATTGATAGAAAAAAAATATGTGTATGATAGTAGTATTGTTCCGGTAAAAACTCAATTATATGGATTTTCTAATTGTGAATCAAAACCATTCAGAATTTCAAAAGAATCACTTACACAAAATGATCCAAATGGAAAATTACTTGAATTTCCACTAATGATTGGTAAATTTTTTGGTAAAACTATGCCTGTTTCAGGAGGATTTTATCTCAGATTTTTACCATTAAAAACTTCATTTTCAGCAATAAGTAATTATGAAAAAGAAAATATTCCTGGAACAATTTATGTTCATTCTTGGGAACTAACACCTGAATATATGCCAAAAATTCAACTTCCCATAAAAGAGAAATTTATCACACTTCATAACATTGAAAAAACTTATTCCAGATTAGACAATATTCTAAATAAATTTGAATTTACATCATTTGAAAATTATTTAAAAAAAAATAACTTGGATTAGAATTTGATCTAAAATGAATTCAGTGTTTTTCTAATTCCTTCTTCTAATGAGACTTTTTGATGCCAACCTAGTGATTTTAGTTTCGAATTATCGACAATAAAATTTCCAACATCTACTTTTTTTGTATAATTTGGAGATGAGACAAAATTTATTTTACAATCAGTGGTTTTCCTTAATGATTTAGCTAGATCATAAAACCATGTTTTCTTTCCTGAAGATATCCAATATAGATTTCCAGGTTTCCCTTTTTTTAAAATAGAATTAATTCCTGAAACGACATCAGATACATAAATTAGATCACGAAAGAATTTACCTTTTTCATAAATTGTAATTTCTTTATCTTTGAATGCAGAATAAATGATAAAATTGACTGCATTTTTTTTTGGGATTATTTGTTCCCGAGGGCCATAAGAGTTTGTTATACGAAAAATACATGTATCAATACCATATACGTGATGAAATATTTTGCAGTAATATTCGGATAAAAGTCGATTAGCGCCATAGATGGTTGTTGGATTACAAATTGAATTTTCATTTACAGGTAATTTTTTAGGTTTTCCTACAACAATGAAAGTACTACCAAGAATAAATTTACATTTTATATTCAAATCTCGGATTTTTTCAAGAATAAATAAAGTTGATTTTGCGTTAATATCAATATCAGATAGAGGTTTTTCAAATGAAGCAGAGTGGGAAGTGTTTCCAGCCAAATGTATTATGACATCAGGTTTTGTTTTTTCAATAAATTTACCTAGTTTTGAAAAATTGGTTACATCTAATTTTTCAATATTAATTTTCTTAGAGATATTGGAAATGTTAGTTTTTTTAGACATTCCTTTTGTTACTAAGATGATTTTGTGGTTTTGTTTTAAAAGAAAATCTGCTAGATGGCTGCCAATAAATCCAAGTCCACCAGTTATGACTATTTTCATTAATGAATGGAAGCGTGTGATAGTTAAAAATCAATAGTAGAAAAGAATTGAAAAATATTTAGAATCAATTACAATTCTTCATAAATTAGTGATAATTGTTTTCCAATTGACGACCAATTATGTTGTTCACCAAATTTTCTTGCGTTTTGTTCTAGCATATTTCTATTTTCTAATATATCAGTAACTAGATTAGTTATAACATCAGGATTTGTTGTGGAGAAAATTTTACCTGCTTTGGATGCATTAATAATTTCCACATGGGGTTCTATATCAAACAACAATAATGGTTTCCCACATGCCATTGCTTCAATTGGAGGTACAGGACATACTTCAAATGTACTTGCAGAGATGTAAATATCACATGAAGAATAATAGAATTTCAAATCATCATGTTCTTTTTTTCCCAATAGATCAATTTGATTTTCAAGATTTTTTTCTTGGATCAAATTCTTTAAAGTATCAAAATTTTCACCATCACCAACTATTTGTAAGTGAATGTTTGGAAATTTTTTCAGCAGACTAGGAATAGAATTGATTAAAATTTCTACTTTTTTATATTTTCTTAAACCGCTAACAAAAAGTAATTGAGGAGTTCCCTTTTTGTATGGAGTATCTAATTTTGTATTAAAAATTTCAGTATCAACTCCATTGTAAACAACTTCTGCAGAAATATTTTTTTTCAACATTTTTTGCATTTGTTTTATTCCAGAATTAGAAACTGAAATAATTTTAGAAATTTTGTTTTTATATCTCCACATTGCGAGTTTAAAATTAAGTTCTTGTGCACGGGAAGAAGCTCCATGGTAATGGAATATTATTGGTTTATTGGGTTTTTTTGAAAGTAGATAATACAATACACGTGCTTGGTGTGGATGAATAATATCAAAATCAAGAGATGCAACACCGGATGTTAATAATTTTCTTTTATTCAATTTGATTTTCTCAATATTAAATGGAGGATTTGAATCAAAAGAAAATGATCCAATTGCAGCACGGTAACCCAATTCATTCAACTCTTTACAAAGATAATTGATTACTGAAGTGTGTCCAAAAGTTGCAGGGTATTTTGCTACAACCATTAGTATCGATTTTTGTTTTTTCATAATATGGTAATTTTTGAGTTCACATTAATTAATAAAATGATCAAGTTCTTCATTGTTATGGAATAGATAATTCATATGATTTGTTAATCAGATTTTTAAGTATAAAAAATCCCAGCTTGTCATAATGATGAAAAATGATACAAGTAATGATACAATTCTTACACAAAGAACAGTCATTGTATCATTACTAACAATCTGTTTTGTGGGTCTTTTAATCAGATTGTATTTTGTTCCTCAAATCCCACTAACAGGAGATTCAACTAATTATTTTGTATATGCTGTAGACACAGCATTAAAAGGGAAATTAACCGATGTTTATTATTTAGCTAATAGTGGGTGGTCACTTTTTTTGGCAGGTATATTTTCTACTATGAGATTAGATGATCCTATTGCACTAATGCAAACACAGCGATTTTTTTCAATTATAATTTCAGTTATTACAATAATTCCATTATATTTTCTTTGTAGAAAATTTTTCAATCAACGTTATTCCCTTATCGGTGTTTCATTATTTATTTTTGAACCACATATAATTAGTAATTCAACATTAGGTATTACAGAACCTATTTTTTTATTTTTTGGGATTTTATGTATAACATTATTTCTTAGTAAAAATAATTTTAGTACATATATTTCATTTATGATACTAGGAGTATTTTCAATAATTAGATATGAGGGTTTAATTCTTTTTTGTACTTTATCAATCTTATATTTTATAAAATACAGACATAAGAAAACATATTTTTTAAGATATCCTCTAGTGGCAGGAATATTTATTCTAACTATTTTTCCTATTGCTTACATAAATTTTGAAATGAGTGAGAGAGATGGATTTGTAAGTGAGATATTAGATATAGGTGGCTACGCCTATAATGTAATTATTCAAGGTAATGCAGACAAAGGTGATCCAATTTATGGGGAAGAGAATGATTCAAACATACAACATTTTATTCCGACAGTAACAAAAAATACTGTTTTAATGTTTGGGTTATTGGTATTTCCAGTATTATTCATTTTTTTATTAAATGGAACTTTGTTTATTATTAAAGATAAAGCATTTTTTAGGATAGATTTTCAAAAATTGACTATAATTTTGATATCTGTTACAATGTTAATTCCTACATTATATGCATATGGCAGGGGTATAGAAGATGTTAGATTTTTATTTATGCTGTTTCCATTTTTTATTTTAATTTCATTATATGGAATTTCAAAAATTGATATAAAGAGAAAAAATGTTATGTTGATAAGCATCATCGGGATTATTTTTTTAGTATCTTTTGTATACTTAGATTTTAAAAAAATTGATAATGATTATGAAAAGGAGGTATTTTATATTACAAAATTCATAAATGAACGAACAAATATAATTAATGATAATTCTGCAGATTTAAAATATATAACATCTTCAGGCATAATTGTTGAATGGCCAGAGTTACCAGATCCGGTTAGAGATTCACATATACCAAAAAGATTAGATTTGTTATCAGCTGTAGGATACAAATCATTGAAAGAATTTATTGACGTGGGAAAAGAAAAAAAATTAGAATACATTATAGTTGATGGAAGAGACGATCAACCAAAATTCTTAAGAGATTTGTATTATAATGAGGAAAAATATCTGAATTTAGAAAAGATTTTTGATTCTAGTAGTTTAGATTTTAATTATCATGTAAAGATTTTCAAGATTAATTATGGGGTTCAGAATGAAAAGTAGTAAAAAAATAATAGTGATTTCAGTAATAATATCAATTATTGTTGTATCTTTATTTTTTGTAGATTCAAGATTAACTGAAAGATTTTTTTATAGACTAGGATTTCAAGAACAAATTTGTTTTTCAGAATTAGATGCGAGTACAAAGTCAGATAAAATGATGAATATTGCGGTGGTTTCGGATTTTGGGATTAACCAAAATAGTATGGATACACTGAACAATATACAATCAGTTAATCCAGAGATTATTTTATTTCCAGGAGATTTAGGACAATCTAATTTTAATGAATGGGAAAACTTAACCAAGTCTATAGATTTGACAAATGTGTATGTTACATTAGGCGACGCAGAGGAGAATGAATTCAGACACGAATTTTTGGAATATCATAATTTAACTCAAAACTATTATTCATTCGATTATGAGAATATACACTTTTTAGCAATATCTACAGAAACTAGAGAAAATTTTTCTGATGATAGAATTCAAATAGAATTCATAAGAAAGGATTTAGAACAAAATTCAAACAATTCTAATATAGATTGGACAATTGTCTTTATGCATCATCCAATGTACTCTAGTAGAGATTCTGGTTCATACATGGATTTAAGAAATGAGCTACAACCAATTTTTGATTCTTTTGGGGTAGATTTAGTTCTAAGCGGTCACAAACATGCTTATGAAAGAACAAATTCATTAAGTTTCAATAATGTAATTTTAGGAGATGAAAAATGTGAATATCAGAAATCGGACGGGCAAATCTATTTAACAGTAGGAACTGGAGGACATAGTCATTCCATATTTAATAATAAAGAATCATGGTCAATAATACAAAATGACAACGATTATGGATTTTTGAATTTAGTAGTACCAGATAATCAGGATATTCTTTATGGTGAATTTATTAGCAATGCTTGGGGAGTTGTAGATTCATTTAAAATTAAAAATAATGGAATGTAGAAATTAGTAAAAAATTTTAAATGAGAGAAATTATCCGAAAAAATAGAAAATAAATGTTAATAGTTTCACAAAATATGACGAATTATGATGTCAAACTACCCCAAGATACTATTTTAAGAATTAATCTTGCTTGGATAGATGATCTTGAAATTCTAAAAAATATTCTTGAAACAAAATCAGATTATGATATATTTATTGACTTGCCAAAAAATAGAACAAAACCTCCAAACAATAGATATTCCATGGATGAAATAAAACCAATTCTTGAGTCCTACTCTAACATCAAATATTTTGCATTATCAAATGTTGATTCGGCAGAATATTTAGCTGAATACTTGAATTATGTACCAAAAAATATTGTAGTTGTTCCAAAAATTGAAAGTTATCTAGGAATTAAAAATATTGAAGAAATATCAAAATTGTTAGGTGATGAAAAAATTGTTATGCTTGATCATGATGATCTATATTCTTCAATGTTAAAGAAGAATGATGATCCTAAAAATTTTCAAGTGTATATTCAACAATTAATTGATTCTTGTAATAAAAATAATGTCACCATTTTGCGAACCGTAGGCGTAATGTTTGCAGATACTGAAAAACGCGTATCTGAATATATTAAGTAGAATTACTAAAATGAGAAACAAGACAATAATCAAGAGATTCACTTAGAGATTATCAATCATATTTAATTACCTTAAAAAATTGAGAGGAATACTAGAATGATTAAGAAGTTATACAGAATCTTACGTTATACAATTATCAGCAGACATTTCTTTGGTATAACTTCAGGTCTGAGAGTGTTGCCAGATTTCATGGTAATAGGAGTAGGTAGATCAGGAACCACATCATTGTTCAATTATTTAGATCAACACCCAAGTGTTGTTAAATCATCATATGATGAGATAGGTTTCTTTGATGATAATTTTCACTTAGGAATGAGTTGGTATCGCTCAATGTTTCCAACAATTTTCACAAGATTTTTGGTTAAATTGAGAACTAGACATTTTATGACTTATGAAGTGACACCATGGTATGTTAGAAGACCATGGACTGCTCAAAGAATCAAGAATGTTTTTCCAAACATAAAACTGATTGTGGTATTAAGGAATCCGGTAGATAGAACATATTCACATTATCATTTTTCAAAACAAAATAATGAAAATAGAGAATTCAGAGAAGTGATTGAAGAAGACATAAAGAATATTTCAACATGGAATATTGATGAAAAAAATGATAATTATTTTTCAGATCAAGTTCAGAATTCTAAGATAGCAAGAGGGTTTTATCATGAACAATTAGTTCCCTGGTATGATATTTTTTCAAAAGAACAAATAATGATAATACCTAGTGAAAAATTAGCTTCAGAAACTCAACGCACATTACAAGATGTTTTTGAATTTTTGAGATTACCAGAATACAATATTAAAAATACAAAAAAAGTAAACGTTTCAAAATATGAGAAGATGGATGAAGAGACACGAAATATTTTAATCGATTATTTTAGACCATACAATGAGAAATTATTTGAATTTTTGAATAGAAAATTTGATTGGGATAAATAATTCTAGAGTTTTATGATACGTCCATTATTATTCAGAGATTTTTCTGCTGATTCCAAAATTTTCACCGTCATTAGACTTAGTTTATTATTTGAAATAGGTATTTTTTTTGAATTTATTGCAGAAGCAAAATCAGATACCAAATTTGATAATCCTTCAGTCATTTCTAATTTTGGCACATAGACATCTCCTACACGATAATCTGTTAGAAACTTGTTTGATTTGATCGTTTTTTCTTCATAACCAGAATCATAGATTTTAACTTTTTCAGTTGATTCTAAATCATTGAAAACAATCATTCGTTTTGTTCCACCTATTAACATATGTCTAATTTTTACAGGAGAAATCCAAGAGCAATTAAAATGAGCCATTCTGTTTGATTTAAAATGTAGTGTGAGGTATGCTATATCGGCCATACCACTTTTAGTGTGAGATTTTCCTATTGCTTGTACAGAATGAGGTGTTTCTTTTAACAAATGTAAACAAATTGAGATATCATGAGTTGCAAGATCCCATAAAACATTAACATCTGGTTGAAATTTTCCTAGGTTAATTCTTGTAGAATCAATGTACTGGATTTTTCCAAAAGTTGTTTTGTTTATAATTTGAGAGATTTTTTGAATTGCAGATGTGTAGAGATATGTATTATCAACAATTAAAATCAGATTAAGTTTTTTTGCAAGTTCAACAAGTTCTTTTGCAGTATTGTAGGAGTTAGTTAATGGTTTTTCAATCAAAACATGCTTTTTGGATTTTAATGCTTGTTTAGCTAACTTATAGTGAGTATGAACTGGCGTTGCTATTACAACACAATCAATACCTGGGTTTTTTAGTATATCATTGTAATTTGTTGTTGTCAATATAGTAGGATAATCACGATTAACAAGTTTTAGTTTGGAATTTTCAAAGTCAACTACATGTGTGACCTTAAAATTTTGATTTTTCCAAAAGTTTCTTACTAGATTTGGCCCCCAATATCCATAACCAATTATTGCAACATTCATAGTAAATAATCTGAAAAACATACTAAAAATGTTTTAGAATGAATTACAAGAGTTATTTTTGAAGTTGTTCCAAAATATAAGTAATTGTTTGTATAGAAATCATATGTTTCTCATGTGAATCATCAATAATTACAAAAAATTGTCCAGTGCCAAGATTTGTTAATTTTGTTTGAATAAAATCTTCATAAGATAAACTTTGATTTCCAGAAAAACAACAAGGATCATATTTGTTATTTATTTGATACTGGACACGTTCATTTCCATGAGAACCCATTATGTATAATTCCAGATAGTTTGCTATACGATATAATTCAGGCAGAGTTTGTTCATAATCACCAAAATTTTGAGTCTCATATCTAAGAAAAATCGGCATAGTACCTGCTACAGGAAAACTTTTTGAGATTCTTTCATCAATTGCAGAATATACTACAGTGGTCCATCCACCACCAGATAATCCAACCATATGATATGAATCAAAATTAAATTCTTTTTCTACATAGTTTAAGCTTACAAAAATTGGATGTATGAAATATTTTATTGGTGAAAATTCATCAGATTCAATTAATTTTAAACTATTATGATTTATCAGTTTAATGAATCCAAAATCATCTGTTTCAACAACAGGTTGATTATTGTATCCAAGTAAAGGCATAGAAAAAGCTAATACAGAATAATCTTGCTCTAGGAATTTTTGAATTGTTTCTTTTCCATTTTCAAAACCACCTGAATGACCTTGGTGGTATATGATTAATTGATTATTACTTGACTCAGGAATGAACATATATGAAATAGATTTTAGACCATATTCCATTTCAATATCAAATTGATTAATTTGTTTGAGATTAGACATGTTTTGGAATTTAGAATCTGTTATGTTTTCTTTAATTACACTAGGAATTTGCTCAAAAGATAAGTTTTCATTTTTCCAAATGAATGTAGTAAGAAGTTTACGCTTTTCTTGGAGTTGAATATCATCATCTATAGAGACCAAAGATGAAATTTGAGTATCAGAAGTAGGAAAAGTTTCCAGGGTATTTTGTTTTGAGCTTTCAACAAATAACATATTTTTAATTTCTATTAGATATGAATATGGAAAAGTTTCATACACTCCAACAAATATTCCAATAAGAAAAATTGAAATGAATGCAATTATTGAAAAAAATAGAACATACGATTTCATATTGTAACAAATTTTAAACTAGTTTAAAACATTATGAAGGATTACATAGTGATTGTTCAATTATCGAAGGAATTTTCACTAAATCAATCAAAGTATGATATTAAAAATTAGTGAGGTTGATATATCATGAAAAAGAGAATATCGACGTGAGGAAAAATATTGGATTTCGTTCATGGTTTTATTTCAGAACTGGATGGTCCATGTATTTTGCATTTATTTTATCTGCTGTAAATACTCTTACTGTAACATATTATCTTGCAATAGAACAAATTCCTTTCTTAAAGGAGATATTTCCATCATTTCTACATTACGTGATAATATTTGTGATGCTAGGAGTTCCAATTTTAATTATTACAGGATTGATTCACTTCAAAAAAACATCTGCTAGAAAAGCCGAAGTAGACATATCAGTTGAAACAAATCCCTATCAGCTAAGAAACTTGGTAAATAGTGAAATGATATTATTATTAAATATGAAATTAGCAAGAATAATTTTTAATTCAGAAAAAGGCGAGAAAATTAGCGAAGATGATTTAAAAGAATTAAAATTACTATTGGAAAAAAGTGAGAAATTTTTGGCAAATAGAACAGTAGCTAAAGAAAGAGATTTAGAATTCTTTAGAGAGATTAATTCTTCAGGAAAACTTTGAGAAAATATGAGCGTGATTATTAAATGAGGAAGAGGGTTTTATGACAATACCATTTTTTGTGCAGAGTGTTAGTGAGGAGATGAAAAATGCTGCAATGGATGCATTACAAAATGAAAATTTTGTGGGTGGAGAAAGTGTAATAAAATTTGAAGAAGATTTTGCCAGATATATTGGAACAAAACATGCAATCGCAGTAAGTTCAGGAAATAGTGCATTACATTTGTCTTTACTAGCATTAGGAATTTCAAGCAATTCAAAAGTTGTTACACCAACTAATTCGTTCATCGCATCAGCAAATTGTATTAAAATGACAAATGCAAAACCGATCCTAGCGGATATCAACCAAATAGATGGAAACATCGATCTTAATTCAGTAAAAACAGATGTGGATGCAATCATACCTGTACATATCTATGGAAATCCATGCGACTATGATTCGGTTTTAGAATTTTCTGAACGCCAAAAAATTCCTATAATCGAAGATGCTTGTCAGGCACATGGAGCAATTTTTAGAGATAAGAAAGTAGGTAGTATTTCAGATGCAGGTTGTTTTTCATTCTACCCAACAAAAAATATGACTGTAGGAGGAGATGGAGGAATGGTGACAACAGATAATGAGGAGACAAGAGACAAGATACGCTCTATTAGAGATAACGGCAGGGGAGGGACAAGAAATACATTCATTAGATTTGGATACACAATGAGATTGAATTCAGTTAATGCAGCAATGGGAAGAGTACAATTAAGAACATTAGATGAAAAAAACAAACGAAGACAAGAAATTGCCGAATTATATAGAAAAAAATTGAAAGATGACATAGTATTGCCAGAAAATTCTAATGGGAAATCAGTATATCATCAAATTGTCATTAAACATAAAAAAAGAGATCTTATTCAGAAACATTTGATGGAAAAAAATATACAAACCGCAATACATTATCCAATTCCAATACACAAACAACCAATCTATGAGCCGTTAGGATTAAAATTAGAAAATAGTGAAAAATTTTCAAATGAGATACTATCGTTACCATCATATCCTACATTAGATAATGAATCAATCATGACCGTGTGTGACGAGATAAACAAGATATTATAATTGTCTGAATTACAAAATAATCAAACACTTGTAAAGATTTTTAGAAATCTCAAGTATGTATTACTCAAACGTCATATCTATGGATTGACTTCTTCAATGAGAGTATTACCAGATTTTTTTATTATTGGGGTAGTACGTAGCGGTACAACTTCCATGTATCATTATTTAGACGAGCATCCAAGTATTGTAAAATCTGCGTATGATGAATTAGGATTCTTTGATGATAATTTCAGACTAGGATGGGAATGGTATAAAACATTATTTCCAACAAATATTACAAAAAAAATCATTAAAAGAAAAACTGGAAATTTTTTGACATTTGATGATACACCATTCTACATCTATAATGAAGATGTAGCAAAAAAAATCAAAAATTACTTTCCAAAGACCAAATTAATTATTATATTAAGAAATCCAATAGACAGAGCTTATTCAAATTATCATTTAGGTGTAAGAATGGGAGATGAAAAACGAACTTTTGACCAAGCAATAAATGACGAAATACAAAAAATTGAAAAATATAATGAAATAGAAATGGACAATTATATTTCACAGAGTTATTTGGGAAGAGGTATTTATGCAAAACAATTAGAAATTTGGCTGAAATATTTCCCAATATCAGTAATTAAGATTTTAGAAAGTGACAGATTCTCAAACAATACTGAAGAAACTATGAATGAGGTTTTTGAATTTTTAGATTTACCTAATCATAATATAAGAAATTTAGAAAAGAAAAATGTTGCAGAATACCCACCAATGAAAACAGAGACCAGACAAAAATTATATGACTTTTTTTCAAAATATAATGAGAAGTTATATGATATGTTAAATGTGAGATATGATTGGAGGTAAAAATGAATTTAGAAGAAAATTTAAGAGAAATTGCCGAATATTTTGATATAGAATTTAATTCAATTTTGAATAATTATAATCAAGTCAAAGCAAAATATCCAGGATTTGTAAAATGGTCAAATTTATCAGCAGAAGAATGGAACAAAAAAAAAATTGATCAAAATGATATAAATGAGGTTATGGATTTTTATCGTAACACTCCAAACTATATCTATGAATTAATGGAATACCACAGCACAGATTCAAAACAAAAGTTGAGTCAAACCGTAATAGAATTAATTAAAGAACATCAGTTCAAAACAACATTAGATTTTGGTGCAGGTATTTGTCAAGATAGTATTGTTGCGGGAAGAGAAGGATTAGAAGCTACAGCTGCGGATATACCTGGAAAAACATTTGATTTTGGCAAATGGAGGATTAAAAAATATAATAATTCAATTAATACAATTAACATTCATGATGAAACACCTTTAGAGAAAAGTTATGATGCAATTACATGTTTTGAGGTTTTACAACATGTTGTTAATCCTGAAAAAACTCTGTTACATATGATAAATCACATTAATTCAGATGGAAGATTGTTTATAACCACGAGATTTAGGAATAATTACTCATTAGCATTAAATCATAATGAGTATCTTGAGGATGAATTTGATAAATTTATTAAAAAATGTGGGTTAGAAATTGAGGATAAAAGATACATGTGGGGAGAAAATGAGAAAACAAAATATCTTTACATATTAAAACATAAAAGATGATGTAACCTTCACTTGTCATTGGAAATATATTTTTTAATTGCTGGAATTATTTTTCTTATTATTGAGATTAGTGTTTTCAGTGTAGTTTCGTCAGTGAATAAAAGATTTCAATGGTTAATTTTAGAAAGAGATGAGAGGCCAAAAATCACTAATGCAATACTAAAGAAATTTCTTCCTCACGGATATGATAAAGAACTTGGATGGATAAGGAAACCAAATACAGAGCATAAAGAGAGTGGTAAAAATGGAGAAGTCAAATGGACAATAAATGATAAAGGAGCCAGAACCAACCCTGAATTTGAAAAAAATGAATCAAAAATTTCTTGTTATGGAGATTCATTTGCATTTTGTAGACAAGTTAATGATAATGAAACATGGGAACATTACTTATCAAAAATATTTATGAC
>MDSV01018208.1_pt1 | contig 13440 bp, 11 predicted proteins | sample 810851 | NCBI WGS metagenome assembly MDSV01 (sample SAMN05326640, study PRJNA326480) | marine metagenome | isolation source: seawater | place: Atlantic Ocean: North East | collected 2012 | reverse complement strand
GATCCAAAAAAAACAAAAATGAGATTTCTGACATCTAATGCATCAATTTATAATAAAAGTTATCTACGCGTTAGAAAACCACATATAATTGTTATAACTTCACTATATGGGACACAAATTTTAAAATCGCTTAAAAACGAGAATTTAGAGGTAAAAGTAATCAATTTATTTCCTAAAACTAAAATTTATCAAATTTAAAATGACCTTATATAGTTGTAACTGCATCAGCAAAAAAAGATTTAAAAAAATATTTTTTTTAAAAAAATTTCCTATGTTTTTTGGTGCTATACCAGAGAATTTAAAAAAGATTAAACAATATCCTCTAGAAATCTCAATTTGCAGTAAGTGCAATTTAATTCAGCAAACAAAGCGAATAAAAGAAGAGATCTTAAATAAAGTATACGAATCAAAATTTTATAATTGCCCAGCTCCCACTGTTTCAAATATTGGTAAAAGTGAAATTGAAAAATTTTTAAAATATTTTTATAGTAGAAAAAATAAAAAAAAAAAACTTTTAGAAATTGCGTGTTTTGATGGTTTTATATTAAAAAAATTATTTAAGGAAAAATGGGACGTGTACGGATCAGATCCCTCACCATCTACTAGAAAGCTATTAAAAGAACTTGGACCAAAAAGGATAAGGCAAAAATATTTTAATAGTAATTTATTTGATACAAAATTTGATATTATAATTTTAAGAAATTTATTAGAGCACATATACGATATTCCAAAATTTTTAGAGGAGTTAAAAAAATCCTTAAACATTAATGGTAAAATCTATATTGATGTTCCAAATATTAAAGAAACAATTAAATTAGGTGGTTTTGGTTCTTTTTTTCATCAACATGTTACTTATTTTTCCATAGAGACTTTAAATGATATCTTAAGCAAGAATGGTTTTGTGATTACTCATTTTAAAGAAGGAAATCCAAATTTATTTGTAGAAGTAAAAATAAAAAGTCCAAAATTAAATGGTTTAAAATTTAAACTATTTAATCCAGAAATAGTAAAAATAAAAAAGAAATATAAGAAATTTGAAAAAAAAATCAAAAATTTATTTAAAAATAAAAATAAAAAATATATTCTATTTGGTGCTAGCTCAATCGCTACTAGTTTGATGGGCGTACTTAGTAAAAAAGAATTAAAAAAAATAGTTCTAATTGCTGATAACGATATTCAAAAACATAATAAATATCTTAGTGGTTCAAATATTAAAATTAGTAGTCCAAAAAAAATTTTCAATTTAAACTATGATAAGATTATAATTTTAACCTATCTATTTGAAAAACAAATAATAAAATCACTAATAAAACTTGGTGTTAAAAAAAATAAAATAAGTTCTCTCAAATTTTAAAATTGAATCGAATTAAAAATTGATAAAAAATATTCTATCAAAAAAAATATCCTTAGAAAAAATCCAAAAAGTTGATGTACTCATTTTTGGAACTGAAAAATTGAATTTTGCTAGTGGTATTAAAGTTGACTATTACACTGGAAATAAAATTTTTTTAAGATATGCGATATCATTTTTATTTTACTATTTGATTAAAAAATCTTTTTCAAAAAGTCTTTCTATTTATGAGGAGTACTTTTATTTTATGGTAAGAAAATATGATTGCAAAGTTGCAGTTGGCGATGATAGAAATTTTTCAGTTTTTAAATGTAAAAAATTATTTCCAAATACAATTTCGATAGCTTATCAATTCGGATATTGGTTTCCAGAAAGAAAACAAATGGGCCAAGAACTTTTAAAAAATGTTAAAACAGATTATTATTTAATGTTTGATAATAGAACAAAAAAATTTTCTGAAGAAATTCTGAAAACGAATTACATTATTTCTGGGAGCGTTGCAGCAAATGAAAAAGAACCAATAAAACACAAAAAAAAATATGATTTTATGTTTATATCAAGTTTTAGACCTGAGTCTCAAAGTATCGATAAAATCAACATTAGAAATACAGCAAGTTTTTTCTTAAATTCTTTGTCCGAGTACTGTGAAACGCACAATAAAAACTTTTGTGTTGCAAAAGTCTATTCACGATTAGATAAAATGCATTATTCAAAATCCTATCATCAAAAAGAAAATAATTTTATTAAGAATAATGCAAAAAAATTTCATACTGAAAATATTGATTCTTTTGAATTAGCTGAAAAGTCCAAAGTATGTATCTGCACACATTCAAATTTAGGTTACCAGCTGCTTGCAAGAGGACACAAAGTTTTATTTTTAAATTCTGAAAAGGATTTATTTATATGGCATTTCATCAGACAGGCAGACGGAATTTTTTGGTATAAAGGTAACGATAAAAAAAAAATTTTAGAAAAATTTGATAATTTATTAAAAATGGAAAATCATGAATGGCTTAAAATTATCAAAAGTAGTGACATCCCTATGAAATTTGATAATGCAAATAGCATACTTAAGCAACTTGTTTTAAAATTATTGAAGGAAAATAAATGAAAAAAAAATTTACTGTTTTTATCCAGGCTCGACTAAGTTCAAAAAGATTTCCAAATAAAATTTTTCAAAAAATTGGAAATAAAAGTATTTTAGAGATTATTCATCAAAGAGTAAGTTTATCAAAAAAAATTGATAAAATAATATTTCTTATCCCAAATTCAAAAAAAAATGATAAATTGCAATATTTCTTGAAATCTAAAAATTTTAATTTTTTTAGAGGATCTGAAACAAATGTTTTACAAAGGTTTGTTCAAGCATCAAAAAAAAATAAAGTTAAAAATATTGTGAGAATTACTGCAGACTGCCCACTAGTCGACGGTAGAATGATAGATAAATTAATTAACATCTATTCAAAGGATAATTTAGATTATATCTATAATGGAAAACCACCCTTATTTTGCGATGGATTTGACATAGAGATTATATCAAGCAAAGCTCTTTATAAAACTTTTAAAAGAAAACCTTCAAATATTGAGTCTGAACATGTAACCCCTTTAATTAGAAAACTCAAAGAGTTTAAAAAATCTTATATTTCTCTATTCAATAGCTATGGTCTGAACTTATCAATAGATAAAAAAGAAGATTTGAAAATTGTTAGAAACATATTTAAAAATTTTAAATTTAATTACACTTTTAAAAGTGAGGATATTTTTAAAAAAACAAGAATAACAAAAGATCTTGATTTACAGGTAAAAAAATTTAAAAAATTTAATAAGAAAAATTTGAAAGGCCAGATCCTTTGGAATAAATCTTTATCCTTGATACAAGGTGGAAATATGCTTCTTTCAAAAAATCCTGAAAGATTTTTACCTGGACAGTGGCCAACATATTTTAAATCTTCAAAGGGTTGCAAAATTAAAGATTTAGATGGAAATCTTTATTATGATTTTAGTTTAATGGGCATTGGCACCAACATTTTAGGCTATTCTAATAGCTTTGTTGATAATGGTATAAAGAAAATTATTGAAAAAGGAAACTTAACTACTTTAAATTGTCCAGAAGAAGTAACACTTGCAAAAACATTAATCGATTTACACCCCTGGGCGAGCAAAGTAAAATTAGCGAGGACTGGTGGGGAGGCTAACTCTATTGCCGTGAGAATAGCAAGAGCAACCACCAAAAAAGACAATATTGCAATCTGTGGTTATCATGGTTGGCATGATTGGTATCTATCAGCTAATCTAAATAATAAAAAGAAGAAAACTTTATCAACGCACTTACTAGAAGGTTTACAAATTGAAGGGGTAAACAAGAAATTAAAACAAACTGTTTTCCCATTTAACTATGGTGACTTAAAAAGTTTTAAAAAAATAATTAATAGAAATAATATTGGTACCGTTAAAATGGAATTTTGTAGAAATTCTAAACCAGATATAAATTTTTTAAAATCTGTGAGAAATATAACTAGCAAAAAAAATATAGTATTAATTTTTGATGAGTGCACTACAGGATTTAGAGAAAATTTGGGTGGAATACATTTAAAATACAAGATTTATCCAGACATGTGCGTATTAGGAAAAACACTTGGAAATGGGTATGCAATAACCGCTGTTTTAGGTAAAGAAAATATAATGAGTAAGGCAGATAATACATTTATAAGCAGTACATTTTGGACAGAGAGAATTGGCCCAACCGCTGCCCTTAAAACTATTCAGTATATGAAAAAACATAAAACCTGGATCAAAATTAACAAGACGGGGAAAAAATTTAGGAATTTATGGTCAGCTCTAGCAAAAAAACATAATTTAAAAATAGTAATTTCAGGAATTACTCCGTTAAGCAGTTTTAGCTTTAAAAGTAAAAATAACCAAGAATACAAAACTTTAATCACCCAAGAAATGTTAAGAGAAAATTTCCTAGCAACCAATACAATATATGTATCATTAAGTCATAACAACGATGATCTTATCAAAAAATATAGTTCAATTTTAGATAAAATTTTCTATAAAATTTCATTGTGTGAAAAAGGAGATAGCATACACAAGTATCTGAAATATCCTGTAAGCATAAAAGATTTTAAAAGACTCAATTAAATGAAAAATCAGTATAAAGAAATTTATTTAAATTTATTAAAACTAAATAATGTAAACCATGAATATCTATCATGGTTTAAAGATAAAGAAATAAAAAAATATATTACTAAAAATAAATATGTAGATCTTCAAAGTCTTAAAAATTATGTAAAGGAAAATATATCAAAAAAAAATTGTTTTTTTTTTGGAATATTTTACAAAAAAAACAACAAACATATTGGAAATATAAAATTTGATAATGTAAATAAAAAAAATTGTAAAGCTGATCTTGGGATTTTAATTGGAAATAAAGATTACAGACATCAAGGGTATGCGAGTCAAGCAATCAAGATAGGAACTGGCCTTCTTTTTAAAAAGCTGGGAATAAAATATTTTTATTTAGGTGTTAATAAAAATAACATAAGTGCAATTAATGTTTATAAAAATTCTGGTTTCAGAGTTATTAATGAAAAATTAGAAAAAATAACAATGAAAAAAGACATGAATTTGATGAACCTATCTTCTTTCTCTTTAGGATCAGCTCAATTTGGAATGCCATATGGCATTAATAATAAAACAAAAAAAAAGGTACCTATTAAGGAAATAGTCAAAATAATTTCACTAGCAGAAAAATCAGGTTTTAGAAATATTGATACAGCGGTGCTTTATGGTAAAGCAGAAAAAACTTTAGGTAAAATTGGAGTAAAAAATTTCAAAATAACTTCCAAACTTCCTTATATTTCATCATTAGAAATAAAAAATATAGAGAAAATTATTCAACGGTCATTAAAAAATTTAAGAATAAAATCATTATACTCTTTACTTATACATGATAGCAAAAATATTAATAATAATTTTAGTAAGTTAGTACTAATATTAAAGAAATTTAAATCTAAAGGTTTAATAAAAAATTTAGGTGTTTCTATTTCAAATTTTGAAGATCTTAAGAAAGTTTTGAAAAATAAAAATATAGACATAATTCAAGTACCTTATAATATGATGGATCAAAGAATAAATGAAAGACGTTTAATCAATACGATTAAAAAGAATAATGTTAAAATTCATATAAGATCAATTTTTTTGCAAGGCTTATTATTTAAAAAATACCAAGAAATAAAAAAGATATTTCCAAAAAATATCAATTATGTTAAAAAATTTTCTAAAATTCTAAAATTAAAAAATATTGAAAAATTGAGATTATTTGTAAATTTTGTGTATTTAAACAAAATGTCTAATCAAATAATTTTAGGCATTGATAGCTGCAGACAATTACAAAAAATTGTTAGAATTAAACGTTTAAAAAAAATAAATTTTCCAAAAATACCTTTAAATTTTCAAAAAAAAAATGAGAATTTAATTAATCCTCATAATTGGCAATATTAAAGATTAAAATTATAATGAATTTAAAATGAAAAAAAAAGTAGTTGCAATTATTCCAATTAAGAAGAACTCAAAAAGAGTAAAAAAAAAAAATTTTAAAACTATAAATAATAAAAAGCTTTACGAATACTTGCTTGAAAAATTACATCGTTGCAATTTTGATGAGATTTACATTGACTCAGACAGTTCGGAAATTGAAAAATATGCGAAGAAATATAGGTTTAATTTTATTAAAAGAAAGCCATATTTAGCTAGAGATAATGCGAATGGAAATGATTTACTAAATTATCACTCAAAAATAATAACGGCCGATATTTACTTTCAATTATTTGTTACCGCCCCATTATTGAGTGTTAAAACGATAAATAAATGTATTAACATTCTGAAAAAGTCAAAAAATAAAGACTCTATACTTACCGTTCATGAAATTTATTCATGGTTTTGGTTCAATGGAAAACCAGTAAATTATAAACCAAAAATTCTTCCAAGAAGTCAGGACGCTAAACCTATTATTCAAGAGTCGACTGGATTATATGGTATCAAAAGAGAGGCACTAAAAAAGTTTAAATGTCGGATTGGATTGAAGCCAATTTTTTACAATATTCCACAACATGAGTCAGTAGATTTAGATAACTTAAAAGACTTTGAATTTTTAAAAAGAATTTTAAAAAGGTAATTAAAGCCTTGAAAAATATTATTATTGCCCAGTCGGTTTCAGAATTTAAATTCTTATTAAATAAATTATCAAAAATTGATAATTTGTATTGTTTACCTTTAAATTTATCCATTCAATTACACTGTATAGAAAAAAAAATTCCTTATATAAATCCAATTTTTTATATAAATAAAAATTTTCATAATGAAGCTATTTCTGCCTCTGAAAGTATGATTAAAAAAATTAAGTTCGATAAAAGCTATAGATTCAGTGAAAAAATAAATGTGATTTCTTTTTTAAGATTTTATTTTAATAGCATTATCTACCTTATTGAGATTATTGATAAAATTAGTAAAAAAGAAAAAATTAATAAAATATTCGTATCTGGGTGGTTTGATTATAAGGATACATTTTCATCTGAAAATTACTATATTTCATTTATCTTAAAAAGTCTGTTTAGAAAAAAAATTGTTGAAGTCACCCAACAAAATATAAAATTTTCTAAATTTGATAATAAAATTAAGTATTTTATAAAGGCAAAAAAATTTGATAAGAATTCAAAAATTATTATTTTATCAAACATTGGATATAATTTTTTTAGAATTTTAAAATATCTATTTATAAGAAAAGAAAAATTATTACTTTTCTCTCCGCATAATTCAAAAATCTCTATTTTTAAAAAGGTGATATTTCAATTTTTAAAATTAAATTTTTTTTCATTCGAAAAATCAAAATCAAATAAAAAGTTTTCTTTAAAATTACCTACGGTGCAATATAAATTTAGAGAATTTAATATTACAAAACTACTTAATTTTCGTATTAATCAAGAAAAAAACAATATATTAAAAAATAAATTACAATTTATTTCTTTTGAGAAACACTTTAGCGACGCTAAGCCTTTTTTAGCCATTGCTAATAACTCTAGAAATTTAGATGGTTTAATTTTAGATTTTGCTTATAAAAACAGAATACCTTTTTTTTGCATTCCTCATGGTACAATCAGCGCCTACTTTAATAAATTTGATAGAATTTATAAAAAAAATATTGCAGAGTCGATTACTTACCCTAAAAGTATTTTTATATCACAATCAAAAATTTCATCATGGTTCTATAATAAAGAAAAAAATTTTTATAAAAAAAATATTTTATCTGGGAATATTCTTTTTGCAGAAAAAAGCAGAATATCAAATAAAGGTAATTCAATATTATACGCTGTGACGATGAAAGATTTTTATAATATTCAATTTTTAGGTGTTGAAATGTATTATGAATATCTGGATAATTTGTATATCCTCAATAAATTGGCAAAGGAAAAAAAATTAAAAATAATAGTAAAAAATCATCCTTCTATTGAAAATTTAACAATAAAATTACAACTACTTTTTAAAAATTTAATATTTAGCGATAAAAAAATTCAAAATTTACTAAATGATGCTTTTTGTACTGTTAGTTTTTCTTCATCAGTAATAGAGGACTCCTTATATTGTAAAAAACCTGTAATTCTTTTAGATCGATGGAATAGATATAAACATTGTAAAACGACTAAAAAAATGAAGTCTAAAAATCCTGCAATACAGTATGTTACTGACGAGAAAAAATTTATTAGCTGTGTAGAAATATTATACAAAAATAAAAAAACTAACTTCAATTACTATACCAGATCAGGAAGTTCTAAAAATAATATAACTAATTTGTTAGATAAGTTTTTATAATAATGAAAAATGTAATCAAAAAATTAATAAATTATTTAATCAGAATTTTTTTAAAAATACTGTTTTCGTTTAACGTGGGCAGATACTTAATAGAGTCCATACAAAAAAAAATCAAACTTCTAAAATATAATGTTGAATATAATGGAAATATTTATAATTTTTTTACACCAAACAGACTTAATTTTTTTAGAGCGCAGACCTTCTTGACTAAAGAGCCCGAAACTATCGAATGGATTAAAAATTTTCAAAATGACACAGTTTTTTGGGACATAGGAGCAAATGTGGGTTTGTACTCTTGTTTTGCATCAAAAGAAAAAAGAATAGTTACTTACGCTTTTGAACCTTCCTTCTTTAATGTAGAAATTTTGGCTAAAAATATTATTCTAAATAAATTATCAAATAAAGTTATAATTATCCCTATTAGTTTAACAGATAAATCTAAAGTTTCTGATTTTAATATGTCTAATATTGATGAAGGTGGATCTATGTCAACTTTCTCAGAAAATTACACTCATACAGGAAAATTATTAAAAACAAATTTTAGCTATAAGACTATTGGTTTGAATGGGGATCATTTTGTAAAAAAATTAAATTTAGAATGTCCAAATTATATAAAAATAGATGTAGACGGTATTGAGCATTTAATTTTAAAAGGTTTTGATAAAGTATTTGATAATGTCAAAAGTATTTTAATTGAAGTAAATGATCAATTCGAAATGCAAAAACAAAATGTTAAAAAAATCTTAGAGGATCGAGGTTTCGAATTGGAGAGTAAAAAACAATCTAAAATTATTGCCTCCTCAAAAACGAACTTTGATGTTTATAATCAAATATGGCACAAGAAAAAATAAAAAAATTTATATAATGATCAAATAATATGGAAAAAATTACAATTCTTGGTGGAAGTGGATTCTTAGGTTCAGCGTTAAGTGATTACTTATCTAAAACAAATAAATTTAAAATTAAAATTTTTGATATCAAAAAGAAAAAGAAATTAAAAAAAAATCAAATTTTTATACTAGGAAATACTCTTAATATAAAAAAACTAGAAAAAGCCATCAAAGGGTCAAAGTACGTTTTCAATTTTGCTGCTTTAGCTGATTTAGATATTTCTAGGGATAAACCTTTCGAAACTGCTAGTGTCAATATAATTGGTACAATAAATAGTTTAATCGTATCAAAAAAATATAGTGTGAAAAAATTCATTCAAGCAAGCTCAATTTATGCCAACAGTGAACAAGGAGGATTTTATGGAGCTAGCAAAAAAGCTTCAGAGGATTATGTCGAAAGATTCAATAAAAAGTATAAGCTGAAATACTCTATTCTTAGATTTGGATCGTTATATGGCGAGGATGCAGGAAAAAATAACGGTATTAATTCAATAATTGATAATTATATAAGAAAAAAATTTCTTATGTATAGTGGAAAAAAAACAGCAGCTAGAAGATACATACATGTTGAAGACGCTTGTAGGGCTTGTATGCAATCAATCAATATGAAATACGACAATAAATATTTAATTATTACAGGACAAAAAAAGATAAAAATTACAAAAGTTATGATGTATTTGTCGAATTTATTAAATTCTAATAAGAAGGTAAAATATAAAAATTTAGAAATCGAGGGCCATTATTCGAATGAGCCCAAACCATTTAAACCAAGAAAAGGAATGAAGCTTTTTATTAAAAATAATAAAAACCTAAAAGATGAATTAAATAAGATTATTAAAGAGAGATATAAAAAGTCATGATAGTTGCATTAATGATAGGTAGAGCAGGTAGCATAGGATATCCAAAAAAAAATCTTATTAAAATATTAGGTAAAGGTTTATGTGAGTATCCAGTAATTGCAGCAAAAAAAACTAAAGAAATAAAAAAAATATATGTTTCAACTGATTGTCCTCAAATCAAAAAGTTAACTAAAAAATATAAAGTAAATTTTTTGGAAAGACCAAAATACCTATCTACTTCAAAAGCTTTAGGTGAAGATGTATATAAAGATGCATATTTTAGAATTAAAGAAAGTCTTAAAAAAGAAAATAAAAAAATTGATATGGTAGTTCTATTAATGGCGAATGCAGGAACAGTTAACAGCAGCCTTATAAAACAGGGAATATCGATGCTAAAAAAAAATAAAAGATTAGACTCAGCGGTATCAACTTCAGTCTATAACATGTGGAGTCCAGTAAGAGCAAGAAGGTTAAATAAAAGAGGATTTTTAGAGCCTTTTGTACCTTTCGAAAAATATTCAAAAAAAATTAAAATTAGTTGTGACAGAGACTCCCAAGGAGATGTTTTTTATGCAGATATGTCAGTTTCTGTTGTTCGCCCTAAATGTTTAGAAAATATGGATAAAGGTCTTTTACCACAAAAATGGATGGGAAAAAGAATAGGTTCAATAAAGTCTATTGGTGGATTTGATCTTGATTTTGAGTGGCAACTACCAATATTAGAATATTGGATTAAAAAGTATGGAAAAAAATAAAATTTTTAAGAAATATCAAAGTTTTCAAAAGTTAAAAATTTCAAAAACTTCTTCTGAAAAAGAAATACTTGAAAAAACACAAAAAATTTTTCAAGAGAATTCAAATAACTTAGATAAATATTTTTCAACGCAACATCAAAAAATCTTAAACCAGGTTTTAAACGATTTATTTTCAAATAACGGCGATAAAAATAATTCTCAATTTACGCTAAAAGAAAATTCTTTAGCAGAAATAAATACTATGCAAGGTATTGATATTCTAAAATATCTCATTCATAGATATAGATATGAAATTTTTCCTCAAAAAAAAATATTAGACGATTTTCCTCCCTTAGTCCAAATAGAGCCATCATCAATTTGTAATTTTAGATGCGTATTTTGTTTTGAAACCGATAAAAATTTCACTAATAAAAAAAATGGATTTATGGGTACAATGAAAGTAGATTTATTCAAAAACATAATTGACCAAATTGAGAATAAAGTAGAATTTGTAACTTTGGCTTCACGAGGAGAACCATTAGTTTCCAAGGAATTTGAAGAAATGATCAAATATACCTCGGAAAAATTTTTGAATGTAAAAATTAATACCAACGCTTCACTTTTAAATGAAAAAAAATGTCACGCAATTTTAGAAAGTAAAATTAAAACTTTAGTTTTTTCTGCTGATGCAGCAGACGAAAAATTGTACAGTGAGTTACGTGTTAATGGTAAATTATCCACTACATTAAGAAATATTAAAATGTTTAATTCAATAAAAGAAAAACATTATAAAAAAAGCAAGATTATAACTAGGGTTTCTGGTGTTAAATTTAATTCTGATCAAAATTTTGATGATATGGAAAAATTGTGGGGTGATCTAGTAGATCAGGTCGCTTTTGTAGATTATAATCCATGGGAAAATAATTATGAAAAAGAATCCAATGATATTCAGCAAAGTTGCTCAGATTTGTGGCGTAGAATGTTTATATGGTGGGATGGTAAAATAAACCCTTGCGACGTTGATTATAAATCAAATCTAAAAATTGGAAATATCTCCAATCTATCAATTTCAAACGCATGGAACTCCACAGAATATTCTATTTTAAGAGATAAACATTTAAATAAAAAAAGATCAGAACTTACTCCATGTAGATCGTGTATTCAGGTTTAATGCAAATAAAGAATTATATAAATAAAATTAAAAGAACTAAATTTTTAAAAACAAGTAGATATAAAAAAATTAGACTAGATAAAAATGAAAAAATTGACCAGTTTAGCAATTCATTTTTAAATTTATACAAATCAAAATTAACTTCAGATATTTTGACAGCGTATCCCGAGTTTAATAATTTGTTAAAACTAATCGCAAACAAGAATAAAATAAACACAAATAATATACTTTTAACTTCAGGTATAGATAGTGCTATTAAATTAATTATTGAAGCTTTTACTTCTAAAAAAAACAAAGTTTTAATTTTAAATCCAACTTTTGCTATGACTTCAATACATTGTAGAGCAGCAAATTTGAGTATTATAAAAATAGGTTATAATAATAAATTAGAAATTAATTTCGACGAACTATTTAAAAAAATTAATCAAAAACTCAAACTCATCATATTATCAAATCCAAATAGCCCTACCGGAACCATTATTGAAAAAAATAAATTAAATATAATTTTAAAAAAAGCAAAAAAATTTAAAATACCGGTGCTTATAGACGAAGCATATTACGGTTTTACAAAACAAACTACTCTTAAATTAATTTCAAAATTTAATAACTTATTTGTTACCAGAACTTTTTCAAAGGTGTTTGGATTAGCAGGACTAAGAGCAGGATTCATTGCATCCAATAAAAAAAATATTGATTACTTATCAAAAATTAAACCAATGTATGAAATGAATTCCGCAGCAGTTGTGGCAGCAGAAACGATTTTGCGAAATGAAAGATTTACAAAAAATTATTTAAAAGAGACTTTGATAGCAAAAAATTTATTAATAAAAACTCTGAAAAAAAAAAATTTTGATTATTTTGACTCTCACGCAAATTTTATTCTGATAGATTTTAAAAAATATAAAAATAAAATTTTAAAAATAGCCAGAAAAAAGAATATTTTAATATCAAAGAATTCACCATTCAAAAATTACACAAGAGTCACTTTAGGACCTTTAATTTCTTTTAAAAAAATCATTAATATAATTAACAATCAAAGATAATATTAATTTTAACTAAAATAAGTATTTTAAGAAATAATTTTATTTGCAGATAGAATAATGAAAATCAGTTTTCAAAAAAAAATATTAAAAAATATTAGAGCCTATTTACAAAAAGTTAGAAAAAGAAGAATAGACACTGCTAGAAGCATTCTCTGTTATTTTGCTTGTTGGGAAGAGACACTTGGTTTTACCTATATAAGAAAACAAAAAAATTCTTTTTTTAAAATAATTAAGATCTATTTAAAATCTTTATATGGCATCGGCAAACAATCAAAATATGATATTTTAAATTTAAATAAAAAAAAAAATTTCTCAAATATTTTTATAACCTGGGGTTATAAAAATTCCTTCAATAGAATGGGTGAATTTTTTGATCTTTATTCAAATATTTCGAGTGAGAAAAAAAAAAATACATTATGGTTTGTAATTTATATGGATACAGTTTTGCCAAACAAAGTAGGTGAAAATGTAGTTTTATTATTTAATAAAAAAACAAAATTTAATTTTTTATATTTTATAAAAATAATTTTTAAAGATTTAGT
>MDSV01117939.1_pt1 | contig 13445 bp, 14 predicted proteins | sample 810851 | NCBI WGS metagenome assembly MDSV01 (sample SAMN05326640, study PRJNA326480) | marine metagenome | isolation source: seawater | place: Atlantic Ocean: North East | collected 2012 | reverse complement strand
GGGTAGAGCAGTCTGGTAGCTCGTCGGGCTCATAACCCGAAGGTCGGGAGTTCAAATCTCCCCCCCGCCACCAAATCAAAACCCCTCTTTATGAGGGGTTTTTTGATGCCTGAATCTCTCAATACTTTTAGAATTAAAGAATCGTGCCAAAACTGGCATCCTTAGAAAGAGGATTTCACAACACCTAAAAGGAATTCCGAACAAAAGTTCATTTGATAAACACAGCCACAAAACAAAGCAAACTAAAAACATTGGGATCAGACTATCATTTACTCAATACTTAATCCCAAATAATCCAATTAATCCAACAAAAATTTCTCTTAAATTCTCAATGATTATCAGCAATCAAGACCGAGAAAGTCTTCATCTATTACATCAAGAACCCCATCATGACTAACAGTTTGAACCACTCCTGACTCATCAGACTTATAGCTACTTAGGCATATCAGGGGCCTCAAACCATGTCAATTCAATCAGCTGATTAAATCATCGAACTATTGACATCCACGCCGATCAAACGATCAGCTGACGAAGAGGGACACTAAGAACAGGTCATCGCTTGAGCTGTGCCACTGAAACCCTTCGAAGCCATTGTGATCGGTTCAGGTGCGACAGGAGGTGTGGCAGCACAAACGCTGGCGGAAGCTGGGGTTCGCGTCTTGGTGGTGGAAACAGGCCCCGACCTGAGCGCCCAAGAAGCCCTGGGGGGCGAACCGACCAACAGCCTGAGGCGCGTCCGTGGTCTTCTCAGCGGTCAGCATCGACAACAAGCACAACATCCCGGCTACTGGAAACACAATCCACTTCTTTATGCCGATGAACGGCGCTACCCCTACTCCACCCCAAAAGGGCAACCGTTTCTCTGGACCCAAGGGCGCCAAGTTGGCGGGAGAAGTTTGACCTGGGGTGGAATCACCCTGCGACTTTCGGATCTGGAATTCAAGGCTGCAGATCGGGATGGCTATGGGCACTCCTGGCCTATTTCCCATCAAGATCTAGATCCGCACTATTCCGCTCTGGAGAAGCAATTTGCTGTGCATGGCAACAGAGACGGACTGACGCAGCTCCCAGATGGTTGCACCACACCACCCCTGAGTTTCACCCCAGAAGAACAACAGCTGGCTGCTGCCCTCCAGAACTCGGCTGATATCCAGATGATTCACTCACGCGGTTTTTCCGTCCATCAACCATCGGCAGAGTGCCCATGGCCGCCATCAAGCAGTCCTGGAAGCAGTCTCAAAGCGGCCCTTTCCACTGGACGCGTAGAGGTGCTGTCAGGGCACCTGGCAGAACGCCTCGTGATGAATAGGGATCAAAATCGTGCCCGCGGAGTGGTTGTCATCGATCAAAGCAACGGGGAGCGCATTGAGCTGGAGGCACCTTTAGTCGTTCTCTGTGCTTCCACCATTGCCTCACTGCGGTTTCTATTGCTCTCAGAACACTCAACGACGCATGGAGGCTTTCAAGATCCCTCAGCAAGCCTGGGGCGGCACTTAATGGATCACGTCTCAACGTGCCGCTTCTTTCAAGTTCCAAGCAGGAGTGGCCGTCAATCCCTTCAAGAGCTTGATCCCTCAAGCCAGTTGTCGGGGGCCGGAAGTTTTTTCCTTCCCTTTGGAAGTCTTCCACCACAACGCGATGGCTTACTGCCATTTTCCAGGGGGTATGGACTTTGGGGAGCGATCAATCGCTTCGATCCACCCTCGTGGTTAAAAAGAAATCCTGACTGCCGTTTGGGTTTTCTGATTGGTCATGGGGAAGTGCTTCCTTCCGATCAGAACAGGGTCACGTTGTCGGAAACAGTGGATCGCTGGGGAGTTCCCATCCCACATATCAGCTGCCGATGGGGAACGAACGAGACAGCAATGGTGGCTCATATGCACGCCTTGATGAATGAGGCTGTTGCCCTCGGGGGAGGGGAGATTCAACCCTTAACCGATCTGGTCATGATGCCGCTGATCGAACCCATAGTCGGCAACATGGAAGCCATGAAAGCAGGCGCTCCTCCACCTGGTTATTACGTGCATGAGCTCGGGGGAGCTCCGATGGGCAATGATGAAAATCACAGTGTTGTGGATGCCTGGAATCGCCTCTGGCGCTGTCCGAACGTCTTAGTGGTTGATGGCTCGTGTTGGACCACTTCAGCGTGGCAAAGCCCAACATTGACGATGATGGCCATTACGAGAAGAGCTTGCCAGCAGGCGCTCAGACCTGAGAACGCATGAAAAGATCGTCGAGATAGCGTTCTGTGACTTCACGATCAGTACAACCGTTTTGAACTAAAAATTGAGCAATTGCAGAACTAAGCAGACGATATTGATCCCAACGGGGATTTAACCCAATGAAATCTTTCATTCCGCGATAAAGCACTTCGGGGATTTCTGCTTCCATGCTCACCAATGAAAGTCCTACGTCACTGAGTGATTCAGCCAAAGAGGTATCGCAGTGCTCAAGGTGATATCGATCCATGGAGTGGGGGAAATCCTCAGCGGTGAACTCCACCTAGGAAGACACACGATGTGGGTAACCGTCAAAGTCGAAGCAATCAAGTGGTCTCATGAGAGGCACTTCTGAGAATCGTTCCAGCCCAATGGTTTTCGACAATCATGGAGCAGTTTTTCAAACCGCAAACCGCCTTCCAAGTTCGTGTCAAGTTCAATTGAATCAAAATTGGAAAACCCACAGGCCCTCAGCAACGAGCCCCGTTCAAGTCCAAAAGCCGGTGGAAAACGAAGCAATATCTGTGGAAAAAAGAGGAATAATAAGCTCAAAACTTGATTGATTAGCCTCGCTTATATTCACAAGTCTCATTGGACTTGCCTGAGACGAACTCGTCAAAAAGAGGGTGATCTGAGCAGATCTTCATGGTTCAGAGGCGTCCGTCTTTGAATCCGCAAGGCGACCACGAAGGGTGGTGGGACCTAAGGGATGCTCTGCATGGGGGTAGGGGTGATGCCCATGGTCATGGGAGTGGTCATGGTCATGGGAGTGGTCTCCATGCGTATGAGAGTGATGCCCACCCCCCAGCGGAATCGGAACACCATCGGGCTGACAAGCACCGGTGCACTCGAGCTCACACAGATCGCAGCCATCGGTCAATCCCTCCACATGGTGATGGTGGCTGGCCTGCGCTAGGCCCACCTCAGTCTCAAAACCCAGCACTTGTGCTCTGTACTTACAGAGCGAGCAATTCATCGCTGTCTCACCACCAAGAACCTCATCGACCCGCTCTACAAACGTGTCTTGCACCCTTGCGTGGTCTCCGAGATAGGAGGCATGCACAAATTCCACCTCGGGGTGATCGTTAGCGACGCGTTCACTGTGCTGGCGGATCCTGGTCACAAGAACACCAGAAAACAGGAAATAGGGAAACACGATGATGCGCTTAAAACCAAGGCGCACCACATGTCGCAGCCCTGGTTCCACCAACGGGAACGTCACTCCGGAGTACAAGGTTTCGCCCCAGCCAAAGCCAAACCCTTCCACCAACATCCGCGCGACCTTGGCGACGTTGGAATTGGCATCGGGGTCCGATGACCCTCGTCCTACAACCACCAACATGGTGTCGGACAAAGGAACGTCTGGATTGGCATCCAACGCCTCTTGGATCCGAGCTCCTGCGGCTGCAATCATCAATCGATCAACACCTAGTTCTCTTCCGTACTCGATCTCCAATCCCGTTTCAGCGCTATAGGTGTTCAGCACAGAAGGGATGTCATTTTTGGCGTGGCCTGCTGCAAACAACATGGCCGGAATCGCCAAGACCCGCTCCACCCCTTGCTCTCTTAAGCGATCCAAACCATCCCTAAGGATTGGATTGGCGAATTCCAAAAACCCGTGTTCAACAGAAATAGGACTCATGCGCCTGCGCAGGCCGATCGCAAGACGTTCAAATTCCTCAACCGCTAAGCGATTCCTGCTCCCATGACCACAAATCAAAACGCCGTAGGGCGATGGTTGCGACGCAATCGGCTCTGAACTCACGCGGTTCGTTCCACTCCCACGACACTATCCTCGGCGTTGTTGAATCGCGCTTGATGGTCTTGCCACGACCAAGGGCTTGCAGGGGATCCACAACGTGACAAAGCATGCTGCGCTTTGGAATCCATTGGCGGAGGATTCACATCCAACTGGTTGGATCATGTCTGATGCAATCACCCTGTCCAACCTGATACGCCAAGGAATCCAGCCAACCCCCTTGTTGGTCTGCGCAGGGGGCACCAGCAGTCGCTGTGCTGCCGATGGGCTCTGGACACTCGACTTAAGAGCGGGCCATCGCCAGCTGATCATCAGCGAAGAAACAGATGAGGTGGAGATTGGCACCGGGCTCAACATGGCTGAGGTTTTAGAAGGTCTTCAAACCCGTGGACGCTCCATCCCGGTTGGCTTATCAACCATTCCAGGGTGCGGCTTTGTTTTAACGGGGGGCATCGGTCCCCTAACCCGATCCCAAGGCCTTGCCATGGATCACATCGTGGGACTGCGAGGTGTCTGGGGAAACGGAAACACCTTCGACCTTTCAGCCCCGACCAACCGAGCAAGCGTTGAAACGGAGAGTGACAACGAAGTGCATCAGCAGTGGAGAGGACTGCTCGGTGCCGCTCCGTTCCTGGCGGTTGTCACTGCGATTCGACTACGCACTCAGGAGATCACACCATTAGTGATTTGGCGAAGCGTAGGCAGCATTCAGCAACTCGCCGTCGCCATCGAGGAGGCAGAGCAATGGCACCACAGTGGAAGCTTGCAATGGGCCTGGAACGAAAACATTGAGCTATTCATCACTTGCTGCGCTGACGATTCTGCCGCGATGCAAGCGGTGGAGTCGCTGAAAACGCGTCTCGGCTACTGCGCTGAATCCAGCATGACGATCGTTGCCGGGCAACATGCTCAGCCCCCATTTGGAACGTTGGCAAGGTCGACTACTGCACAAGGACACCTCCATCACGAAGTGATCAGCAGGCTCGGGCCTGCCTGGAGTCAGCGATTGCCATCACTCATCGCAGACCTCAATGAACTCATGCGCCACCGTCCCCATCTCGGATGCCAAATCAATGCTCAACAACTTGGTGGAGTGAGTGCTCAGATTCCCGTTTCACGCACATCTTTCATCCATCGCGATGCCATCTGGAAACCATGGATCAGCGCAGCCTGGACTGCTGGTGATGCAAAGGGGCGAGAACGTGCACTCGAATGGTTGATGCGCACCAACAACCTGCTCTCCGACTATTGCCCTGGCGTTCACCTCGCTCAGATCCATCCACATCTGTCTTGCCACCAAAAAGAACTCAATGACGCCTTTCAAGACTGGCTTCCAGGCCTCACTCAATTGAAGTCCCACCAGGACCCCCTTGGATTACTTCCACCGCTCACCATTACATAATCAATCAATTGCAGCTCTTAGTCAATCATTTGAGTCATCAATAAAGTAGTCATTAATTGTCAATGTGTAAGTGAGAAGCAAGGCTTACCCCCCCTGATGAACACAGTCTCTCCCGAATCAATGGATGAGGTGATGACCATCATCAAAAGTGCTGTGATCTTGCTTACATGGATCCAAAACCGAAACCGCTGCAGCGCCGGAGATTAAATGCAAGTACTTCTGACTGAACAAGAGGTAGATCCCTGATGAGCACATTTATGCCAGCCGCTAGCCTAGCTTTGTAGCCATCAACGACATGAGCACAGAGTGCCTCAGGTCGCTCCTGAAATGGCAACACTATGGAAATGGACTTAGAAAACAAGGACGAAATGCTTATCTATAACGAACAGGAGAACAGATGTCTCAAGTCAAGACTGACGAGCTTTGGGGGGAAGCCACAGAGAGAATGCTGCTGATGCGCCATGTGCATCAGCATGGCTTCCAAGCTGATGGCTGTACATGGCAAGTGGCAAAACAGCAGGGGACAAGAGCCATCAGAGGAATGGGATCTAAGAGGTTTGCTGAGGCCGTTCAGGAGCTTGTTTCTCTCGGTTATGGAGTCGTGAAGATTGAAAAACCGCTCACGTATCGGTCTCTTAAGAAGATGACAAACGTCTGAAACAGGAGGAGTGGTAATAGCTGAAAATCTTCTGACAGCATTGCCCTCAACCAAGAACAGATGGACCTCGTCTGAGTAACAATGAATAAGCGGCTGCGTGATGCCTAGGGCAAATAGATGCTATACAGCCCAGAAGAAGCTGACAGGAGTATGAACGAAAGCAGCTCCATAACCCTGCTTCAACTTATCCAGGAGGTTGCCTACTGCGATGGCTCAATGTCGCAGGAAGAAGAGGATTTGATCATGTCACTTATTGATAGCTATGGTCTTCAAGAAGATCGTAATGCCTTGAAAAACAGGCTGGTTGAAGGTTATTCGTCACTGTCAACTAATACGAGTGTGGCAAGAGGAAGCGCCAACAGAGTTGAGCGGAGCGAGCTTTTAAACCGCTTGAGCGCGCTTAAGTCAAATGAAGAACGTGATCTTGCAGTCAAACTTGCGTATCTCACCGCCATGGTTTCACGAGAACGTGATGATTTAACAGACATGAATGCCAAGGAGCTCGATCTTTTTCAAACAATCACTGATGCAGTTCAGTGCCCAGCGGAACGCGTTCGAGCTATTCAGTGGGCAGCTGATGAAGAACTTCAAGAATGGAGCATGCCGTCATTGAGGCAAGTGCTCTTGAGGTGGCTGGGCTGAAAGTATTGCAATGGGCTGAAGAGGGTGCCCTTGTCTTCCATCTCTCCTCGTCTGCATCCTCTATTGCGGCGTCATCCGTTTCTGCCCGCAAAAGCTCTTTCGTCTCAGCCACGCGATCAGGCAAAAACTCCCAGTAGTGATGGCGACCCATTGATCACTGATTCGCGCTTCAAGCCCCCTGGGGAAGCCAACGCGACGCTCAGAGTGCGAAGCAGACATTTGGGTCGAAACCTAGGCATCAGCAACTGGTGCGTTCCCATGGCCTCAGAGCCATGTCTGGCATGACCCAGGCAGAGCCGCGGTAACCTTCGGCGCCTGCATGTCCTCTGACCAGGATATTCAGCATTAACGCGTTCCTTGACAAGAAAGTGGCACAGACGCCCATGGCTTCCTCTCCCGCAATGGGACTTCAGAACTGGTTCAGCAATCCGAGACGTGATGTTCTCTCAGGCCTAGTGGTGGCCTTTGCGATGATTCCAGAAGCGATCGCATTCTCTGGGATTGCAGGCGTGGATCCCAGGGTTGGACTGTTTGGGGCCTTTTGTCTCTCCATAACGATTGCCTTCGTCGGTGGACGAACAGCGATGATCACCTCCGCCACAGGATCAACAGCCCTGTTGATGACTGGTTTGGTGGCGACAGGGAATGCAAGAGGAGAAGGACTAGGGCTGGCCTACTTGATGGCGGCAGGCATTCTCACCGGTGTCTTCCAAATTCTCTGGGGTTACTTACGTCTGGCCTATCAGATGAGATTCGTGCCTCTGGGCGTCTTAAGCGGGTTTGTGAATGCTCTTGCTTTATTGATCTTTCAGGCTCAACTTCCTCAATTGGGGATCAATCTTCACTTTGGGGAAGCTGGAAATGACCATGCCATGCACGCCCTAAGCGGAAGTCAAATCCCCGTTGTGTGGGCACTCGTCTTGCTTGGACTTCTCATCATTTATGGCCTACCACGCATTACACGCGTTCTTCCTTCCCAGCTGGTAGCAATCATTGTGATTACAGCTATCAGTATGGGGCTAAAACTAGACATTCCTAAGGTTATGGACCTTGGAGCGCTTCCTAATGGTCTACCTTTTTTCAATCTTCCCTTTGGCGATGTCAGCAATCAAAGAGTTCCCTTTAGTTTAGAAACGTTTGGGATTGTCTTACCAACAGCGTTATCGATCTCACTGGTTGGCTTGATGGAGACATTCCTCACTCAAGACATTCTTGACGAGAAAACTGATTCCAATTCAAATAAAAATACTGAAGCAAAGGGCCAGGGAATTGCAAACATCGTGTCCTCGCTTTTTGGAGGGATGGCTGGCTGCGCGTTAGTGGGCCAATCAGTTATGAACATCGATAACGGTGGGCGCACCCGCCTCTCCACCCTGTCGTCTGGGATCAGCCTTTTGGCAATGATTTTACTGGCGAGTACTTGGCTTAAGCAGATCCCCATGGCAGCTCTGGTCGCTGTCATGATTGGGATTGCGGTGAGTACCGCTGACATGGCTGGCTTGCGGAATATCCGAAATATCCCTAAAAGTGATACTGCCGTGATGGTGATGACTTTTGGAGTCACCATGCTCACGACTCCCCACAATCTTGCACTTGGCGTCCTTGCCGGCGTTGCCCTTGCAGGTATTTTATTCAGTCGCAAAGTCGCAAAAGTCATTCGCGTTGAAGCGATTAAAATCAACAACGATGAATGTCGCTATGTCGTAAGGGGTCAATTGTTCTTTGTGAGTAAAGTTTATTTTCTACAGGGATTTGATGTTCACGAACATCCAGCACGAATCACCATTGATATGAGCCAGGCACATATTTGGGACCAAAGCGGTGTGGGAGCACTTAACCAACTCATCCGCAAGCTCAGACTTGGTGGATCCGTCGTAAACGTTGAGGGGTTAAACAAAGAAAGCTTGAATCTGTTTGAAAGGATTGGCAGCCAACCCGAGGGAAGTCATGGATAATCAAGAAGCAACTTGATGACTATTTCTTGTTATAGAGGAGTGCCAAACAAGCCGTCATATCATTCCGCATGCCATCAAGACGTTTACTGATCTCAACATCATTCGGATTTAACTCGACATAGCGAACAGTCACGTCATTGCCGATGCTCATAATGAGACACAGTGTTTCCAAATCATTTGTTTCAACAGCCCTCATCCGAGCCCCTTCAAGCATGACTTTTAAAAGAGACATTTTATTGTAATAAGCTTGTTGATCAGTCTCCTCCCAAGCCATCGATGGGGAAACTATCCCAAATAAAAACATTGCCGAAAACAGGGCGGATCCCGCAAGGGTTCGCAACATCGAACTGCTAACGGACATTGGCGAAAAATAAACCAGTTCTTTTGATTGGCAAGAACGATCAGTCCAGATGAACGAGCTCTGACACACTTGTTCTCTACCAGAAACAAACAGATGAGAATCCATCTTCTTGCGCTGCCGCTGGTTTCTTTCCTATTCATTTTGAATGGATGTGCCACGCTTGGAGAAGGCGGTGCGTCAAGACTCGATCTCATCAAACGAAGAACTGAGCTTCGGTGTGGAGTGAGCGGCAAGATCCCCGGTTTTAGTTTTCTGCAAAGGGATGGTTCCTTCGCTGGACTTGATGTCGACATCTGTCGAGCCTTTGCTGCGGCAATTACTGGCAGCCCTGATCAGGTGCAATACAGGTCCCTGACCGCTCCCGAGCGATTCACAGCGCTTAGAACTGGGGAAATTGATCTCCTATCGCGTAACACCACGTTCAACCTCAGCAGAGATGCCGCTGGAGGCAATGGTGTCAGCTTCGCTCCTGTTGTCTTCCATGACGGGCAAGGTCTCTTAGTGAAGCGCAGCAGTGGGGTCTCCAATCTCAACAACCTCAAAGGCAAAACCATCTGCGTGGGCTCAGGAACCACGACAGAACAAAACCTCAACGATGCTTTTCAGGCCAGAGGGATCGACTACAAGCCCATCAAGTATCAGGATCTCAACCAAGTGATTGCTGGCTACCTCCAAGGTCGCTGCAGTGCAATGACGTCCGATCGCTCTCAGCTCGCCGCGGCCCGATCCGGATTCAACAACCCTGAGCAACACGTCATTCTCCCTGAAGTTTTGAGCAAAGAACCCCTCGCACCCCTTGCAGCAGGTGGTGATCAGCGCCTGACGGACGCCATGCGCTGGGTGATCTATGCGTTGATCGCTGCAGAAGAGTTAGGCATTACACAACAAAACATCGGAGACAAACTTGAAGAAGCCGAACGTCGACCTGAACTCACACAATTGAGGCGCTTTCTTGGCGTTGAAGGTGATTTAGGCCAAAAGCTAGGTTTAAACAACGATTTTATTGTGAAGGTGATTCAAGCAGTAGGTAATTACGGTGAAATCTATAATCGACATCTTGGCCCGGAGAGTGCCGTTCCTATTCCAAGGGGCCTCAATAATCTGTACAGGAATGGAGGAGTCTTGACCTCACCCCCATTCCAATGAATCGTTCAAAACGCTTGTGGTGGCAGCTCGTCATCGTGCTTGTTCTCCTCACAGTGATGGGGATTCTGATCAACAACCTCGCCGTCAATCTGATAAGAACAGGGCTAGGGCTCAGTTTTGATTGGTTATGGCGTCCCGCAGGTTTCGCACTGAGTGAGCACCCACTTCCTTATCAACCTTCAGACAGCACAGCATGGGCACTGCTCATGGGATGGCTGAACAGCTTGAGAGTGATCGCGGCAGGAATTGTGTTAGCAACCCTGCTTGGCGTCAGCACGGGTGCTGCTCGCCGCAGCCTGAATCCGTTGTTAAGGCAGTTAGCAGCTCTCTATGTGGGATCCATTCGTCAGATTCCTCTCCTATTGCAGCTTCTGTTCTGGTACTTCGTTGCCTTTCTGGGACTTCCATCAGAGCCATTCGCCCCCCTTGGCGCCGTGATCCACCTGTCCAATCAAGGCATCAGCTTGCTTGGAGTGACTCTCAGTGTGGAGTTTGCAGCTGTCCTGATCGGACTCAGCGTGTTTACGGGAGCATCGATTGCAGAAGTGGTTCGCGGAGGTCTTGATGCCGTCCCACGCGGCCAGTGGGAAGCCTTCCGCAGTCTTGGCATGACTGAGGGGCTTGGGTTACGCCGCATTGTCCTTCCCCAGGCCCTTCCTGCAATTCTGCCGGCACTCAGCAGTCAATATTTGAATCTGGCCAAAAACAGCACCCTGGCAATTGCCGTTGGCTACGCCGATCTCTACGCAGTGAGTGACACCACCATCACGCAAACGGGTCGAGCGATCGAAGGATTTTTGCTGCTTTTGCTGAGTTTTCTACTGCTGAACTTGCTGATCAATGGAGGAATGCAGCTGCTGAACCGAGCTGTTTTAAAAAGCCAACACCATCACTAAACTGAAGTTGTAACAGCCCACTTTCATGAATACTCGCCGTATCGCTGCAGTCCTTTTAATTGTGGCGTCTGTTGCAGCGATTTTGCTGCCCTTTGCTTCAGCAACCCTTCTAACCATTGGATTGGGAGGGATTGTGTTCGTGGCTGGTCTGAATCAACTGCTTCGGATTGGAGATATTCCAAGCAATCAAGGGAAACTTTTTAAAGCGTTGTCAGGTCTGCTGTACATCGGCGGTTCTGTCTTCATTTTGATCGACCCTATCGATAGTGAAATCAGCCTCACGCTATTTGCAGGCGTCCTTTTGCTTGTTGAAGGGTTGATGGAATTAGCAACGGGAGCCAGTTCCCATGCACCAGCAAGCGGTCTTGTGGTAGTGGATGGAATTGTCACCGCCGTGCTCGGATTGCTGCTGGTGATCGAATGGCCCTCCGACAGTCTCTGGGCTTTGGGAACCATCTTTGGAGTGTCGCTTTTCCTATCCGCCTTGAACTTGCTCAAGCCCACGGATGCGCCACCAGCCGCCAGCTAATGGCGAGCAAATTCCAACCTCGGCAGCAGCGCTTTCGGCGTTGGCGCCAAAAACCGATTGAGGCCGCATTCAGCCTCCTCATTCTCGGCTTAATTGTTTGGGCTCTTTGGTCAACGGGATCGTGGCTGATCACAGGAGCTGATTGGCGTGTGGTCACTCACAACCTTCCGCTGTTTGCTTTTGGCAGCTACCCCGCTGATCAACGCTGGAGGCCTTTGGTTTGGATGGCCATTCTCCTGTTGCTAACGATCACCACCTTGGGCAGTGATCACTTACCCAAACCCCTACAACGCTTCCAACCGTTCCTTCCCTGGGCATGGATCCTGATGGTGCCCACGGGAGTCGTTCTGCTTGCTGGATCCGCAAACCTTCAAGAAGTGCCATCTCGCGCTTGGGGAGGTCTCACCCTCACATTGCTGTTGACAACAGCAAGTGGGTTTTTAGCTCTGCCCTTAGGCATAGGACTTGCGATTGGCAGAACGTCCAATTTGGGTTTGGTCGCGATGCTCTGCCGGATCTATATCGACCTCATGCGTGCCGTTCCTCTCATTGCGGTGCTGTTTTTCGGACAACTGCTCCTACCTCTGTTCCTCCCAGTTGAGATCGAAATCAACAGAGTGTTGAGAGCTGTGATGGCTTTTGCACTGTTTGCAGCTGCTTATGTCGCAGAAGATGTCCGCGGAGGACTCCAATCCATCCCACCCACGCAAGCGGAAGCGGCAGCGGCACTCGGTCTCAATGGGTCTCTCACCATGAGAGTGATCATTCTTCCCCAGGCATTAAGGATCGCTGTTCCGGCTCTAACCAACCAAGCGATCGGATTGCTGCAAAACACCAGCTTGATGGCCATTCTCGGATTGATCGAGCTTTTGGGAATTAGCCGAAGCCTGCTCGCAAATCCTGAATACATCGGCCGTCACCTTGAGGTTTATGTCTGGCTCGCCGCTGTCTATTGGTTGCTCTGCTCAGGCATGGCCCTTTTGGCGAAACGAATTGAACGTCAAGGCCTCTTATCGACTAGCTCCTAAGACCGCTCGTCATCACCCCGCACCTATGTCCATCGCCATTCACGCGCAGTCCATTAGTAAGTCCTACTCAGACGATCATCGAGCCCTTGATGAGGTGAATCTCAGCGTCAACCTGGGCGAAGTTCTTGTGGTCATGGGGCCATCTGGTTCAGGGAAAAGCACCTTGATCCGCACCTTCAATGGCCTGGAAAGCATTGATGAAGGTCAGTTGGAAATCGTGGGGATTCAGTTGAACTCCGATCAAGACGAACGACAGATCAAACGCATTCGTCGCAGGGTTGGAATGGTCTTTCAACAATTCAATTTATTTCCCCACCTCTCCATTCTCGAGAACATCACGCTCGCGCCCATTCGCGTCAAGAAGACCAGCAAAAAAGAGGCAGAACTAAGAGCGATGTCGCTCCTAAGCCAGATGGGGATTGCTGATCAGGCGATGAAACGCCCTGCCCAGCTCAGTGGCGGGCAGCAACAACGCGTGGCAATCGCCAGAGCCTTGGCCATGGATCCGGAGGTGATGCTGTTCGACGAACCCACAAGTGCCCTCGATCCAGAACGTGTGAAAGAAGTTCTCGATGCCATGCGCACGCTGGCCTCAGCAGGAATGACCATGGTGGTCGTCACGCATGAGCTGGGATTTGCCCGTGAGGTGGCTGACCGAGTGCTGTTTATGGATGCAGGAAAAGTGGTTGAACTTTCAGACGCAAAAACGTTTTTCAGTCATGCCAAAGAGGAACGCAGTCGGCGCTTTCTCAATCAAATGGCACATTAAGCTCCAAACACCTTGAAGTTTCAAGCTGACAGTGCTTCCAATCACTAGACGTTGTAAGCAAGACAGGCAGCAGCAAAACTG
>MDSV01043573.1_pt1 | contig 13445 bp, 11 predicted proteins | sample 810851 | NCBI WGS metagenome assembly MDSV01 (sample SAMN05326640, study PRJNA326480) | marine metagenome | isolation source: seawater | place: Atlantic Ocean: North East | collected 2012 | reverse complement strand
TGCACTTTCTAGGCGAGCAGATGCTGAATCTCTTACACTTTTAAGACGACCAGATGCTGAATCTCTTACACTTTTAAGACGACCAGATGCTGAATCTCTTACACTTTTAAGACGAGCAGATGCTGAATCTCGTACACTTTCAACGCGAGCAGATGCACTTTTAAATCTTTGGTTATTCTTGATCCTTTTTTTAGTCATTTGCATTTTTCTAGATGCTGTAACTCTTGCACTTTTAAGACGAGCAGATGCACTTCTAACTTCTCTATTCTGTTTTATCTTTTGTCTAGGCTGGCTTATATTTTTAGTTGCTTTTTGACTCATGCTTTTTATATTAGCGGTTAAATTTGGTCTACCTATTCTCTTTAATTTTAAAATTTGCATTATTTTTTTTTTTCTAGATAGATTATTTCTAATTCTGTTCCTAATATTAATAGCTTTTTGTAAATTTTTTTTATTTTTCATAGAGAAATTAGGTATTTTTTTCCGTAAATTTATTGCTCTCCTAATCATATCACTATATGCAGGGATACCACCAATTTGATAATTATGTATTAGCATTTTAGCAGTAATACTATGAGAATTAATCATTCTTCCTGTTAAGGGATTTAAGATTTTACTCACCATTACTATATAATAATATATTTAATACCAAAATATTCCAATAATTATATAAAAACTTTACACGCATAATATTATTAATGAAAGCTAGATTGGTATTAGATGATAATACTATATTTGAAGGTACGTTATTTGGAAAAAAGATGAATATTCAAGGCGAACTCGTATTTAATACCTCCATGGTAGGATATCCTGAATCATTAACTGATCCATCATATAAAAATCAAATACTTGTATTAACCTATCCAAGTATTGGAAATTATGGTGTGCCACCCCATGGTAAAGATAAAAAATATCATATTTTAAAATATTTTGAATCTAATAAGATACAGATAAGTGGTTTAATTATATCAGATTATTGTGAAAATCATAGCCATTGGAATTCTAATCAAACACTTTCCAATTGGATGGAAAAATCTGGTGTACCAGGAATATATGGTATTGATACAAGACAACTAACCAAAATTATACGCGAAAAAGGTTCTATGAAAGCATCTATAATAATAAATAATAATAAAGGAATAATAAAACTAAAGGAGCGTTGTCTTGTTTCACAAGTATCAAATCCAATAATTTCTGAATACAATAAAAATTCTAAGTTTAAAATAATTGTTTTAGATTGTGGAATAAAAAATAATATAATACGTAAACTTCTAAATTATAAAGATATATATCTTAAAGTCGTACCTTATAATTATAAAATTCAAGATAATGAATTATTTGATGGTATATTTATAAGTAATGGACCAGGTGACCCAAAAGACTGTCATGAAACTATTCAAACAGTAAAACAATTACTAAAACAATCAAAACCTATTTTTGGAATCTGCCTTGGAAATCAAATTTTAGGACTTGCCGCAGGTTGTAATACTATTAAACTTTTATACGGCAATCGAAGTGTAAATCAGCCCGTAATAGATCTTTGCACGAAAAAGTGCTACATGACATCTCAGAATCATGGATATGCAATAGACAATTCATCTTTACCAGAAAATTGGTCACCATATTACATTAATGCTAACGATATGAGTAATGAAGGTATTATGCATATATCAAAACCTTTTGTTGGAGTACAATTTCATCCAGAAGCATGCGGAGGACCATCTGACACAGATTTTTTGTTTGATAATTTTATTGCGCGTGTTAAATCAAATGAAAATCATAATTACATTGATAAAAGCTTATCATATTATTACCAAATTAAAAATAGAAGTATAAGTAAAGTATTGTTACTGGGTTCTGGTGGATTATCTATTGGACAGGCCGGGGAATTTGATTATTCTGGTTCACAGGCTATTAAAGCTCTTAGAGAAGAAAATATTGAAGTCATACTAATTAATCCAAATATTGCCACAGTTCAAACTTCGAAAAATATGGCTGATAAAGTATATTATTTATCAGTTAATAAAGACTCCGTTACTAAAATTATTGAGAAAGAAAAACCAGATTCGATTATGATTAATTTTGGTGGTCAAACTGCATTAAATTGTGCTATAGAACTTTATAATGATGGTATACTTAGTAAAAATAATGTTCAAATATTGGGTACAAGTGTTGAATCAATTGTTACAAGTGAAGATAGAAACAAATTTGCTGATTTAATGGAAGAAATTGGAGAGCCAGTAGCAAAAAGATTTATTGTAAAAACCGAAAATGATATTGATGAAGCAGTAAAATTTATTGGATTTCCAATGATATTGCGTAATGGGTTTGCTCTTGGTGGATTAGGTTCGTGTTTTGTTAATGATAAATCAGACTTATCGGCACGTATAGGAGAGTTACTAAAACATTCTGACCATGTATTAGTTGAACAATCAATTAAAGGTTGGAAAGAGGTTGAATATGAAATTGTCCGCGATTATTCCGATAACTGTATTGCTGTATGTAATATGGAAAATTTTGATCCATTAGGTGTACACACTGGTGATTCGATTGTTGTAGCTCCATCACAAACTCTTTCTAATAGTGATTATTATAGACTCAGAAATAGTGCAATTAAAATTGCAAAAAAATTAAATATTATAGGAGAATGCAACGTACAATTCGCACTAGATCCTAAATCAGATAATTATATAATTATTGAACTCAATCCAAGGTTATCAAGAAGTTCAGCATTAGCATCTAAAGCAACTGGATATCCACTTGCATATGTAGCTGCAAAAATTTTACTCGGAAAAGATCTTATTGATCTTAGAAATAAAGTTACTAAAAAAACAACTGCTTGCTATGAACCAAGTTTAGATTATATTGTTGTTAAAATGCCACGCTGGGAATTCAGAAAATTCGAACATGTAAATAAACATCTAGATAGTTCTATGAAAAGTGTTGGAGAAGTAATGGCTATTGGTCGAAATTTTGAAGAAACAATTCAAAAAGCAATACGAATGATTGATGATACAAATTTAGGTTTTTGTTATAGTGAAGATGAAGAAATAAATATTGATAATGAGTTAATTAATCCAAGTTATAATCGTATTCAGATTATTGCAAAAGCATTTGATGTTGGATATACTGTGGATAAAATATATCAATTGACTAAGATAGATAAATGGTTCTTGCACAAATTATATAATATTCACAAGTTTAAGTCGTCAGTGAAAGAGATTTCAGAAGAGAATTATTCATCAAAAACATTACTACATGCTAAAAAACTAGGTTATTCTGATAAATATATATCGAAACTTTGTGGCTTATCACCTGATAGAATTTATAGTCTTCGTATTAAAGATAATATTATGCCGTGTGTTAAACAAATTGATACAACAGCAGGTGAATTTCCTGCAGAAACAAACTATTTATATCTTACATATAATGGAACTGAACATGATGTCACTTTTAATAAGAAAGGCGTAATTGTGCTTGGATGTGGATGCTATAGAATAGGCAGTAGTGTTGAATTTGATTGGTGTGCTGTTAGCTGTATTAATACTCTGAAAAAAAATAAAGAGTATTCAATTGTAATTAATTATAATCCCGAAACAGTAAGTACTGATTATGATGTATCTGATAGACTTTATTTTGAAGAAATATCTCCTGAAATTGTTACTGATATTTATAATATTGAAAAATCTAAAGGAGTTATTGTTTCGGTTGGTGGTCAAACACCTAATAATATAGCCATAGATTTATACAAAAATAATATTAATATTCTTGGTACTTCTCCTACTAACATTGATCGTGCTGAAGACAGACATAAATTTTCGAAATTACTTGATAGTATTGGGGTTGATCAACCATTATGGAAAGAACTTGATAAAATTGATGAAGCAATTGATTTTTGTGAAAAAGTTAACTATCCTGTACTAATTAGACCATCATATGTTCTAAGTGGAGCTGCTATGAAAGTTGCAGAAAATCAAAAACAATTAATAAGTTATCTTAATATGGCTACTAAGGTATCAAAAGATTGTCCTGTTGTCATATCTAAATTTATAACCGATGCTAAAGAAATTGAGATAGACGCTGTGGCAGATAAAGGAAAATTAATTAATTATGCAGTATCTGAACATGTTGAAAATGCAGGTATCCACTCTGGAGATGCTACATTAATTTTGCCTGCACATAAATTATATCTTGAAACAATTAAACGTATAAAAAAAGTTACTAAACAAATTGCTGAAAATTTACAAATATCAGGCCCGTTTAATATGCAATTTATATCAAAGGATAATGAAATAAAAGTTATTGAATGTAATTTAAGAGCATCTAGAAGTTTTCCATTTGTATCTAAGACATACGATATTAATTTTATTGAAATGGCTACAAATATTATGCTTAAAACTAATTACAATACAGCTAATATTAAATTTGATGAGTTAGAATACGTTGCAATTAAAGTACCTGTTTTTTCATTTGCAAGATTACCGAATGTAGATCCAGTGCTTGGTGTAGAAATGGTATCAACTGGAGAAGTTGCTGCATTTGGTTATGATGTTAAGGAAACATATATTAAGGCATTGATGGCAAGTGGGTTTAAACTTCCAAAAAAACATATATTGGTTTCAATCGGTGACCTAAAATTTAAATACGAATTTTTGTCTTCACTACGTATTTTAAGTAATTTAGGCTATACTCTTTATGGTACAGAACAAACATACCTTTTTTGTGCATCTAATAATATTGAAATGACTAAACTTGATATGTTAACTATTCTTAATAAACTTGATAAATCTGAGATTGATCTAATTATAAATATACCTACAAGTATGTATAATAGTGAAAACAAATCAAATGGTTTTATTATGAGGCGCAAATGCATAGACGTTAATGTTCCTCTTATAACTAATATAAAATGTGCAAGATTATTCGTAGCAAGTCTCAGAGATTATATTAAAAATGGTATTGACTATAAATCTTGGGATGAATACGTGAAAAACAATTAAATTTATTATTATTTAAAAATTTGATTTTAAAATATGATACAAATATCATGTTATAAAATGCCTCTATCATTGTTTCCTGTTTTGTGTATTAACGCAGTAAAAAAACCAATCAAAGCACGTCTTGGTATTGTGACAAATATATATGTAGCACGTATTGCGACTCATTTAAGCCTGCTTAGTGCGGTAAAATCCGGTATACTTACCTAAATAAAGATATTATTCATCTTTAAATAAATTTTTAATATTATCGTTAGGATACTCATAATTAATATTAGGTTGATCATCTATTCCTTCTTTAATAACAGAATATTCCCCTGTATTTTGATTAAGATTATATATGTTAAAATTATCCTCTATGCTAAATTTATTAGTTCTTGTTGAGAAATTTATACTAATACTACCTTCTTCACCACTTATTATTCTATGAAATATACCTGCTGGCCATACTATCATTGCTGATCCATCATAGTATAATTTATCATTTTTATATATTTTATCTGGTGTTACAATAAAAGATTCTTTTTTTTTTCTTTTTGGGCAATAAATATCAATATAACGTGTTCCTTGAACTACCATTAAATTATCATCTTGTCCAGAATGCATGTACCAGGGTCTTTTGCATGGAGGAGTCCAATCTTCTACTGGACCTGGCGAAATACTATTGGGTCCATGAACAACTCTATCTATGCCATCTATCTTAGGAATATCCGATGGTACCATTTCATCAAATTTTACACCAGAAGTTCTTCGTAGTAATCTAAGCGGAATCAATCTATACATAATTAAATTTTAATAGATTAAACTTTATATAAAAATTTCATTTAATCATATTTATTACAAATCAGTACTAATAACTTTTATATATTAAAATTTGATTTAAAGATTTATCATTAACTGTTAGTAAATATAATATGTCTAGTTCTAAGATGGTCTCACAGCTCTACAATGATTTGAATGTTACAAAAAAAACATTAATTAAAAAGCAAGATGCAAATACAAACATATCATCAAGTAACGATGTAAATACAAAATTAAATAATGTAATTGATAGTTCTAATGTCAGTGATAATACAGCTAAATACAAGAATCTACTGGGTCAAGATAGAGAAAATTGGATGACTTTCCAAAAAAATTATTTATCAACTTATCACCCATTTTATTCTCTATACAACCAAACTCCTCAAAATCTACAACCTAACAGTAAGGAATTTATGGAACAAGCATGGGATAACTATCAATATAGATACGAATAGTTAATAATTGTTAATTAATAAATTATATTAAATTAATTATATTTTAATATCTTTTGTTTTATTTTGTAAATTTGATTTTAAATACTTAAAGAAGTTAAAGAATAATAATGTAATATGGCCCAAAATTCATTGGAACAGAAACATATGAACAATTGGGATAATTATCAAAATCAAATTAATAATTATCTCTCATCTATTCAATCTAATCCATATCTAAGTGAACTTAAAAATGATTTTAAACTAATGAATATAGAAAAAATAACTAATTGGTTTACCAATGATAAATATAAACACTGGATAAAAATTCTAATGAACATGGCTAAATTTGATACACGTATTATTAATAAATTGAATTCAACATTTAATAATATCAACTATATGAAACAATTTTGTTTGTACATACAAGAAAATATTGAAGTAAATAATGATAAACAATTTATAGAAGTATGTAAAGATAATTCAATTGAAAATATTTTTAAAATTATAAAAGAAAAAATTCCTAAAACTAAATTCAATCCATCTGAACTCAAATTTGTAACTACAACTGGATTGGCAAAAATTGATACATCAGTTGACTTTGTTTATCTATACAAGAATTTCGTACCACCTGAAAATGTTGTTAAATCAGTATCTCCAGTTGATTCTAAACCTTACTACCATAAAGAAGTAATTAATAAAGTTGTAGGATGTAAAACTGGTAATTCACCAATTAAGGGATATTTCAAAAAAGATGAGGTAGGTGATTTTTATAATTGTGCTACATTACAGATTATATTAGGTGAACGTAAATGTGCAAATGCTAAATTATTTAATAATGGAAAACTACAGCTAACAGGTATTCCTCATCCCGACCTCGGTACGCTTGCAGTCAAAATTATATGTGATCTTATAAAATCTATTCCAGATAATGATGAAGATGGCACTAAAATTGTTTTTGATAAGAAACGTGTTAACATTAAATATTACAATACAGTAATGATTAATACATGTTACGACCTTGGAATAAGTATTGATAGAGATATTACAAGTTCTATTCTTAATAATAGATATAATTTCAATACTGTATGGGAAGGTGATGGATATCCCGGTGTCAGAATTCTGTATTATTATAATACAAATACAGTTGATACACCTAATGAAGGAAGGTGTATATGTAATAGCGAAAGTGGTGAAATCTGCAGTGGTAAAGGAAGTGGCTCGGGTGATAATAATTGTAGAAAAATTTCAATAGCTCTTTTTCAGAGTGGAAAAGTAATTATAGCCGGTGGATGTCAAGATACTAAACCAATTTACTCAGTTTATAAGCTATTTAATAAAGTTATATCTGAAATTGTTAACGAAATTACTAAAATTGACAGCACAGGTGTGAAAAAACAAGTTAAAAAAGTTAAAGAAATCTATATCAGTAAATCTACAATTAATAACATGAATTTATATGAGAATGTGTTGGGTTTGATTAAATAATTAAAATATTATACATATTTATGTATGTCTTCTTCCAAAATAAATGTTTATTTTAGAAAAAAACCTTTTAATCCATTAGTTAATAATGATGAAGATATAATTAAATGTAGAGATAATCAAATATATGTTAAAAATCTTAAACCACGTGTATTCTCTAAAAGTCAATATATGGAATATAACGCCAATCTTATAACGGAGGATATGATAAATAAAGATGTATATAGACAAACCATTAAAAAGGGGTTAGATAAATTACAAAACATTTTGTTAATTGCATATGGTCAAACAGGTTCTGGAAAAACACATACACTATGTGGTAATACTAAAGAAGATGGATTAATTACAAAAGTAATTAAAGAGAAGTTAAAACAAGGTTTAACTTGTCAAATTAAAACTTTAGAGATTTATCAAAATGAGGTTTATGATTTACTTTCAAGAACTAAAACCAAACTTTTTTTTTATGAATCTAATAAAAAACTTGTATTTAAGACAAATCCAACTCAATATGATATTTCATCATATTATGAGCTAAATAATATATATGATAAAATAAATAAGAATAAACAGATGGGATGTACCAAAATTAATCAAACTTCTTCAAGAGCCCATACTATTTATCATTTTATTTTTTCTGATTCACAAACATTTGTAGCTATTGATTTAGCAGGTAATGAAAGAGGTTATTTAACAAGCGCGATTAACTCTAAACAAAATAGAGAGTATATTTCTATTAATCAAAGTTTATTTGCTCTCAAAGAATGTATACGCTCTATATTTCTCAATAGACCTTATATTCCATTTAGAAGATCAAAATTAACTCTTTTATTACGTGAATTTCTAACAACAAAAATACATCTGCATTTTATAGGAACACTGAATCCCTCTAGACTTTGTTATCCTGATATTACTGATACAATTGAATACGGTTTATGTCTTAAAAAATCTAAAATGAAAAAGTTGTTAAAGCATGTGGCAACTCAAGAATTTTTAATAACTCCAAGATGTAAAACACCTGAGATATCAGATATAATTGATGATGAAAGTTACAATCAGGATCAAGATATTATTAATGACCGGCCTTTTACTGCTATTAAAAATCAAAAAAGTAGTATTACTGATAGAAACATTAAATCTGAACCGGCATTAACTAAAAATAAATTTTTAGAAGACTACCATAAATTCATAATTAAGAATTTTACACTTGGAAGAAAACATGCCAGAATTTACAATTTAATTAAGTCTGGTAAGAATATTCCATTTAGAAAAATTAGAAATCTTATTAAGGATTATAATCAAGCCGCATCATTTATATCTTAAATATTTTGTTTTATCTTAAATACAAGATTAAACTGATCCTTATCTGTAGATTTAATATTAATTGGTTTACCACGATGATTAAATAATTCAATTGTAAGTTTATCTAGTTTTATAGGTGAATCTGGATTATAAATACCAAATAATTTATCTGAATTAATATAAGTATAACAATCATTTGGCTTTCTCTCCCAAATTATTTGACAAAAGCCTCCAATAGTGGTGTCATTGAGATACAATATGTCCTCAAATTCTTTTATTTTAATCAATAAATAAGGGATTTTGCTAAAACTATTTTTATCATAAAAATTATGATTGATAAAACAACTTATTAGTTCTATAGATACCACATTTTCTATAGCTCCTTTACCATTATAATTAACCTTAAACTCTAAATTTTCAGATGTACTATTAATCGCAGACTTTGTGCTAATTATATTAGCCATTAAATTCATGCTCTTTGTTTCTTGAACTACATTTTCTTCATCAAGTATGTTATTTTTACATAAATTATCGGCTATTTGTTTCAAAGAATCTTGAATTTTTAGATTAATATCATCTTGGTCACTTTCTTTAAGACTTGTTATATGATTACTGTTTGTATATTCTCCTATAATAAGCTTAGGTCTTTCATCTTCAATATCAGAGTTTATCATGTTAGATTTAAATTCTGGACTCTGCATTACATGTTTATGTGGTTTATCATATATAACTGAATTTGCATTATTATTTGAATTATCAGTATCAAAGTTAGATATATTTATTTTTTTTCCTGTATTAAATTCACTATCTGTTTTATATTGTATATTTTGATCAATATATTTCTGTATATTATTCATTTGAATTTCTTTATGACCAATCTCATGTTTAGAATATTTTGTATTATTTTGCTGGTGATCCAACTTCATATTTTGAATATTAGGATTAGAAATATTAAAATTTGTATGTGGAGGCCCTTTGGTATTATTTGGATTTGTTTGTGAATTAATTTGAGGATTTAATTTATCACGTTCCATCTGCATTATTTTTAATTTATCCTCAAGAGATGTTTTTGATTTTCGCCTATCAAGATATTCTATATCAGGTTCAAATTCAGCTGGTATTATTCTATTAAAATTAGTATTATTTTGTCTTACATTTACATGATTAAAAGTCATATTTTTCTGTTCAAATGTAGATTCAGATGAAGATAATGTATTGACTGGCTTTTCATCATATTTTTTTTGGAAGTTTAAATACACAATCATTTCTTTGATTTTTTCACGCGATAATTCATTTTTTTTTAATTGGAACTTATCAACAAGTAATAAATATTCCTGTTCAGACAGAGAAAACTTATTTGATAAAAGTTTTTTAAGTTTAACAATAATATTATTGTATATATCCTTTTCTATTTCTCTGATTTGATTAATAGTTTGTTGTCTATCAAAAAGTAAATTATCAAGTCTTTCTAGTTTGGTTTTACTTTGATATTTTATATTTGTATCATTATCTCCTTTAGTTATAACTTGCCTTATACCTGTCAATGATGACAAGGGTTTATCTGTATTAACAAATCTTTCCATTATTATAAAAAAAAATAATTTTATTAATAAATGTACGTGGTAATTAATCATCTAATTTTGGAGATACATAATATTGGATTAAAGTTCCATAGTCATTTAACATAAAATCCATACGTAATGGTGATGATGGTGCTACATGACATAATACATAAGGAGAAATACTAAATGCTTTTGAAACAAGTTTAATAAAATTAAGATTAATTGTAGATGTAAAATTACCTTCACAACTATACAACTCATATTCTTTCTGCATAATTTTTTTAGTAACAAATTTATTATCTTGTTTTTTTACTATTTTTTTTTCTATATTTCTTGATTCTTTTAAAATTTCAATATTAAGTTCAGAAGTATCACTGCAAGATTGTAATATCAATTTTTGTTCATTTACATTGAATTTAATATAATCACCTTCAATTACTGTGATTGAATTAATCAGATTATTAAAAAGCTTTGACCTCATTTCAAACTCCATCGGATAGTCCATATCAGGAACTTCAATTTCATCTTCGTCGATATAAAGCAGTTTAAGAGAATATTTTCGATTTATTCCAGATCCATAGAATTTAATTTGAAGATTTGTAGTTGTACTTTTTTCTAGACTGTCACACGAAATTTCAATTTGGTCTTTATCATCACTACATTTGAGTATTTTAACCAGTTCTTTAAGATTGATACCCAGACTTATATCTTGAGTATAATCATACGTTTCAAAATCATCTTCATTGATTTCTACCTTAATAAACGATACATGAGACGAATCCATACCTGATAAATATAATCCGTCTGCCTTTACATTCAAAACACCTAATTCAAGTACATTAGATGCAGTATCAAAAATACTTGTTAGTAGCTTATTATCTTTAGGTATGAAACTAACCATTTTTTTTGATAATAAATATCATACGTTATTTAATCAAATTTATAAGTTACATATATATAAAATGAAGGAATTTGACAAATACCGTGATATCATAATTGATTATTGGTTTAGCAAGAATTACATGGAATGGATGATGAATGGAAAGAAGTATGATAAAGAAATAACAGAAAAATTCGAATTTTTACTTGAACATGCATTACAAGGAAGACTTAATCATTGGAAAAACACAAAAAAAGGGTTTTTAGCATATGTTATATTACTTGATCAAATGCCACGGCATATTTTTAGGAATAATTTTAGATCTTATCAATTTGACGATATAGTTTGTAAATTTGTAAAATTGAGTTATATGAGATATATTAATAGATACTCTGCTGTTGAACAGATGTTTGTACTTATGCCTCTACAGCATTCAGAATCCATAGAGGATCAAGAATTGGGAATTTCAATACTAGAAAATATACTTAAAAATGAACAGTCAGAAGATAATAGTAAACTTTTGAGAGAAGTATTATTTCATCAAAAAGGCCACCATGAAGTTATTAAAAAATACGGTAGATTTCCCAAGAGAAACAAATTTTTTAAAGATAGAATTAATTCTAAAGAAGAACAGGAGTATCTTAAATCTGAAAGAAACTCAAAAAAACCTTATTAGATTTTATAAGTAATTATATTATTGCTAACAATAAGTGATTTTCCTGAATAATAACCATTTTTATAAGCTGTAATATTAGTTAATTTATTATTGCTAAAGTAAGTGTTAGAAATCATTTCCAAGTATAGTTGAAGCCATAAATGAAAAAGTTCTTGACATACTGTATTTTCAAATACATGTTCTATATTCATATCTAAAAGCTCCCATGGTTTGGGTTTAACCATGTAATGAAGAATTGAAATATCATCTACAAGCTTTAACTTTTGTAAACTTTCTACAAGAATAGGATGACAGTTATAACAAATGCTCATGGGTTTAATATGAATTTTTTTTTCATTATTTAATGTTTCAAAGATATACTGATCTGAAATAAATATATCTTTGTTAAATAATTCTTCACCTTCAGATTTAAGTTTATTTAAACAGTTATTATATAGATAATCAGATGGTTTAAAAACAATTACACCAGAATTATATTTATCTCTTACAACTATAATTGAACTATAATCTTTTGTTGCCTGTATGTCATTTACCATCATAATATTATTAAATTCCAATTTTTTGTTCATTAAGTTATCAATATTTTTAAGAAGTAAAATATCAGTATCTAAATATATAACTTTATCATAGTCAGTAAGAGAAAAAATAGATAATTTACCAAATAAATGTTTATTCTTGACTTTTTGAATATGAGATTTAGAAAATTTAAAATTATGCAATATATTACTAAAATTTATTTTAAATAATTCAATTTTATATTTTTTTAATAATTCAATAGATTCTTCACTCACATCTTCAGTTACGATACATCCAAAATTATATTTTGAATTAATTTTTCTAAGGTTATATTTAAGAAGAAGCACACCTCTAATATCTCTGTCGTTAGAAATAAATGTAGTTATAATTCTTTTCATTATTTTTATAATTATGTGGTATCTTTATTGTCTGATACAATTTTACTATATAATTTAATTTGTTCTTCATCATAACCATTGCAGATATCACGTACATGTATATTATATATATCAGCTCTATATTTTAATATACCAATTAGTTTCGGATTAATATTCATTTCATCTAATTCAATATTGTCAAGATAAATAGTAATAACTTCATTTAATTTTTTAGCTATTTTTATTTTTTGAATAAATAGCAGTCTCAAGATGTGTTCATCTGTTAAGGTATTAAAAATTAGTTTTTTATGAAATATATTATTCCATTTATCATTACTTGTAATAATTAAACAAGGTGACATTATTATATTTTCTAATTTAACTTTAAATTTGTAAAATTAAATTAGTATTTTTATAAATC
>MDSV01209751.1_pt1 | contig 13446 bp, 13 predicted proteins | sample 810851 | NCBI WGS metagenome assembly MDSV01 (sample SAMN05326640, study PRJNA326480) | marine metagenome | isolation source: seawater | place: Atlantic Ocean: North East | collected 2012 | reverse complement strand
TTGCGTACTTGCGTCCGCGTTTTCGCGCCAGTATGCGAGGTTCCGTTGCATCTTCTGAATCTCGAAGTCCTTGAATATGTGTAACCCGTTGTCCTCGCCGGAGTTGGCCTGCATGTAATTAATGTTGTCCTCGTGTATGATCTGGTATGACTCTGGCAGTAGCGTGATCTGTTGCCATGCGGGTTGTCTCAGCAGTGGCACATCAAACCACACCCTCTGGTACGTCTTGCTGTACCTTTGACGCAGTTCCAGTACCTTCTCCAACAGTTTGTCCATGCTGGTTATACTGAGGTTGTTGTATGTGCATATGAATGTTATGGAGTTACGCACAGGAATACGGTCCAGGAACTCCTCCACGTTGTCCATCATGTAGTCGAAGTCCAGTCCGTCTCGTATGTACTCGGCACGTTTGCCGAATGCGTCCACGCTGACAAACTGCATCATGTGTTCAACCTTCTCCTGCATACATATCTCCTGTGCCATGTTGAAGTACTTCTCTTTCAGTTTCTTGTCCGGGGGACACATGTTGCTGGTCACGTTGAGGTGTAGGTCCTGTTTGGGATTGTCTATTATGTACTGGAACACCTTGTACGTGTTCTTGTCCATCATTGGCTCACCTCCCGTCATACGGAAGTGCTTTAGATTCTTGTACAGCGTTGGCCACCATTTCCAGAACGCAGTCACGTAGGGATTGTCCTCCCTGTGTGGTATTGGCTTTCGCCTGCCCTGGAAGTGTTCTGGTGCGTTATGGGGAGGAGATGTAGGATATTCGCCGTATCTGTCCACCTCCTTCGCCCACGTGGTCGAGAACTGTGGTGAACAGTAACTACACTTTAAATTACAAGCGTTGTTGAAGTTCACTTCCACGTATCTCGGCGTCCAACTTGTGGTCATTGGATTCTTTCTAATCTGTTCGAAGTCCTGCATGGCCCATGGTTCACCCGAACGGTAGTGCCTGTCTGACATCTCGCCCGTGTCCTCCAGTTTCCAGCAGTAGGAACATCCGTCAGGACGTTCTCCGTTGAGCATCTTGAACCTCTGGTCCAGTTTCTCCACTGTGTTGTGCAGTGCCGCGGGATTGTTTGCCAATTGTTCTGCATCTATCTTGTGCAGTGGTGGGTGGTAGCATGAGTTCGTGAGACCCGTTGGCAGGTGCAGTGACGTCTGGTTCCACTTGGCCAGGCACATAGTGGGAGAAATCTGTTTGAGCTTCTCCCTTGCCTTCAATGCGTCTGACTTGTAATCACTAGTACTCACGGTCTTGTACTCCTTTGTTTATGTGTGGTGGCATCACAAACCTGTAAAACCTACTATCTGTTTCATTAAATTCAGCAATGGGAATATCAATCTGTTGTCTTAAACTGTTACCAAACATTAGTAACTCATGATCTATATTTTCTATTGTTGTTTCGTCAAAATATTTTTGCATATCATCCAAGTCTCTGATCTTAAAAATATCGTTGTCTTCGATTACGGTATAAAAACAACCCATTCTTGCACCTAACATAGCATACTTTCCGTTTTCAACGTCAGCACCTACCGAACACCAAGTACTCAATATTCGTAAATTGTTTTTCCATATTGTTTTGAAATTTTCTGCAGGAATAGGTTTACCTTTTTCAGTACTCATTTTTACACCTTCTCTGTATCCTGCTATAAAGGCTTGTTTAGCATTACTATTGATTATTGTTGTGCTATAGCAGTTATGTAAATTCTCATGAGGCACACCCCAACAAAAATCAATTTGATTCTCTTCTGTCTCTGCATTTTCATGAGTTTTCATTTGTAGACATGTTTCTTTTGACCAACCTACCAAACCACCGTTGCCATAAACCAATCCATTTACATTATTCCTTGCCCGCCAACGATGCACTGCTTTTTTATTTGTTTTTGTCCAGTCTAGTGTTTCTAAAAGAAAACTTTCATCAAGAATATTATCACCATCAACTGAAATAAAGAAATCCGTTTCTGCTTTTTCTGCCGCGGCTTTGTGTGCTGAATCAAAACCCTTTACACCATCAACACGTTTTGCCCATGGAACTTTATTTTTTAGATCTGCCCAATTTTCTTCCTTGTTGGGCTCTTTGAAGGAGATGTAGACGAAATCTAGATCGCTTATTCGTACTCTGTTTGCCATGTCTTACCTCCCTCGGCCACTTTCTCTGGCCAATGTATGTCGTTGTCAACAAAATGATATCCCTTTTCAGATACAATCAGTTTCCTGAATTTGGATTTGATCTTAGGTATGGGTTTGAGCACTATTTTACTGTCCTCGATCATGTACTTGTCCTCGCCATGCCTCATTATTTCCAATTTCTTTTCCAGCGTGACCTCAATCTCATTGCCATCTATCATAACAAAATGTTTCTTGGGTTCACGTTTAGGTAAACTTTTCAGTGCATCAAATATCGCTGACATCTAACTCCTTATCATGGTAGTGCCACAGTCTGCTGACACGTGTTTCACCTATGTACACACGTCCACTGTTGCTGTTGGGCAGTAAGTAATCGTTCTGATTTGAAATTCTATTCAATCCGTTTATGTCTGGCTTGTGGTGTATGAATTTGAACCAATCATAATCTATCAAATCACTTTCAGTTGGATCCATTATTCTATATGCAAGTGCAAACACTACATCTGTGCTTGGATATTTGTCATGACATGCTACCAGCATCTCCGTTCTTACCTTTTGCCAATTTTTCACTATGCTTTCCACAATCTTGTAAAATTGTTGTGCTGTTTTGCTCCTACGGAAATACATCAGGCCGTTGTATATGTTGGGTAGGTGATTCCTGACGAACAGTTTCCTGTACAGTGAATCCTTTACTGTGTTGCTCCTGTAGTCAAAACAGTTTACACTGAACACAAGGTCGTGCTGTGCCAGATGATGCCACCACCAGTCAGTGTTTATTGTCCATAGCATGTCGGATTCCAGTTTGATTGTGTGGGTGAAAGGAGTCAGAGAGAATGCCTTGTACTCGTTCGCCCATTTAATTTCATGGTCTGCACTGTCGTCGTGCTTCATTACCTTTACTATATCGACAAATTTATTTTCAAATTTACTTTTTTCATCTGTGATCACACAGATCTTGTTTTCTCTATTGTGCCTCTTGATGCTCTCAGCGAGTTTTATTGACATTTCTACGTAATCTGTCTTATCGTTATTCTGTGCGAACCATAGGAAACCCCTAGACATCTGCTATCTCCTTGTTAAGAATGTGTATGTCTTGTTGTTCAACAAAACTTATCTTATCGTTGTGCTTCCATACAACACCTTCGTCATCAATGCTTAAGACCTCACAGTCAGGTGGAAGTGTTGCTAAAGCAAAAGGAAATGTATCATACCCCACAAAGCCTTTTAATTGCTGAAGTGCTATTGCAAAAACATAATCATTTCTTAAATTTTTTGCCCTTATCCTGTAAAGTTCATTAAAGTACGGATACCATGTTTTAACGTACTTGACCATTTGGAATATCTGCTCGACTTTTTGATTCTTCTTGAAGTATAACACTGTGGCCCATACCATTGGTATCAGACTGAACCTTCTATGATCGAAACTGTTCCTGTTACTTAGGTCATGTGCTCTGTTTGGCACAAGGAAGTCATATTCTGTATCAAAAAGTTGTAAAAGATTGTCTGTGTAACAAAAATAGTCAATGTCCATTACAATGGTTTTGTCATATGGAGAAAGTTCATAGGCCAAATGCCTGTCAACGTTGTTCCAGGTCTTGCCTAGTTTAGTATTTCCCAACTCTGGGTCAATAAATTTATAATTTATAAAGCCAAGGGGTGTAATTTTTTTGAATGTATCAAAGTTTGTTACAACAGTGATTTCTAATTTTAAATTTTTCTTGATAAGTGCAACGCACTTTTCTAATATCTTGTGATACCTAATATGTTCCGTGTCAAAACAGAATAATAATACCCCTTGCGTCATCAATCACCTTTTCTTGTAAAAGTTTCATACATCTGGTGATATGTGTTTAACGCCTCCTGGTTACGTTCAATCAGTTTAGTCAAAAAATCATCAGCGTCCTTGATCTCGACGGGATTGTTATTCGTGTCCAGTACGAAAAAAGTGCTGTGGGTCTCTTTGAGTGTTCTCACAAGACATATTGTCTGAGGATCAGCACGGAAAAGGTTTCCATTATATGCCAATACCTGTCGCGAATGTGCTTTCTCCAGAGCGTTGCGTTTTGCAAGTGCTACATCGTAAGAAAATTCCGATTGTTGTTTTAAAGAGCGAATATCCATACCACAATTATACAATAATTATGGTGGTAAATCAACCTGGTAAAATTATTTTGCTTTTTTGATTCCGTATGCAAGTAGCACACCACGTGGAATGGTACCGGTGTAAACTAAACTGTGTACGAACCTGCGATTGTTTATGAATATTGGTTTGCTAACATCTAGCAGGCCTACGTTTTTAAATTTAAATTTTATATCTTTTGAAGATCCAGATAGCACACAGTACAACTGGGTCGGGCCATCTATGATGCTTTTACCATCCTCGTAAGTGAAATCATCCATATGTATGGGTAGCACTGAATTTGGTTGCAACTCCACATACTGCATTTGTAATATTTCTGTAAATCCAAAACTGCCCATGGCGTCCCTCAGTTTTTTGTTTTTTATCTGATCCAGTTTTATTGTTGGCAGTACTGGTTGGGGTTTGAGTGATCTGCATTGTCCTTGACCATAGAACTTTGTGTCCGTAAACTTTAAATCTTCGTCTAAATCTACATCAGTGTCAACATCACCATCATGTACAATGTATGGCAAGTTAGGGAAATCATCTTTGTGGTACCAGTTGGGGCCTTCGCCTGTGGCAAAAAATTGTTTGACACTGTCTGGTATGAAGTCTCCTATTATTTCTACGTTCCAACTCTCTGTTATTAAGTATTTGTCTTTTAAATTTTTAAATCTCAGCAGATCATCTTGTGCTATGCATTTGGATATCCTTGAAAAATATTGAGCTGGGTCTCCGTGCAACCATATCTCGTAACCGTCGGGCGTGTTATTACCTGAGTTCAGGCAGTGTTTGATTGACTCATCACCTATCTTTATGTCTGTGATGTCTTGCCTGTGAAGATTGATGTAACATTTGTGCCATCTGTTTGGCATGTTGATTACACTAGACCGCGAGATTGTGTTACCATCTAGTCCTATGCATTCAAAACTGGCATCGACTTTTGTGAATATTTGTACCTGCATACGCAATATTTAATTGCACAAACAGTCTGTGAAAATTATTATGATGTAGAGTTTGAAACTTCTGCGTTTGAAGCCGATTGTATTGCCGCTGTCAACCCTTGGGCCGCAGTTGGGTGGACTTCTATAAGTGCCATGGTCATTATCGGAGCCTCGTTGGGATTTGTCGGAACACTTGATAAGTTATTAGAACTGAAAGTTGTGTCATCCGCCGCGTCCGTCGAAACCATTTTGACTGTGATAGTTACCCCTGTACCTACCGCCGCATTCAATTTGGCAGATATCTCAACTGTGTTGGATGTGTAACCCGAGTTGTCTGAAGTCAATTTTATTAACACTGTATAACCTGTTCCTAGATCATGGAAACCATTTCCTAGTCCGTTTGTTGTAAGTGTCTCACCTGAACCTGATCTTGTAGTTGCGTGTGCACCTATGTCTAGGTTACCGATCGCTGTCACAGTCAAGTCATTGAATACTGTGTCTTTGTCTCCATCTATGCCTGTCGTACAACTAGGGTCAACCCTGATCTTGCCACCTGCGTTGAAGAAGTGTCTCATCTTGTTTGCGTTTGCGAATGTTACCGATCTCTCAATAGTTGATGTACCATTCCATGTTGCTCCATTTGAACTTGATCCAACTGCGTTTGTGCCTAATGCTGTAGCAGAAGTAGATCCCGCCGCAACCTCCGCCGCCAATGAAGCAAGGTCAGCCACTAGTGCTGATCTGATAGCGATGGTATCGCCCGCTGATACCGATGATGACGTGATAGAGTCATTGGTGTGATTGGCAATGTTATCTAATCCTGTGAATAGTGTGTTCCAGTGTGATGCATTGATTGTGTCACCTGCTGAAACTGTTGATATTGATGACTCTCCTAATCCGTATATTGTTGAACCTGTGCCCGCAAAATGGTTGTAACCAAATGGATCACTGGAACTTCCTACGAATACGTTGTATTCATCATCTAAAATTGGATCACCTGCCGAATATGCCATATTACTATTTTACTCCTATTACGCACTCTGTAAGTGCTGTTTCTTCATTATATTTATGCTTAATTAATCTTCCTAATACATTAAATGCCGTACACTCATCCGAGTTGCCCACACGTGCCTCACCATTTCCTGCTGATACCACACGATCTCCTGCTTTTCCAGTACCCTGCAATTTAACCATGACACGTCCTTGTAGTGCCACCATGGGGTGTGAGTCGTTGTTGCCCGCCTGTGCGTTCATCAAGAATGCTGGAGATTCGGATATCACTCCAAACACAGCATCTGAAAGCTCGTCATTACACTTTGTGATCTCTGCATCTCCGCCCAATATAACCACATCTCCCACTTGGGTGTCACAATCTGCTTCATAACGTTCCGCCAAGTCAGCATACATGGCTGTTGTTGATGTTGCGTGTACTATGTTTGCTCTGATATCTACCAAAGTCGGAGCAGACATTTCTGTTCCGCCCACGTCTGTTGATTTGAATGCTGTCCAGGCGCCACCGGCATTTCCGTAGGTGGTTGAACCATCGTCTGCGAATGTTTCATCCCATACCCAAAACAGATCTTGTTCTGTGGCTGTTGATGTATCACCTCTGTTGACTTTTATACCTGTGTAATTAGGCATACCTGCGTTGCTAGATATGTTCCTGTTTAATTCTATAATGTTGTCTTCAACAGATAGTGTAGACGTGTTCATGATAGTCTGTGTACCATCCACTGTTAAATTTCCTTTGACTCTGATATCCCCCACTGAAGGAAGTTCTACACGTCCGGTGTCACCATCTAGCGTCATCAATGTAGTGGTTACACCACCATCATTCACTGTGAATATTATATCTTTATTTGATGTTGTCTGTGCTATTGTGAAATCGTCACTTGACAAAGTCATTGTGATGTCATTACCTGCACCAAGACGTATACCATCATCTGTCTGCACTGATATTCTACCTGTTGTGGTATCTGCCTCATCAGATCTAAGATAGTTTGCCGCCGCAACTCCACCTAGTGCATCTGAGTCAGTGGCCGTTCCCCTAAATTTTGCTGATGAAACAGTTGTTGAAAGTTGTAAACCTTGTGCTACAGACGAGAAACCCGCTGATATCAGTGCCGATCCCAGTGTCTCCGTTGAACTTGGTGTGAATGCTAGATTGGAAACAACACCCACCACTACGTCATTACTGACTAATTTAAGAATAGATCTCTTGACACCTGAGTTGTCCTCTGGTGATTCTGTGACAACCTGTGTGACACCTGATCCAGCAACTGTTGTTGGGCCGATCAGTGTCCATGCTGTTCCTGTGTAGACATAAAGTTGTGTGTTGGTTGTGTCAAACCACAAATCTCCAAGTACAGCGTTTGTTGGTGCTGTTGCAGAGTTTGCCGTTGATCCAACAGGTTTGAATTTTGATCCCGTGTACACATTCAATTGGTTGTTGGTCCTGTCATACCACAACTGTCCTTGCACCTTGTTTGCTGGTGCTGATGTGTTGTTGAAATTCTCTAGAAGTTTTACTAGATTCTCATTCAACTTCTCACCGAATCCTGCGTAACCTTTTCCAAATAGCGTAAGGTCGGTGGTCGCGACGTCGATTGTGCCGTCTGCCAGCGTGACCAGTAAGGTTCCGAATGTGTTGTTGATCTTGTAAGACATTATCCGTTTCTGTTTGTTTGATCTCTCGACACGTTATCTCTGATCTCTATTAACCTACCGACATCTCCAACTACCTTGATCAATGCCTGTGCAAGGTATGGATCTATTCTTTCCTGTAAGTATGCTATTTCATGATCATTTAACGTACTCTCCATGTTAGCATTGATGTAGTCCGCTACGTCCTGTTTTGTGGTCATTTCTTTTACTCCTTATGCTTATTTATTGGTTGTGCAAGACGGTGTAGGTTGGTCCTTTTCTTCCTGAATTTTCCTATTCCCCAACACATTGGTTCAAATATTGCTCTGTAAACCCTACCTAAATTGTCTCGTTTTTTATTTCTCATCTCTCCGTAGAAGTCTGCTGTCACATGTTTTCCCATGTGTGATAAAATTCCACGTACTATCAAATTAAAGGTCCCGTCTTTCTTGGCAAAGTTTACCAAAGGTAGGAATATTGCGTGGTAGCCTTTTTCCATCCTGTGATCTTGTGTGAATGATTTCTTACCATTGGATCCTTTTTCATGCCAGAACTTGTGCCAAATCTTGTTCCTGAAGGTACCAAAGCCTGCGGTTTGGTTCATCATGGTGCACACGACACCTTTTCTACTGGTTGGCTCGTTTGTGTTTCCGTTGAGTACCTGGTCCGTCTGACGACACTTGTAGGGAGGTTTGAATGGTGGTGGTGGTATGAATCCATCACCTTGCGAACCACCTCCTATAGGTGGTGGAATAGAGGACGGTGTTGGTATTCCGCCCGTTCCCTCTGAACCTGATGTCGAACCTCCCGACACGTTTCCAAAACCTATCGAGTTGCCCTTGAATTCGATGTCCGTGGTGAATATGTTCTTCCAGGTACCACTGACCTTGTAGTATCCTTCAGTGATCGCCTTCCATACACCTGACACTTTGTAATTTATACTGTCAAAACTTTTCCATGCTCCGGCATCCTTGATCTTGGTCTCTGACGGTATGGTGAATATTAATACTGCCTTGCCGTTTCCGCCAGCATTACCGGCAATACCACCTAGGGCAACACCTTCTGAATAATAGGCACTGTCCGTGGCATGTGGTGTCCTTCCTGAACCGTCGTTTGATGAACCTCCAGAGGGCACTGTGTTTGATCCTGCCTTGCCGCCGAATCCACCGGCATCACCTGTAGCACCTGAACCACCTGTTCCTCCATCGGTTCCGCCGCCACCGGCTCCACCTCCACCACCGTCTCCGGAGTGGCCTGCGCCGTTCTCTCCCAGTGTGCCTGGTGTGTTACCTGTCGCTGAATTTGTGTTGATGCCTGCGCCACCACGTGATGATTGACCTGTGCCGCCACCACCACCGCCACCGCCTGCAATGGCCAATTTAATAGTGTCCGCGTCCTGTCCTGACTCGAATAATGTTACTGTTGTGGCTCCTCCGCCACCTCCGCCTGACCCTGAGACACCTGAACCTCTTCCTGAACTACCGCCATCACCACCCGAATAGCCTGTAAGCCCTTGACCGTTCCTGCCGCCGTCTGTGTCTTGGCCCATTCCTCCGGCCTCTGCACCGCCTCCAACGCCTACAGCAATTTTCTTTACTCCGGCGTATGCTGAAATATCTAAATCTGTTACTGTCACGTAGTGTCCCGCACCACCGTCTGCTCCATCACCCGCTGTGTCAGGACCACCGCAACCACCTGCTCCGCCCCATAAGTGCATGGTCACAGAGTTTGTGCCTGCAGGCAAGTCTGCTATCTGAAGTTGTCCGCTGTAATTGAAAGTTTTTGTTATTGTTGGCATAAGGGTTAAGCCTCCCTTACAAACCAAAAGTCTCCGTCAGCACCGTCACCGCTTGTTGGTGCCGATGTCGAAACCGTTTTTGCAGATCCGCCCCATTCATTGCTTAGAGTGGCAACCGCACCTATCGTTGGTACACCAGTGTTTGAAGTGTCAGTATACGTTATAGATCCAACAGCGGCCAATGTTGCTGTAGTAACTTTTACGTTACCTGCCCCTGAAGTTTTTAATACTGAGCCTTTTGAAGCATCGCCATCTGCTGTTGCATCTGCCAATCTTATGACTTGTGAGTATGTTCCACCCTGTCCAGCGGCAAAATGATTTTCAGATACGTCATAGAATATTCTCGCATCATCAGTGTCACCTGTTTCGACAATAAGTCCTGCGTCTGCTTCTGCGTTACCTGTGTTTACTTTTATAAAAGCATCGTCATACGTTGACACGTTGGAAACTGAACTGTTGTACTCACCTGTAATACTCAAGTTACCTGTGATAGCAACGTCACCCACGATGTTTACTTTTGTTTCCGAACCGTCAAATGTCATGATAGTGTTTGTGGTGCCGTTGTCATTTACTGTAAATTTTAAATCTTTATCTTGTGATGTTTGTGCAATAGTAACATCATTGCTGTCAACTGAAATTGTAAGTTCTTGTGTATCACCAATTCTAATACCTAAATTTGTGTCAACTGTCAGTTGTCCCGTTGTCGTATCATTGGCGTCAGCTCTTAGGAAATTACCACCCGCGATCACTGTACTTGAAGTATTACTTGTTCCTGACACATCTATTGCTGATGCTTCTGTTGTTGAACCTTCGAACACTGCACCCAACGTAGAGTTTAGTGTAAGACCTGCCTTGATTGATGCGAATCCAGTTTGTGATACACTTGGTGTGAATGTTTCTTTTGAAAGTATTGCTACCCTTGTGGCTCCTGCATACATGGATGAGACAACCTTGTTTCCGCCTGAACTTGCTAGAGTCTCTATCTTCCAACCTGACTCTGTCTGCCCTGCTGTGAAGGCCGGACCTACCAATTCCCATTCGTCATTGATTTGATGAGATCTTGAATCTCCTGTGTAAACGAACACCTGGTCGTTAGTGGCATCCAACCAAAGGTCACCTGCTGACGGTGATGTCGGCAGTGAGGTGCTTGATTTGGCTCCACCTGTGGGTTTGAAACTTGTGCCATCGTAAACTTTAATTTGATTTGTTGATGTGTCGAACCACAGCTCACCTTTGAGAGGTGCTGTGGGTGCCGATGTAGACGCTGTATTTTCCAGTAATTTGACTAGGTTCTCGTTGAGAGCTTCACCAAAACCTGAAAAGCTCTTACCAAACAACGACAACGTAGTAGAATTGTCTACTGTTCCGTCTGTGATTGTTGCAACTACTGTTCCGTCTGTTTTGTTAATTATGTACGCCATATATGGTATTTATTACGTTCTTACTCCTTATTATCCTGCACTTATTTTTAATGTATTTGAATCATTCCAAAGTTGACCTGCGTTGCTCGGGTCACTAGTGGGTAGACTACTCATCATAACCACTGCACCAGTAACTGTTAGTCCGTCGTTTACGGTAACCTGACTAGAATCACCTGAATTTATTGTATTCGTATCGATAGTGTTTACACTCAATGTACCAGAAATGTTTACACCGTCATTGATTTGTATTGCACTTGAATCATCGGCCGCCATTGTTGTCACTCTCAATTCGTCACCAATTGTAACACCTGTGGAATCTTCTGAACTTATTGTAGATCCTACAAGTTTTATACCGCCACCAATGACAACTCCACCTGTGCCAGAAGGATTAATATTTAGATCTTCATTTGATCTACGTCCTGAAATATTATTACCTGTGATTGATACTCCATCTGTTATCAACTCAGTCGATGTGATCGTGTCTATGAACGCACTTGCCCATTCTGTACCACTTGCACCTAAATTGTACGTGCTGTCTGCACTAGGCAATATAGTCTGTGATGTTAAAGTTCCTGTGAGTGTCCCACCTGTCTTCAACAAGTTAAGACTTGCAGACCCTGTGACTGTACCTGTCACATCACCTGTCACATCACCTGTAACATTACCCACTACTGCACCTGTGATTGGTCCAGTGAACGCAGTTGCATTTACTGTGCCGGACACATCTAATTTTGTGGTCGGTGTCGTAGTTCCAATACCTATTCTTGATTCAGAACCATCTATGGTCATCACAGTTGTTGTAACTCCACCATCATTGACTTTGAATGTTATGTCAGTGTTGTTTACTGTGTTTGATACAACACCACCTGTACTGTCAACAGTGAAAGTGAAATCACTGTCTGCTCCAACAACAAGTCCACCATCATTGGCAACACTGAGTGTGCCTGATGTTGTGTCATTGGCGTTAGATCTCAGATAGTTTGCGGCCGCAACGCCGCCTAAAGCATCTGCATCTGTGGCAGTTCCTTGAAATTTAGTATCTGCAATCGCGGTTGTAAGTGTGATACCTTTCTTGACAGTTGCAAAACCTGTTATTGTACTTTTAGGTGTGAACGCATCCTCTGATACTATTGCAATAAGATTACCGTCGTTGTACCATTTTGTTATGTTCTGTGTTGCATCTGCACTGTCTAATATACTCTCAAATATGAAACCGTTAGTGGTCCCGGTCGATGAAGGTGGACCAACAAGCACGTTGCTTGTTCCATTGTAGAAATAAAGTTGTGCCGTGTCTGAATCTATCCAAAGGTCTCCCTGTGACAAAGTGCTTGGTGCTGTTGTCTGGTATGGCACGTTTCCGCCTGCCGGTACGAATGCCGAACCTGAATAAACTTTCAACTGTGAGTTTGTGCTGTCATACCAAAGTTGTCCTTCTATGGGTTTAGTTGGTGCTGACGTGTTTGAAAAATTTTCTAATAGGTGTAAGAAGTTTTCCGCTATATTCTCACCATACCCAGCATAGCCTTTTCCTATAAAGGAAAGGTCCGTCTGTGTATTGACAACACTGTCCTGTACCGTGTACGAGCTAGGTGTAGCCGAGCTATTTGTCTTGTTAACAGTGTATGCCATTAGTATCCTGTGTTACCACCTGACGTCGTTCCACTGACTGTGTTTGATGTTGACAGTGCTGTAGAACTTGTTTCAGTGAATGTCGTTAAACTTTGAATTCTTAAGGTGTAATCAACCTGTATAAGTCTGTTCAATGATTTCTGTACAGGGTGGAAGATTACGTGTGTCAACAGTTTGTTAGTTGATCCGTTCTCTGTTCCTTCCCAACTCTTCAATCCTAGTTCGTCGAACACATAGTCACCATTGAAATCAGTAGTGTTATCGAATGCCGCTTGTCCTGTTGGCTCACCGTAGTCCAGTGTGCAAGTCACAACGATGTCTGTGTACTTGTTACCTGCTGTGTGTCTCACTTCCATCTTGTTCCTTGTGGTGTCTTTGTTGGTTGCGGAGTTGTCATCTATGACTTTATAATACGTTTGGTTGTACAACGTGGCATTGGTGCCAGTTGAGTTTGGAGTAAGGTATGTGATTATACCTGTGGGATCAACACTTGTACCACCATTTCCTAATGCAATCTCGTGTACGAAACCTGTACTCTTGTTGGCCAATGAATTAGCCAATGCCTGAGACATGTTTTCATAGTGTATCGCATTTCTCTTGTCTACGATAACTTCACCTGTCTCTGGGTCTGAAATCTTTATGTGCCCCGTCATCATAACACCCGTGTTATCCTGAGGCTTTTTGTTCTCTTCTTTTGATTCTGTTGGTTTGTTGTCCTGTGTCATCTAGTGTATTTATTCAGGTGCGTTTGTAGGCTC
>MDSV01068246.1_pt1 | contig 13447 bp, 10 predicted proteins | sample 810851 | NCBI WGS metagenome assembly MDSV01 (sample SAMN05326640, study PRJNA326480) | marine metagenome | isolation source: seawater | place: Atlantic Ocean: North East | collected 2012 | reverse complement strand
CTCTACTGTTAAAGAATTCATCATATTTAGTTGGTTTATTGTTAATATTCGTTTTTAAATTTTCAAAAATGGTTTCACACAATTCATAGTGTTTAACTATAGGTACACATAAGTTTATCTCGGGATTATCACCATCTCGATTATACATAATATCATGTGCATTTGTAGTTGGTCGTATATACGGATTAGGTCCCAAATTTATGTCGCGAAGAGTTTTTAAGGGAAAATAATGTAACATCTCCTTTTTATCGCGGCAATATATCACATTAAACTTGCGTAATAATGTGTCTAATTCGGTATCTAACGCATTTAAAGATTCACTATGGTTAATGCATAGCATATACCCCTTAGTTGCGTCAAGTGGGCGAATATAAATAAGAGATATTTTGTTTAATTTTGGATGTATTCTACTATTATATGGAATAACTTCAATGAATACTTCTTTATAACCACTATTAAATAAAAAATCTACTTGGTCTTTTTCTTCTATTAACCAATACATAAAACCATTTTAAAACCATTTTGACCACAATATATGAAGCTAATTAGTAACCTCCACGTGGTCTATTAACTCTTCTTGAAGTGCCTATTTCTAACTCTTCAGTTATAGGATCTAAAAAGTCATGAAATGCTTTTTTATGTTGTTTTCCTTCCATAGGTCCTTTTGTTGGGTGTATGTGATAAAAGCCTTTGTATTTATTTCCTGTTGATCTTAAAATAAATTCAGTACCATCAGTAAATAAGCCTTCATTAGCAGAGAATTGAAAATATTGTAAATAATCTCCTTTAAAATACCTTGTAAACCCAAACCAATCACTTCTTGCTACTACTAATTCAACCATTCTTTTATTTGTTAAAAAAGTATCTTTCATTTTACCATCTAATACCCATGGAATTGTTACTCCAGTATATAAATCCCATTGTAATCCTGGGTTTTCGTCAACTAATCCTTGGTATGTTTTTTTATCTGTTTCAATATATTTTCTTTCGTTGTTTTTCTTAGCAAAATACCTTTGGAACTCTCCATATTCATAATCTTTTTCTGTAGGAAAAGGTAACATTGGTAAAGGTGGTTGAGGAGCCTTTGCATCTAATTCTGCTGGATTATAAGGTTTTGATAATGCTTGATAATATGTTGGGTTTATATTATATTTTGAATTTATTACCCGAGATTGTACTTTGCTTGGATCTTGGGATGTTGCTTTAGCCAAAGATACTCTGGTTAAGGCAACAGTTGGATTATCTTGAGGACTTTTACCAGTAAAGAATTTTCCATCAGAAGTATACCAGTAATCTCCTTGATAGTTTTGCCCATTAAGTTGAAATTCACCTCCTGATGAATATTGATTTGTTACTATTTGTGACGGTGGATAATACATTCTATGTAAAGTTATCTTTTTGTTGGTTAGCTGCTGCGGCAGATGGATCTGGATCTTGACCCCATTGAGGTGATGTAATTCCAACAAGTTTCCAATATGCTGTCATTCTATCGTATAATTTATTAGATTCTAATGGTTGATCATTTGCTACTGTTTCTTTTCTTCCTGCCCAGAATTCCTTTTCTGCTTTTGCTGCATCAGCTATTTTTTGAGCATCATTATTACCTGGTCTTAATACAACAAATAATTTATTTGATGCTTTAGCATTTAACTTAGCTGTAGTATATGTTTCTGATCTAGCAATTGTTGAGAATTTAGAAGTATCACTTAAATTACCACCTATTGCTTTATATGTAAAGTTACCTGCAGTACCAGTAACTTCTGTTACAATATCTCCATGTGTAGCTCCACTCCAATTACCTCCAGTAAATACATTTGTATTATTATCTCTATTATACACCATAATATCACCTACTTTAGGTATAAACCAATCTGCAATGTTATTACCTGTTTTACCACTTGATATACGATATGGATCTATTACTTTCCATCTAAAGTATTTTCCTCCAACAGATCTAAATTTTATACCTGGATATTCGTTTCTCCAAGCAAGAGTAGCATCATTTAAAGTATTAGAATAAATTCTGTGAGCAGCTGCTACAGGGAAGTCAACCCCTGCTTTTTCTTTAACTACATACGAAATAAATACTGCACTCCAAGGTTGTTTAGTTGGTGTAAATTCAGGTCCAGGATTATATGGATTATACTGTCCTTCAATTGTTGCATATAAATCTACTTCATTTGGATCTGGTGGTTGTACTTTAGGTATAGATAATGTTTCTAATGTTGTTTCCCAACTGTCATTTTCTATTTTATGGTTAACTTTTTGAATTAAAAAATTACTAATATTTTTATATTGATAAGGTAATAATGATTCTTGGTCTTGATTTATATTTAATGCATTATAAATCTTAAAACCACCTATACCATCACAAGTAATTGATAAATCTAAAGGTATAAATCCTGTTTGGTTTGAAGGAGTAGCTTTATTTTGAAATGCTAAATTATTAACTATACTTTTATATGCTTTAAAACATTTTATTCCTTCTTTAATAAACTTACTATCCATAGCTAAATATCGTTGCTTATTATTTGTATAGCCTCCTTGTGCTACTCCACCAAAAGCACGAACTAAATAAAATAAATAATCATTACCCCATTTTTCTTTTAAACTTCGGTCTGATTCACCTTCTCTAGCTGCTTTAGATTTTTTTGCTTGTAATATATTGTTAACTGCATTTCCATATTCTTCCCAAGTATAATCTTGGAAACTTTCTCCTGTTTCAGGACATTCATCTACTTCTCTAAATCCTTCTCCTTCTTCACCTTCAAAATAAGTTGTTGGATTATCTCTTTTCCACATATTTAAAAAACCTCCATATTCATCTTTATCACTTTCGTCCCATGCTTTTTTAATTCTTTGTACCTGTGCTCGAGTAATAGTTTTACCCGTTCCAGTATCTAAATTTTTATTATCATTTTTTTCTATAGGATCTGCATACTCATATGCTATATTATCTTCTAAACCTTTATTCCAATTAGCGAATCCAGATACATCTGAGTTTTTTGTTTTTAAACCTCCTGCTGCCGCTCCAATTGAAATCATATTTGCTGTTGCAGGTGTTAATTTGGATGAAAATTTAAAACTTTTTACAAAATTTGATGTTGTTTGTTCTTGAGAAGTATTAAATCCAAATAAATTAAAATTAGTTACTGTATTTGTTTTTAATTGTGGAAATAATGAATCTAATCCTGGTATTGGGTTTTGGTCTATAATTACAATTTGATTATCATTTCTTAGCGTAACTTCTAAATTAGTAGTATTACCTAAAGCTGTGTTAATTCCATCTGTTATACTTTTTAAAAATTTAAATAAAGTAATATCTCCTTCATCATTTCTTGCTTTTTCTAAACATTTTCCTACAAAATCATAATTTAAATATATGTTCATTATTTTACCATAAACACATACTGCTTCTTTACCTGTTTTAGAATCAACAGTTTTTTCTTGAAAACCAAAAGCTTTTGGAACTTGGCTAAATAAAGGTTGATCATTATTTACATAGGTACCATTTGTATTACCTTTAATTGTTATTCCTTCTGTTATAAAAGGTTGAATATAACAAATTCGTGGGTCTAAAGATATTAAATTAGGATAAACACTACATAAATTCATATCAACATCATTATTGATAGTTATCATTTGATCTCCAGATAAGTTAGGTATTATTAATTCTTTAATTTTATTTAAAAGTGCCTCAAATGTAAGAAAATAACCTAAATGATCATCTAATCCCTCTTTAAATCCTTCTTCATTTAAAAGAATATCTTCTTCATCTTTTGATTCTTCATCGTAGAATTGATAATTACGTGCATCATCACTTCCAGCATAATAATCATCAAAACCTAGTTGAAATACATTTAAATAATCTAAACTACCAGCAATTTTACCACTACTTTTTTCAAAATTCCCAAACATACCTTTTGGTTGAGTTCCATTCCAACTAATATTTTTATTAATTAAATCAGAAAATAAATCATAATGTATTGTACTTTCAGCTGCTTTAGAAACTACTATAGATTTAAATTCATTAGAATCTGCTTTATATTCAAATTTAGATCTATTTAAATTTACACTTTTTTTTACATCTGAAAGTGTTGTAGATGATAGGGCTAAATTAGTTTTCATTGATTCAATTATATCCCCAGTAGACATTAATGACAATTGAACTGTAAAAGTACCATCACTTTCCATATTCCAATCCATGTTTTTTACTCTACCTACAAATCCATCATAATTGCCATCATATTTTTTTCTTTTTGCATTAATTTTTCTATTTATCTTATTAAAATTAGTAGTGTTATAACCTTGAAACCAATCTTCTTCAATTACAGTATTACCCATTGTTTTATATGGGGTAGAGGTATCATTAGCTATATATTTGTCCCAACCCCATTCTATTATCATATGGTATCCTAATCTTAAATAAACTAAATCAAGAATTTCAAATTGTGTTTTATTAAAGCATTTTATTTCTATATTTGCTTCTCTAATAGAACCTCTATTTAAATTTTCAATAGATAAGCTTAATAAACCAGGAGCTGGTTGTAATCCTTTACTTGGACTACCTAATCCATATGAATTATTACTATTCCAAACACTATCTTTTGTTAATTTTGTATTTACTATACCAGATCTAAAGTTATACTTTTGTGCTTTACTATCCCATTCTGATAGAGTATTAAATAAAACTGTTTTTTTAGCTAAATTTAATCCAGCCATTTCATTAATATTAAGGCCTATTTCTTGTAATCTTTCTTGTGGAAGGAGAGCTATATTATCATATGCTGTTTGATCTATTTCACTATTTGATAAAGCTTTAGCAGCTTCTTTTTTTAGTGTAGGATTACCAACATATACACTTGATGCCAATTTAAGCCAAGCATTTTTATTGTTAATTAAATTTAAATCAGCGTTTGATAAATTAGGATTATTAAAACCTTTACCAAGTAAGTTTTGTCTTTCTCTTACTTGATTCGATACATAATAATCAATCGCTTCACCTAATAGATTTCCAGCCATAACTAGTATACATTATTTAGTTGATTAAAAGCACTAAGAATAGGGCCAATATCTTGTGGTATTCTTATCTGTTGGTTTAACGGTAAATAATATGAATCTTGTCTTAATTTAGAGTTTGCAATAGAAATTATCCACCAATATGAAGAATTACTATAATATTGTTGAGCTAATGAATCAAATCTATCTCCTACATTAGCATAAACATATATATCTGTTTCAGTTAAAGGTATTTCTGGGTATTTAGTTGTTTGATAACGTCTAGGTCCCCTTTTAGTATTCGCTTTAATTGGACTTACTACTTTTGTATATGAATATCTTCCTGTTGCCATTATGTTATTATATTTCCTTGAATATCAAATTCTGGGTTATTTATACCTAAAGATGATACTGAACTTACTGCTGTAGGTTGAGGTCCTCTATAAGCATCTGATGCTGCTTTTGGAGTATAATTTTCGTTAGTAACGTTATTTTGATTATAATTATCTCCTGATGCTGCTCTTAAAGATATGTATTTTTCATTTCCATATTTATTAATAAACCCACCTATTACTTCTTTATCAAAATCATTTTGTTGTATTTGTGGTACAAAATTATGTATTGGTGTAAATTTAAATCCTGATACTTTAACCATCATAGGCATTTCCTTAACTGAAGGATCAGTTGATACTCCTGCATTAGTTGTTTGTGTTCCAGCTCCATCAGGTAATGCTAGTTCCCAAGGTGATTCTGTTGGTACATCTAAACTTAATCCACTCATATATCCTGGTTGTTCATAACACCATCCTCCTAACGTCAATGTAATTAAATTTCCTCGCATATACCCGCTAGGTGAGTAAGAAGGTGCACATACTGAAGCTAAATAATTTAGTTTTTGGTACATTGGTATTAATTCACCTTTTGATTGAGCAGCTACTGTCCATGCTAAATTTATATCTCTATTAAATCCTTTATACTTATAGAAATTTTCTCCTCTACCCATAAATTTTGTTGATTCCCAATCTGCACTATAATTATCATTAAAACTATCTATAATAGCTCTAAAATGGATATATGTTTTTTTACCTGGATCATCATTATCAATTACACCTATTCTAAATTTAACAAAATCATTTAATAAAGGATCATCTGTTTTTACTTCAGATGATTTATATAAAGGATAACGATTAACTTTATCTATAATACCAGGTGAATCATATCTACTATTAAATTGGACTGTGCTATTAAGTCTTGTTTCTGGTCCTATTCTTTTACCTATAGTATAACTCTTTTTATTACCTTTTATACCAGGATCTCCTAAATTAACTCTTTGACTAAAGTTTTTATCTATATAACTTAAAGTATTAGGTATTTGTTTATTTCCATTAGGAAATAATACTTTTTGGAAATCTTTAATAATTGTTTCACCCGTTTTTGATTGTGCAAAACTAGTACCATAATTAAGTAATTCTGTTTGAGACATTACTAATTTAGGGGTTCCATTTAAAACACCTGATGTAAAGAAATTATTAGGTGCTTTTCCATTACTGTAAATTGTATTTGATCCAACTGGAGTTTTTAATCTTGTTTTTCCTATACCTAAATAAGCTCCAGGGCCTCCACTATATTTTAAAAATGTTTTACCTACTAAATCCTTTTCTGACATACCTTCTAATAATGAAGTCATTCTTGTTAAAGAATCATTTGAACCTGGGGACGCACCATTTGGAAACATAGTACGTAAATAAGTTGGTAATGCTAAAGGTAAATTACCTTCAGGATCACTTCCAAATGAAAATGGATTAAGTGCATTAGTTGCTAGTGTTGGATCATATCCTTGTTTTACAAATCTAGCTCCTATAGGAGAACCAGCTACTGATGCTAATGTATTAAGTGGGGAATAAATACCTTGATTTAAAGGTACTAAATCAGCTATGCCTTGAGCTAATTGTTGAAAAAATCTACCTATACCGGTTTTCTTTTCTGTTGGTTTCCAAGATTTTATCCCTGCTCCTGAATTAACATTCGTTAAGGATAACATATTTTGTTTTGCTATATATAAAGGACCTTTTGGAGTACCTTTACCTAACATTAATTTTGTTAATCGACTAAGATCATCTCCGACAACTCTAGGTACAAGTGTACCCCCACGTAATAAAAAATCATCTCCTCCTGTTTTCCCCAAATATTCATCTGGGATTTGATCTTTTATGTACGGTTGTTTACTTGAATTATCTTCCGCTCTTTCTCCAAATCGATCTCTACCATATTTTAATTTGGTAAATCTCGTTTGATAGTCAATTAATGGCATATATTAGCTTCTTACTTGACCTGCTTCAGGTAAGTTCTGTGTATATTGTACTTGGCTAGTTGGGGCTAAGTTTGTTGGTTTAGGTAATACCCCATTTAAAGGTCTTACAGCTCCTGCATTAGGTGAATCATTCAAAGAATATTCATCATGTAATGTAGATGTTGCAAAATCTTTTGGTTGAGGTGTTTGACCATCTAAACCACTCAATTGAGAGCCTTGTTTTTCTAATTTTTTAAGTATACTCATGATTGTTTATTTTATTATAAATATTGTATTATTGTACTTCATATAAACTTACTCTTGAAAAGCCAGGTTGTTTCTTTTGAAATCCAACCATTTGAGTAAGTAATTGATTTGTTCTATCAGCTTTTCCACTATCTTGATTTCCTAATGCTATAGCACCTGCTGGAGCAGACATAACATCATCTCCTTTAGAGAATAAATTAGTACCTGCTATAACTGTATCTTTATTATTTAATGATATAACACCTTCTGGTCCTTTTAACATTCTACTACCATACCCACCACCTGAGCCACCTGGTGATACTAAGTCATCTGCTTTAGCAGTACTTTTTATACTACTAATTATTCCAATTAAACCTCCTATAGCTGCAAACCCTAGTGGAATACCTATACCAAAAGGAATTTTTGCAAAAGATCCCATAATAGCAGTAGCTGCTGCAATTGTATTAGAAATTGCTACTACGGCTGACATAGCTGCTAATCCACCTAATACACCTACTAATATTCCTGCTACTATTGGCATTTCAGCTAATGCTGCTGCTGCACTTGCCATACCACTAAAAAAGGGCATTACAGTTATTGCTATTGAACCAAATGCTTCGTTTAATTTTTCCATAGAAGCATTCATTCTATCACTAATAGATGCTTGTTCTTCTAGTTGTGCAAGGGAAGTATTTTCTAATTCTGCTTTTATTTCAGCTTGTGATAATCCTTTAGCTTGTAAATCATTAATTTGTTTTTCTCTAAGAGCTGTTTCTTCTTCACTTAATCCTGTTAATTGTTCTTGAGTAAATAGCATTTTTGCTAATTCTTCTCTATTCATACCAACAGCATTGGCTGCTGCTTCTTGTTGGATTCTATTCATTTGGGCAAATTCAGCTGAATCCCCTACGTTTTTAGCTATTTCTTCAGCTAATGTAGCTAAATCATTATCTAAAGCTGCTTGTCTTGCTTTTTCTAGATTTAAATTTTTACCAAGTAATAACTCAGCTTCCATTTCATTTGAAATAGATTGTTCAAAATTTAAAAGACTATCAGCTATAGCATCTACTTTATCCATTTCTAAACCTAATGCTTTAGTTGCTGCTACTGCTTCCGCTATTAAACTAGGATTTTTACCAAATGATAATGTTGTAGCTGCTGATATTTGTCCTATTTCTTTTAATAAATCTTTTTCATTTAATGCTACACCTAATTCTTGCCCTTTTAATCTAGCTTGGGCCATGAATTCACCTGTAATTTCTTTCATGCCCTTTCCTGTAGTTGCAGAAAGTGCATTTATACCGACTAATTCTTCATTTGTAAAACCTGCTTGTTCTCTTAATGAAGTAAACTCTGCTGCTTGTTGTGCTGTTAATTTAACTGAAATACCTAATGCATCATTTACAGCTAACATAGATTCAGTCATACCTGCTGTAGTAACAAATACATCATTTGAAGCTTTTGCTTGTGCTTTTAATTCCCCTGTGAGAGCTAGTGCCTCATCATAGGTCATATTCATGTTTTTAGCTATATTTCCTGTGTCTTCATCTAAATGTTTAAATGCACTTACAAGTTTACCTAAAATTGCAGTTGAAACAACTAAGGGATCTGATATAGCAGTTGCAATACCTTCTGCCATTCCTGAGATTCCTGCTCCCATAATTTTAAATTGGGAACCAAGAGATGATGCATCTCCACCAGCATCTTCTATCTCTTCAGCAACCTTTCTCATGTCCTTTTTAGCTTGCTCTAAATTAAGGACATTAGCTAAACCACCCATTCCTAACGCATCTAACGTACCTTTTATTCCACCAATTAAAGCTCCAGTAACACCCATAGCCTTATTCAGTTTTTCTTCTTTGGCTATTCTTTTTTCAATTAGTTTATCAGTTTCAGATAATACGGTAAATCCTTCTTTATAACCTCTAACCATTGCTGCACCTTCTTCAGTTAGCTTTTTATCTTTAATAAGCTGTTCTATTTTTAGGTCTAATGCTTTACCAGATAAATTTTCTAAATTTTGGCTAGCTATTATTTGTTTAGCACTTATATTTATTTCTTCGGCTGAAGATCTTTGTTTGGATTGTAAAGTTTTTAATTCTGATAAAGATAATTTATTTATTCCTGCTTGGTCATCTTTTAATTTTCTTACTATTCTTTCCTGAGATCGAAATTCTTTAGTAATACTTTTAGTTGGGGTAGAACCTTTTGATAATTCTCCTAAAATACCTTTTATTTGATCATATACTCCTCCAAACCCATTTTCTAAATCATCTATTTCTTTTCGGGTTTGTTTAAGAGACTTATTCATTGCCTCTACAGCAGAATTAGCTTGTTCTATGTTTTTAACATTAAACATAGGAGCTTCTTTACCTGTAAGGTCTTTATATGCAGTTCTTAATTTTTCTAACTCGGCGTTAGCTTTGTTTATATCATCAAATAATGCCATTAATGAAGTTTTGTTTATTATAAATATTTAAAAGAAAACCTATTTATAACTACTTTTACCTTGGTATGGTTTACTAGCATTTGCAAATGCGGGAGCATTTACTTTACCATCAGAATTTACTAAAGTTGTTTTTTCTTTACCTTTAGCAGCATCTTCATGTGCTTTTCTTTCTTTAGCATACCATTTATCAATTTCTGAAAATGTATAATTTCTTAACCATATAGGCATATTATACACAGTATGATAATCATATCCACCTTTACCGTGAAATACTATTTGATTTATTTGGGAAAATAAATTTAACCTTACTTGGGGTGCGGCATTAATAGTCAGGCCAAAAAAAGCTAAGTCCGATAGGGACTTCTACCTCCTCTCCGCTATCAAGAACTATATTCATATCCACGTCAGGCTGTGTATGTTTTATGTGTTCTCGAAAAGCCCTGGAGTCTCTGGCAAGGAAAGCATTATCTACAAATTCACGTACTGTTTTTTTATCATCATCACCATCTACGGCAATAATAGCAAACTTTAATCTTGTAGTTAGAGCAAATGATCCTTCTTTATTCAGTTTTTTTAATCCAGCTATTTCTCTATCAATAGCTTTCTCGTCTCTTCCTGTAATTAATTTATATGTAAGTTTTGTTTTTGATGTAGGTGTAGTAAATTCAAATTCGTTTTTACCTTTAACAAACTTAGATTCATCAATTGGTTTATTATCTAATTCATTTAAATCTACTAAATGTTCTTCACCACCATATGTAAATTTATATTCAGCACCATATCCTAATAATCTAGATGCAATTAAAATGGCATTTTTATCACCAATTACTAAATCATCAATATTAACATCTTTAGTAACTACTAATGATCTTAATAATTTATCTAATACTATACCTTTTTTAATAAATGCTTGATTTGTTAAAATATCTTCTTCTTTAGCTGTCATGTATTTCATTTCAATGACACCTTTAGATAATGGAGAAGATTCGGGATATAGTAATCCTTTCGAAGGTAATTCTACCTCTTCGGTAGGAAATTTATAATCGCTCATATAATCTTTATTTTGTTTGTAACGTGTTTCTAGTTATACATATCAATATAAAAAAAAGCTTGACCGAAGCCAAGCTATTTTCAATAAATCTACAAAGTATTTTTAGAAATTTAATATACAGTAATCTGGTTGGACTGTTATTTGGATTTCCTGTGCAGCATTTTCAGTATCCCAGTTATAATCGCCGAAATTCGCTTCTGTAATTAATGCTCCTTTAATAATCCATTCAGATACGATGTCACCTACAGGACCTAATATGTCTAATGTAAGATCTTTCTTATAGAAATCTGAATATCCGTCTCTACCTGTTACTGATTCATGATGTAATCTTACCCATTCCATACATGCTTGAGCACCTGATGGTGTAATTGGGTCAAATAACGTCATTTGAATTGTACCCCAAGTTGTTTTACCTTTTACAAACCTTTGAACGTTTATGTGGTTTAAGGCTACTGTACCTTGTGATAATGTTACAGCTCCCATTCCTTTAATTTGGTATGATGGAATCCCGTCTACATAAAGAACAAATCTATTCTTTTGTTTTGGCTCAAATGCTGTAAAAAATATTTCGTTTGGGTTTAATACTGCCATTTTTTTATTTTATTATTTTATTATAAATATTCTATTTTTTAGTTTTTATGATGGAAATGTTGCTCCAGTTGGTAAAACATTGAAATCTAATATAATGAATTCAGCTGTTTTAGTTGGTTGTAAGTAAATTTGTCCTACTAGCTCATTTCTATCTACAACATCTGGTGTATTATTACTTGCATCCATTACTACTTTAAATGCATATAATCCTTGTCTTTGTTGTACACTTTCTAAGTATGGATTAACTTGGCTTAAGAAACTATTTCTTGTAGCGATTGTATTTTGTTCAAATACTAAGTTATCTGATACTTGTACTATAAAGCTTTTTAATGCTATTAATAATCTTCTAACATTTACTCTATCTAAAGCACTTGCTTTTTTCTGTAATGTTTTCTGACCAAATACTACAACTCCACTTCCTGGGAATGTTGCAATTGGATTAACATTTGCTTCATATAATGTGTCTCTGTTTCCAGATGTTAATTTTCTTTCAGCTCTAACTACACTACCTAAAGCTCCTCTAATTAGACCTGCTGGTGCGAACCATGGATCTGAAGAAGCATCTGTAAATGCATATACACCTGGTATAAATGTTGAAGCTGGAGACCAAACTATTTGTCCTGTTCCTCCATCAACTGATTGAACCCAAGGCCAATAAGCAGCTGCATATGAAGTATCATATGATGAAGCTTGTGATGTTACTGTTCCTATTGTTGATCCTGTTGGTACTAAATCAATTACTGCTATACAATCAGTTCTATTTTGAGCTGTTGTAACTAATAAATTAGTTTGTGCAGAGTGTAATGATTTAATTAATCCTGGTGCTGTTAATACATTAAATTGATAAGCATCTTTATTACCTAATAATTTAATTGATTGTGTATAATCATTTGGTCCAACACCTTGTATGTTTGTTGCTGATATGTTTTCATTAAACAATGCTGTATTACCATAAATGTTAGCTCCTGTTGCATTTTTAAATGAACCAGATCCTATTTTTGGTAAACTTCCTGTAAATGCTACTTTTGCAGTTCCATTATTATCAAAATATTGTGGAGTAGGTAAAAATACATCTGATACTCTTACGTAAGCACTTCTATTTGGATAGTTTCCGTTTTCTTTAACATAATAATCTGTTCCATCTACTTCTACTGAGAAGAAAATATCACCTATCATTTTAGATATGTAATTTTCTGCTTGTGGGTCTAATGATAAATTGTTATATGTTTCTAATACTGCTTTTTGGTTTGAAGTATCATTACCACGTCTAATTAATAATGAAAATTGTCCAGATGAACCATTAGATCCTGCAATTTCCCATCTTAAGTTATTTGATGATCCATTATCTAATGTACCACCAGCTGAATCTGCAGCTTGGTAGTTATTCATTATAGTTCCTTCTGATAAAGTATCTAATTTAAATGATGTTCTAGTACCAGTACTTGCTTGTATACTTAGATTAGCTTCTACTGAAGTAGCACTACCTGAAGTATTTGCTGCTGTAAATGAACCAGATACAACTCTAGTTACTAATAATGATTCACCACCTTGTTCAAAATAATTTCTTGCGGATACTGTGTTTAGGTATGTGTAATATTGGGATCCGCTTTCTATTGCGGCACCAAAAATAGCTTCATATTGAGAATATGATGAAACCGGAGTTGGAATACCAACTGGTCCTTGAATTGCTGGTCCAATTATTGCGCCACCAAAAGTAACGGGTCTAGAACCAATAAAAGATTGATCATTTTCTCTTGCTAATACACCTGGAGATATTAATGTTTCTGCCATTGTCTTATATTATATTTAATATTGTTTTATT
>MDSV01026601.1_pt1 | contig 13447 bp, 16 predicted proteins | sample 810851 | NCBI WGS metagenome assembly MDSV01 (sample SAMN05326640, study PRJNA326480) | marine metagenome | isolation source: seawater | place: Atlantic Ocean: North East | collected 2012 | reverse complement strand
TTTAGTTAATGACCATCAATACAAAGCTAATTTCCGAATTGATAAGGAAATTAATATAATGAGTTTAATTAATAATTTAATAAATAATAAATAATATGAGAGGAAGTGCAGGTGGTGCTACACCACAACAACCACAAGTTAATGTTGATTTACAATCAACTAAACCAGTTAAAAATTCTAAAGGTACAGACATTTGGAAATCAAGAGTTATCCTTAGAAAAATTTCTAAATATGTTGCAGGTACTGATAGTGATGCTATTATGCCTATTCCAGTTTTTGTTGATCCTTATAATGATAAGATATTAGCAGATGGATTACCAATGGAATTAAGAGAAGAATTAGCAGACAACAGTATTTTATCTGAGTAGAATGATTAAAAATGTTTGGGATTGGTTAAAACAGATTAATTCAATTAAATCCGATCCCTCATCATTCTCAGATAAAGATTGGGAACTTTGGAATAGTTATATGATTCATAGATTTATGTCTATGAATAGTGATTTTTTAGAGTTAGTAAATGAAGCCCAAAAAATTCACCCTCAAAATAAAGAACAAATATACTCAATTTATAGAGAATATGTTCCTAAAAATAATAAGTGGAATAAATACATTAAATCTAATATTAAACAACAGAAAAAGGAGTTATTAGAGTATTTATCTCGGTATTGGGAATGTTCACAAAATGAAGTAAGAGAATATTTGAATTTTTTGGAAGACGATGAAGTTCTTCGTATATTGAATAGAATGGGAGTTCAACAAAAAGAAATAAATAAATTATTATGAATATAGAAGTATACAATTTTTTAAAAAAAGAAGCTGAAGCTGATAAAGCTAAAGCATTAGCAAGTGTTAAATTACTTACAGGTCATCCTGCAGGTATAGGTGATCATTCAACTAAAGATTATTGGGATAATTGTACTGAAGCCCTTAAATTATTAGCTTCTGCTGAAGAAAGGTTAGAAGTATTAGAAAAATACTTTAACAGCAAAGAGCAGGTCAATGGGTGATAGTGTAAAAAAGTACTACGAATTAATTAGTGAAGAAGAAATGGATAAATTAGAAAAATCAACTGAAACAATTGATGGCTTAGGTGTTATAGAGGTATTTGAAACTGAATACCCTGAATTAGCTGATGAATTTAAATCAATACAATCAGAAATGTATGAAATGTTTGCTCGTAAACATATGGATTATGGTTTAAATAATATTGCTTTAGGTGGTGATTTAACTAATGAATCAGATAAAAAGTTTTCACTTACAGGTTTATGTATCAGACTTACTGATAAAATTTCTAGACTAAAAAACCTTCTTGCCAATGGAAAAAACTTTGTTAAAGGAGAAGGAATGGAAGATACGTTTATTGATATAGCTAATTATGGAATTATTGGCTTATTAGTAGGACGTGATAAATGGAAAAAATAAGTTTTGGCAAAAAAAATACCTAAAATAGTTAAGGAAATTCAAAAGAATCTTCCCGAGAAGTTAAACTATGCTTTTCAAAAGAATATATCTTATTCTCAATTAACAATGTATAAGCAATGTCCTCATAGATGGAAATTGCAATACAAAGATAAAATCAATCAAAGAGAACCTAACATTTATATGATTTTTGGAATTGCTATTCATGAAACAATTCAAGAATATTTAACTGTATTTTATGGTAAATCTAAAGTTGCGGCACAAGCATTAGATTTAGAAGAAAAATTCCAAACAGTATTGATGGAAGAATATCAAAATCAATACAAGAAAAATAACGAAACTCACTTCTCATCAGCTATTGAAATGAGAGAATTTTATGAAGATGGAGTTGAAATACTTAAGTTTTTTAAGAAAAAAGTAGGTGGTTATTTTTCAAAACGAGGTACTCATTTAGTAGGAATTGAGTTACCTATTCTAAACCGTCCTAATAAAATGTTAAATAATTTATTTTATAGTGGATTTTTAGATGTTGTTTTATATAATGAAAATAGTGATACATTTGATATTATTGATATAAAAACAAGTACTAATGGATGGGGTGATAGAATGAAAAAAGATGAAGATAAACAATTTCAATTAATTCTATATAAACAATACTTCTCAGAACAGTTTGGTATTCCTTTAGATAAAATTGATATTAAGTATTTTATAGTTAAAAGAAAAATCTGGGAAAAAAGTGATTGGCCCCAAACTAGAATACAAGAATTTAAACCCGCAAGTGGAAAAATTAAATTAAATAAGGCTAAAAAAGCTATTACTAATTTTATTAGTGAGGTATTTAATTCAAAGGGTGAAATTAAAGATATGAAATATCCTTGTAAATGTGGACAATGTCAAACTATTTGGACTTAGATATTTATTTTTATATATTTACATATATGTATAACCAAATATAATGTTATTAAATAATCAAGATTATGAGTAATAAAAAACCAATGACACTAACAAGTGTAAAAGTTCAATCCGGTCTATTTGAAAATTTTAAAATAGAGTGTGTAAAGAGAAAATTCTCATTTCAAAAACTTGCTGATCGAGCAATTTATTTGTACCTTACAGACGAAGATTTTAGAAAGCAAATTACTAATCAAACAAATTTAGAACTTTAAACAAAAAAATTAAATGAATAAAAGTTATAAGTATCTTCCTAAAGATAAAAGGAAGAAGATATTATTAATCACTGATGATATTAGAGTACATTCTGGTGTAGCTACAGTAGGAAAAGAAATAGTATTAGAAACTTGTCACCACTATAATTGGGTTCAAATTGCAGGTGCTTTAAAACATCCCGACAAAGGTAAAAGAATGGATATTAGTGCTGATTGTTCTAAGGAAGCTAAAATAGATGATGCTAGTGTTTTTCTTTGGTGTGTAGATGGATACGGAAATGCTGATATTTTAAGACAAGTTATGGCAACTGAAAAACCAGATGCTATTTTACTTATTACTGACCCTAGATATTTTACTTGGGTTTTTAATATGGAGCATGAAATTAGAAAAATATGTCCTATTACCTATTTGAATATTTGGGATGATTATCCAGCACCAATGTATAATAAACCTTTTTATGAATCCTGTGATATGTTAATGGGTATATCTAAACAAACTGTTAATATTAATAAATTAGTTTTAGAAGGAGAAGATAATAGTAGAAGAGTTTTTAAATATGTTCCTCATGGTCTAAACTCAGATCATTATTATCCTGTAGATAAAAAGGATAAAGATTATTTAGCTTTTAGAAAACGAGTATTAGGTAAAGATGATGCTAAAACTAAGTTTGTAGCATTTTTTAATTCTAGAAATATTAGAAGAAAACAAATTCCTGATACTATGGTAGCTTTTAGAGCATTTTTAGATAGTCTACCTAAGGAAGAAGCTGATAGTTGTAAATTAGTTTTACATACAGAATTAAATTCTAATCATGGAACCAATTTATTAAAAGTAAATGAATTTTTATTTGGAGAAAAATATAAAAATAATGTGTTATTTTCTACTAATAAACTTTCAAGAAAGGAATTAAATTATTTTTACAATTTAGCTGATGTTCAAATGTTATTAACCTCAAATGAAGGTTGGGGATTAACAATTACTGAAGCAATTTTAGCTGGTACACCTATTATAGCTAATGTTACAGGTGGAATGCAAGACCAAATGAGATTTGTAGATGATAAAGGTAATTGGTTTACCCCAAATGCTGATATTCCTTCTAATCATAGAGGTACTTATAAAGAACATGGTGAGTGGGCATTCCCAGTTTATCCTACCAGTAGATCTATTCAAGGTTCTCCTCCAACACCTTACATTTTTGATGATAGATGTAGATGGGAAGATGCTGTAGAGAGATTAATTGAAATTTATAATCTAACTCCAGAAGAAAGAAGTAAAAGAGGATTAGCGGGTAGAGAATGGGCTATTAGTGATGAAGCTGGATTTACAGCTAAACATCAAGGGCAAAGAGTTTTAGAAGCATTTGATGAGTTATTTCAAGTGTGGAAACCTAAAGCTAAAATGTCTATTTCAAACCTTAATGAATATAAAGGTAAATTTTTAAATCATAAATTAATATACTAATGAGTAAATCAACGTTCTATATAAGTGCACCTTTTGATACCTATAGTGGTTATGGGGCACGTTCAAGAGATATTATTAAAGCTATTATTGAGTTAGATAAATATGATGTTAAATTAATACCTCAAAAATGGGGAGATACAACGTGGGGTTTTTGTGCTAAACATGAAGAGTGGAAATTCTTATGGCAACACGCAGTTCAAGGAATCCCTCAAGGTGTTCAACCTGATATTTGGATGCAAATTACTATCCCAAATGAATTTCATCCTATGGGTAAATTTAATATTGGGTGTACAGCAGGAATAGAAAGTACTGGTTGTCAAGGTGAATGGGTAGTTGGTTTAAATAGAATGAATATGAATTTTGTTTCATCTAAACATAGTAAACATGTATTTGAAAATATTGAATTTGATGCTTTAGATCAAGCTGGAAAACCAACAGGTCAAAAAATACGTAATCAAAAACCAATTCATGTTGTTTTTGAAGGTGCTGATTTAGATATATATAAGCATTTACCATCAAAAGAAGTAAAATTAGATTTAAATGAAATTAAAGAATCTTTTTGTTTTCTATTTGTTGGTATGTGGATGGAAGGAGCAATTGGACATGATAGAAAAAATGTAGGGTTAATGATTAAAAACTTCTATGAAACTTTTAAAAATAAAAAAGGGGCTAAGCCTGCTTTAATTTTAAAGGCATCAACAGGAGTAGATAACCATCTAAGTAAGGATGCAATACAAGAAAAAGTTAAAGAAATTAGAGAATCTATAGGTGGAAGTGATTTACCTAATGTTTACTTACTACAAGGTGATTTTACAAACCAGGAAATGAATGAATTGTATAATCATCCTAAAGTAAAGGCAATGGTTTCTCATACTAAAGGAGAAGGTTATGGTAGACCTTTAATGGAATTCTGTTTATCTAAAAAACCAGTAATCGCTTCTGGTTGGTCAGGTCAATTAGATTTTCTAAATCCTCAATATGCCTATTTATTACCTGGTAAAATGGAACAAGTCCATGAATCCGCAGCTAATAAATGGCTATTAAAAGAATACCAATGGTTTAGTGTTGACCAGGGACATGCTACTAAAGCATTTAAAAATGTTTTCAGTAATTATAAAAAGTATATTGTTCCAGCGAAACAACAGGGTCATTATATTAAAACTAATTTTAGTAAAGATAAAATGAAAGAATTAGTAGGTAAAATATTAGACGCTAATATACCTGAATTTCCTAAACAAGTAGATTTAAAATTACCTACAATTAATCCTAAAACCAAAGTAGAATTACCTAAATTAAATTAATATGCAATACGATGAAATAATAAATTGTCCTAAGTCAGGAGGTGACTTATGTTACAAAGTAGAAATAAGTAAAGATATAACTAACTATTTAAGTTTATCTTGTGGGTTTTGGACTAATTCTTTAATGAAAGAAGGTTCTGAATTTTATAATGAACAAATAGTTACACTACCTGAGCTTTATAAGGACATAGCTTGGGAAGACCCAGAAACAAATTTAATTTGGATCCCTAATACAATTAACATACCTGAATCAGGAATGGTTTTTGCAAATGGGGCAAGTAAAGATAATTGGAGCTGGGCAGGTGTAAAAGCAGTAAAATTAGAAGAAGGAGATGAAGCAAAAGTAGAAGGGCAAACACATAAAATGGATATGTCAACACTAAAATCATTTGCAGAACGTGATTATATGGATGCTCTTTCGTATATTGGAGTATTACCTGAATAAATTATGAAGATAAGTTACGCAATTACAGTATGTAATGAATTAGAGGAAATAACTAAATTATTAAATTTTCTTATTGAGAAAAAACGTAAAGAAGATGAAATAGTTATTTTATTTGATAAAGCTAATGGTTCACCAGAAGTATGGGATAGATTAGCTGAATTAAGAGGAGATGATTGTTGTACTTATCACGCTAAAACATTTAAAAAACATTTTGCAGATTGGAAAAATCATTTAACTTCTTTATGTAGTGGTGATTATATTTTCCAAATAGACGCAGATGAAATACCTCATAGTATTTTAATTGAAGCATTACCAGAAATACTTAAAAGTAATCCTGATAATGAAGTATATTTAGTACCGCGTGTCAATACTGTTAAAGGTATAATGACAGAGCATGTTAAAAAATGGGGTTGGAGATTATCAAATGAAGGATGGGTAAATTGGCCTGATTATCAATGGAGAATTTGGAAAAACAAACCAGAAATAAAATGGGTAAATAAAGTACATGAAAAATTAGATGGATTCTTAACTTATGCACCATTACCTAAAGCAGAACAATATGCCTTGTATCATCCTAAGACTATAGAAAAACAAGAAAAACAAAACGCATTTTATGAAACCATCTGAAACAATACCTTTATTTAAAGTTTTTATGGCTGACACAGCCGCCCCTGAAGTTACTAAAGTACTTAATAGTGGATTTATAGGGCAAGGTCCTAAAGTAGACGAATTTGAAAAACAACTACAGGATTATTTTAATTTTAAAAATATACAAACTTTAAATGCAGGTACTTCAGCATTACATATGGCTCTTCATTTACTTAAAAAACCTAAACCACATTGGGATGAAGATGTATTTCAAGGAGTTGCTTATGTTTCACATAATTGGCCAGGTTTAGAACCAGGTGACGAAGTATTATGTACAGCTATGACTTGTACAGCTTCTAATTGGCCCGTTTTAGCTAATGGTTTAAAAATAAAATGGGTAGATATAGATCCAAAAACATTAAATATGGATCTTGATGATTTAAAAAGGAAAATTACTCCAAAAACTAAAGTTATTATGGCAGTTCATTGGGGTGGTTATCCAATTGATCTAGACAAATTAAGAAGCATTAGAACCAGCTTTAGAAAAGAATTTGGTTGGGCCCCAGCTGTAATAGAAGATGGTGCTCATTCTTTTGGATCCAAATATAAAGGTAAATTTATAGGTACCAATGATAATTTAACTATGTTTTCTTTACAAGCAATAAAACATGTTACTTCAATTGATGGTGGTTTATTATTTAGTCCTCATCAAGAATTACATGACAGAGGTAAGTTAATTAGATGGTATGGTATTGATAGAGATGGTGATAGAAAAGATTTTAGATGTGAAGCAGATATTCCTGAATGGGGTTATAAATTCCATATGAATGATGTTTGTGCTACTGTAGGTATAGAAAATTTTAAACATTTAGATAATATAATTTCTAAACATAAAGAAAATGCTGCTTACTATGATAAACATTTACAAAACATTCCTGGTGTTACTTTATTAGAAAGACAAGAAGGATTTGAATCGGCTTTTTGGATTTATTCTTTATTAGTAGATGATAGAGATGGTTTTTATAAATACATGGATGAATGTAACATTTCAGTTTCTCAAGTACATGAAAGAAATGATAAACATACTTGTGTTAAAGAATTTAAAACGGAATTACCTAATCTAGATAAAACCATAGGTAAAATAGTTAACATTCCTGTAGGATGGTGGATTACTTCAGAACAAAGAAAATATATTGTAGACTGTATTAGAAAGGGCTGGTAGTGGATAAATTCGATTACATAGTAAATTTTTGGTTTGGCCCCAGAGGTTCTAAAAAGGAATACACATATGATTTAAAAACTAAACAGGCAAAACAATTAAAAACCAATTATGGTGCCTGGTTTCATAATATTAGTCATTATTTTACATTACATGCTCATTGTAAATTTCTTACTAAACATAAAATTAAAAACCTTAAAAATGTAATATTTGTTATTAACTTAACTAATGAAGATAAATATAATAATGTATTAAATGATGTTAATGAAATTGTTGAGTGGTATAATTTAGAAGATAAAGTTACAGTAATAAAACATGATAATAAACACCATTCTTATGGTGCTTGGAATGAAGGTCTAAAATATTTAGTTAAGAAAAGTTTAGAAAATAGTAACAGCAAAAGTTTATCCGCTTTATTAGCAAGACCAACTTCAAAATATGCTTTTCTTTGTGAAGATGATTATGTGCCTACTGATGGAAAGTTTTTTAAACCATTTTTTAATAAATTTGATAATGATCAAAATTTAGGATTTGTAGCTCAACACGTTGGAGATATTCGTATTTCATTTGATATTAAATCTAAATTTAAAAATGCTAATGATGAACCTTACGATAAATCATATCCACGCCATAATGAAGATGTTAGACATGCAATGGTAAGTAATGGTTTCATTAAAATGAGAGTGTGTAAAGAAATATATGCTAAAAAAAGTAAAAAATTTATTTTAAAATTAGATAAACCAAACATTTATAATAGATTAAGTGATAGAGCTTGGGAGCAAGTTCTATTTACGCGCCATATTGAAGAATTAGGATATAAAATTGATGGTATTAGTGATTCATGTTATATTCCTTTTGATGCAAATAATTCTAATAAACATCTTAATTTTGGAAAAAAAGAATGGTATGCTCCTATTAAACCTTATACTTATCCTGAAGAATTAGGTTTAAAAAAATTAACAGAAAATGATCTTAGTTGGTTTTTAGATATTAGAAATGATGACTCAACTAGAAATTATTTATTAAATAATAACCAATTTACACTTGAGGAAGCTAAGAAATGGTTTAAAGGATTATCTAAATCACCTCTTTATCCTTATTTTATTATGTATTATACTTCTCGTAGGGTAGTAGAAAATAATATGAGAGAATATAATAATATTAGAACTGTTGAATATATAGAAAACCAACATAATGTTGGTTATGTTAGACAATATTGGAGAGAAATAGATGGAGAAAAAATTATTGAATTAGGAGCTGATGTTCACCCAAAACACAGAAGAAAGGGTTATGCAAAGGCTGCTTATATTAAATTACTTAAAAACCTCGAATCCGCCTGTTTGTGGGTTTTTGAAGATAATTTTGCTCGTAATCTTTATTTTGAATTAGGTTTTAGAGATAATGGTAAAACTAAAATTAACAGAGGCAGAAAAGAATATCAAATGATATGGAGAAGAAAGAATTAAAATTTTTAATTATATTTTTTTATTACAATAGACCAGATATGGTTAGAAATGCTTTAAACAGTATTAACAAGCTAACTTATAAAAATTTTGAAATAGCTTTTATTGATGATGGAAGTGAAACAGAAGGAGAACCTATTGTTAGAAGTATTTTAAAACCTAGTTTTCTTAAAAAAGTAAAATTTATTAATACAAATGATACTGTAGAAGCTAAAATAGCTAGAGAAGGAAGTGAAATAGGAAAATATGCTAATGAAGCAATTAAAGAATCAGATGCTGATATAATTTTTATGTTATGTGATGATGATGCTATTGTTCCTGATTATTTAAACAGTTTAAATCGGTTTTATAATTATAATCCTAATATTCACTATGCATATTGTAAACTAAAATATTATGACCCAACAGAAACGAGTTATACACGAGCTAAACCAAATGAAGAAGATATAACTACCAAATTAATACAACCAGTTACAAATTTAGATTCATCTCAAGTAAGTTGGAGAAGACAAAGTATGATAGATAAAGATTTTTGGTTTCCATATCCAAGAACAAGAAATTTAGATGCTGTTTTATTTGTTCATTTATGGCATCATTTTAAACATTGTTCTCCATTAAAAGAATATGGTCAATATAAAGCTATCTTTGATGATCAATTGGGTAATAGAAAACATGGTTATTATCAATTAGATAAATGGCATAATGGAAGTGAATATGCTGGAGTAGAAAAAACTCCATTAGATAATGATCCCAATGATGAATATAAAGTAAATGTCAGATAAAGATAAAATAAAAGAAGGTATTAAAAATTTGAGTAAATACTACTCAGAACCTAATTTTAAGGTTAATGAATCGTTATGGAAATTTTGTCCTTCGGATCATTTACTCCATATTCATATTCCTAAATGTGCTGGTACTTGGTTAAAACAAATCGTTTATAATTCACCCTCTGGTACTCATAGATTTAATCATGGTCATCTTCCTGCTGCTATTCAAAGATTAATGCTTGAAGATAGGGGTTATAAATGGGATCAATTTAAACCCTGGGCTATTGTAAGAAATCCTTGGGATAGACTTTGGTCAGCTTATAAGTACACTAAATGGGGAGGAGTAGAAGTTAATTTAAGACCAGTAGCGGAAACAAGAGGAAAATTTGAATTAAAATCTAAAAATTATATTACTAATAGTAAGTTATATGTTCCTTATACTGAAAAGTTACCTATACATCATTTTCATTTAGATACACTTTATAGTTGGGAAGAAGAATCAACTGAAAAAGTAGAGCTTGGATGGTTAAAAAACCAAAATATAGGAAAAGATTTTAAAGAATATGTTACAACTTTATGGAAAAAAATACCAAGTAATAAAATAAAAAAAGAAGATAAAAAGCCTTGGTTTAGACAAATTGAAAAAAATATTTATTTAGACCCACAAATGACTTTTTTAAGAGATAAAATTGATTTTGGAGAAGTTATTGTTCCTCATATATTTCGTCATAATGAAATTAAAAAATTCTTAAAATGGGCTGAGTCACAAAGTAAAGATAAATTTATAACTAAAAGAACTAACCAAAAAAAATCATATAATACCTCAATAAATAGGATCCATTATTTTAATGTTTATGATGATGATATGATTAATATGGTAGGTGATTTATATAAAGAAGATATTGATTATTTAAATTATAGTTTTGAAGAATAATGTTACAATTTAAAATAAATAATGATCAGGTTATCAACGATGGTGAAGTAGATAAATTAGGAATACCATTAGATAAAGTAAATACTGTTTTTCCTAATGATCTTTATGATGGTTGGTTTCCATTTACTAGATTATGCTTTTCTTTAGGTGATTGGGCTGTAATAAGTGGGTTACCTCAAGCATTAAAATCTAAATATCCCCATCTTAAATTTGCTTTACCTTCTAGAAATTATTTAGAACAAATATTTGGTAATGCTATAGGTCAATGGAGTTATGGTAATAATAATCCTTTAGATTATATTGATTACATATTTAAAAATAATCCTTATGTTTATTATAGATTTGAACCTGGAGACTTTGATGTTATTTTTACTGATCATGATAGAGCCTATACTGATGATATTAATATTCCTTTAACTGAACAAATACTATTAAGATTTGGATTTACTCAGGATGAATTAAGTAAAATAGATTGTAGACCACATTTATATTTTGATAAAGATGAAAATCCTAATCCTACAATTAAAAATGAATATGGTTGTTTATTATTTGCTTCTAGAATAGAAAAATTAAAAGGTAGATGGGATGATAAAAATTTAATTAAAGAAGCTAGGAAATATAAAGATACTCCCGTATATTATTATAGTGAATTTGATTTAAAAGATACAGAATGGGATGAATTATTTCCTATTCGTTATGATTTAGCTAAATTAAGTTTAAGAGAACAATTAGTAATTAAATCAAGAGCTAAATTTAATATTGGTTATCAAGCTGGGATGAATGATGCTATTAGTAAACATTCTAATAATATTATTTTAACCCCCTATGATAATATAAAAGAAAATATAATAAGAAATGTTAAATATATCCACTTTGATGGAACAATAAAACAAATTTAATGGCATACTTAACCACAGAATTACAAACAAAATATCAATTTAATATTGATGTTGTTACTCAATTAGAAAAGGAGTTTGGGGATGATTATTATGATTTAGAAGCAGAATATAATGAATACTGGAATAGTGTATTGATGAATCAAATAATTCATGAATCATCTGGTGGTCAAGGTAAATTTGCTGGCGCCGGCCCTATAGATTATAATGAAGGTAAAATAATTTATTTTTATATTAGATTAAGAAAACCAAGAAATGTTTTAGAAATAGGATTTGCTAGTGGAGTAAGTTCAGCTTTAATTGCTAAAGCATTAGAAATGAATGGAAATGGTAAACTTTATACTGGTGATTTAAATAGTGCCCCTGACCATAAGTGGATTATAACTGATTTTAAGTATTATATTGAAAAAGGAACTATAGTACCTACCTATCCTATTGATGGGGTTCAATTTGTAGAAGAATTTGATGAAAAAATCCCTATTGATTTAACATTTTCAGATGCAAGTCATGAAAAATCATTTTGTTATCATTTAGCGTGTTCATTATTTGAAAAATATCCTGATGCATTACATTTATATCACGAATATTCATTTTCACCTCTATCTACTAATGATTATAAACAATTTATTAGTGCTAAACAAAATCACCAACACCAAACATTTTATGAGCGCGAGGCATTTGAAGAACATTTTGATGAAGATTACTATCAGCATTATGGTTTTTATGGTAGTTGTGGTTTAGGTGTTGTTAAAAAAAGAGAAAATAATGTAGCTATGAAAGTTTATTATAGATTATCTAATTTAGAAGCTAGTATACCTAAGAAAAAAATAAAAAATGCTACTAAAGAATATTGTTTAACTAATTGTATTATGGAATTTGGTAAAGATAATATTACAATTGTAGGTGATAGATTAAATGATGAAACCAAAAATTATGTTAATAGCTTAGATTTAAGATTAGTTGAAGTTGATAATGGAACAGGTGCTGGTACTTTTAGGGATGCATTAAATTTAGCTATTGAGGAAAACGATGATGATACAATGGTTTATTTACTTGAAGATGATTTCCTCCATAAACCAGGCTCTAAAAAATTATTAAAAGAGGGTATTAAACGTTATAAAATGTATACTACATTATATGACCATCCAGATAAATATATTAATGCAAGAGATGGAGGTAATCCTCAAATTGATATGAATGCTGAAATAACTAGGCTTTCTAGAACTAAATCCATACATTGGAAACTAACTAATAGTACAGTTATGAGCTTTGCTACTTATGTTTCTAGACTTAAAGAAGATTTAGATTTAATTAAAAAATATTCAAGTGAAAAAATTACTGATTCATATGGTTTTTTTACTGAATTAATAAATACAAAACAAATTGGTGTAGTAAGTAGTGTTCCTGGTTATTCAACACACTGTGAAACTAATTGGTTATCACCATTAACAGATTGGACAAAAATATGATAAGTTTAATTATACCAACATATAGAAATCCTGATTATTTACATTTATGTTTACGATCAGCTATTGAACAACAAACTAACGAAAATGAAATAATTGTAGCCGTAGATGGTTTTATGGAAGAGTCTAGAGATGTTTTAGATGATTTTATTGATGAAATAAAAATTTTAGATTTAGGTCATAATCAAGGAATGCAAACGGCTCTTAATTTAGCTGTAATGAATGCTACTAATGAAAAAATTTGTATTATAAATGATGACAATGTTTTATGTAAAGGTTGGGATGAAATTATTGAATCGGAATTAAATGAAAAACAAGTAT
>MDSV01025605.1_pt1 | contig 13448 bp, 7 predicted proteins | sample 810851 | NCBI WGS metagenome assembly MDSV01 (sample SAMN05326640, study PRJNA326480) | marine metagenome | isolation source: seawater | place: Atlantic Ocean: North East | collected 2012 | reverse complement strand
GAAGAAGAAAATGATGGAGAAGAAGAAGACAACGCATCAGATAATAAAAGTAAAAGTTCAGAAACAGAAGTGTAAATAAAATTCAATAATAAATATTGGTAGTAAATAAATTAATACGTTAACATTCATAAAAGAGCCAATAAACAATAATATAAAAACTGTACTATTATATTCTTTTAATTTTGGTATATAATTTCTTAAAATTATAAATAATCCAACTAACCAGGATATGAAATGTCCAAGAGGGCATACCATATTGATTGGTTCTTCTAATTGTATAGTTGTATGATGTTCTATAAATTTATGATTAATACCTATTTTATTTAAAAAGTTTAATATTAATCCGTGGTCAAAAGCTATTTTAGTTTTAAAATAATTTAGCATATATACAATATAAAATGCTTCAAAATATGATATAATTTCTTTATATGATATAATTCTAAAGTTCATTAAATATTATTTGGATTTTATTTTCCAAATCTTCTATTTCTTTTAAATAAGAAATCATAAATTACGCTATTTATGTTAGCAATTTCAATTTCAGGCCAATATTTATCTAAAATAAATATCTCTGCATAATTATTGTGACAAGGGAAAAACCCACTAACTCTAAACTCACCTCCAGTACGTAAAATTATATCCAAATTACTTTGTTCTCTAATATAGTTTTCATTATTTTGTAATCCAAAATTAAGCAAATCTTTTTTAAAATCATATGCTATTCCTAAATACAAGTTATATGGCTTACTTTTATCATATTTGGAATTAAATTCTTTGAAATGACATTTTAATTTATCAGGTAATATATCTATATCTCCTACAATACAAATATTCAAATTTTTTAATAAATCATTTAAATATTTTAGCAATAATTTTTTATTTTCTAATTCTAAATCAGGATAGTTATTTATAATTTCTTCATAGTTTTTGTAAAAATTTAGTAATAAATCTAAAAATGCTAAAATATGTTCTTTAGTAGCATCTTCTCTGTACATATTATCTATTGAACAAACATAAAAAGTTAAACTTTTTATTTTAAATAACTCATCATTATTTTTTAATATTGAAATACTATTTAGCAATTTTAAAAATTTATTAAACCAAACTTTCAATATTTGATTAATATTTTTGTAATCAAAATTATTTTTTTTAAACCACCTTCTATTACCATCAGGAATAATTCCTATATGAACCATATTATATTATTATATTTTTATACTATTTAAATTTTATAAAAACGAAATAAAGATAAGTTATTTAATTATCTATTTAAATAAGACTTACTATATGTTATCTTAATAAAAATGAATTGTTATCAATCTTTCTTGTATGATATGATACCTGTTTTATCTGATGCACATAAAAAAACACCTATAGAACCTAGAGTAGATAAGTTAAATACATTATTTGAATTAATAGATAATAATGATTTTATCAATTATGAACCTTATTTAGTTAATAATATTTTGCCTATTATTTTAAAAAGATTAGATGACAAACCTAAAGTTAGTGAAATTGCTTTAGGATTAGGACAAAAATTAATGTCAAAACTTTCTATTCAAGCTTTTCCTTTAGTTTTAAATGTATTATCAAAAGAGATGGTTATAGAAGCAAAATGGAAAGCAAAGCTTGGGAGTCTTAAATTACTCTCAATATATGTAAAACGTGTTTTTGAATTAGATAGGGATTTATTATCTGTTTCCTTACCCGAATTAGTTAATATTTTAACCCCTTTGTTACACGATACTAAATTTGAGGTTGCTGAATTAGCAAGTGAAGTGAGTTTGATGGCTTTAAAAGGAATAACCAATAGAGATTTAGAGCCATTTATTGAAGATTTATTAAAAGCAATTAAAGTAAGAGAGGAAACTGAAGAAACTATTCAAAAACTTGGTGGAGTTGTGTTTGTTCAAACTGTTGAGGGTTCTGCACTTTCAGTTGTTATTCCTCTAATGTTAGCAGGTTTTAGGACTAATAAAGCAATTATTAAAAGAATGTGTTCCAGGATTGTAAGTAATATGTCTAAATTAGTTGAAGAACCCATTGAAGCCTTACCCTTCTTATCAGAGTTAATACCAGCAATTGGTGAAGCAATAGATACAATATCAGACCCAGAAGCAAGAGATGTAGCTACTAAAACACATCAAAGTTTAATTTCTCTACAAGAAAAAGGGTTGATAGTAGAACAAGAAAAACAATTTAGAAAATTAAGTAATATCGAATCAGAAATTATTAAAATGTGGGAGAAAGATTTTGATGATGAAACAAGAATTTATATTGCAAACATTATTTCATCATTAATTTCTACTAAAACAGTTGATGAGGAAGAATATATATTTGAACTTAAAAATTATATTTCAGAAAATTTAAAAGAAGAAGTTATTAAACACTTATATCAAAAATCAAAAGAAGTCATTGGTTCTAAAGAAATTGAAGAAATAGAAGATGATGGAGAAGAACTATGTGATTGTGAATTTACTTTAGCATATGGTACTAAAATTTTATTGCATAATACAAAGTTAAAACTTAAAAAAGGAAGGAAATATGGTCTATTAGGTCAAAATGATTGTGGAAAAACAACTTTAATGAGAGCAATTGCGGAGGGTTCTGTTGATGGATTCCCAGAGTCCAGTGAAGTAAAAACAGTATTTGTTGAAGCAGATATTCAAGGTGAATTATCTCATTTGGATTGTGTAAATTATGTATTAGAATTTCCAGCTATAAAAAATTTAGGTGCTACTGAAGAAATGGTTAGAAATGTTCTTAAACAAGTAGGATTTTCTGAAGGAAAATCTGCTGGTGCAGGTGGAGATTGTGATGATCCAATTTCATCTCTTTCAGGTGGTTGGAGAATGAAACTTGCTTTAGCTAGGGCAATGCTTCAAAAAGCAGATATTCTTTTAATGGATGAACCCACTAATCACTTGGATGTTAAAAATGTTAAGTGGGTTGAAAGTTATATAAATTCTTTATCTGATACTACTGTTATAATGGTTTCACACGATTCTGGATTATTGGATAATTGTTGTGATTATATTTTACAAATTGATAAGTTAAAACTTAAATTACATAAAGGAAATTTAACGCAATTTGTAAAAATTCATCCCGAAGCACAATCTTATTTTGAGTTTAAAGCTACTAAATTTAAATTTACTTTTCCACAACCTTGTTTCTTAGATGGTGTAAAATCCAGGGGAAAAGCATTAATGAAAATGGATAATGTTTGTTTAACCTATCCTGGTAATAAAGTACCAACTATTCAAGACATAACTGTTAGAGCTTCTATGGCAAGTCGTGTGGCGTGTGTGGGTGTAAATGGAGCTGGTAAATCTACAATGATTAAGGTTTTAACTGGTGAATTAGAACCTACACAGGGTACAGTCTGGAAATATCCAAATACTCGTGTTGGATATATTGCTCAGCACGCTTTTCACCATATTGAAAAACATTTAAATAGAACACCTAATGAATATATTCGTTGGCGTTTCCAATTCGGAGATGATAGAGAAGGTTTAGATAAAGCTACTATGAAATTAAGTGATAAAGATAGAGAAGAAATGTCTAAACCAGTTCAGTATGCTATGAAAAATGAAAAAGGACAAATCAAAAAAGAAGATAGAGTTATTAAAGAATTAACAGGTCAAAGAAGGGAACAAGATGGTAAAAAGAAAATATATGAATATGAAGTAAGATGGAAAGATAGAGATTTCTCACAAAATAGTTGGTTAACTGAAGAAACTTTAGTTAAATATAATAGAATCTATGAAAAGGTTCTTAGAATGATTGATCATAAGATATCAGCACGGGAACAGATGGCAATTAAACCTTTAACACAAGAAAATGTTGAAAAACATTTAGGAGATGTGGGATTAGAACCAGAATATGCCACGCATTTTAGAATTAATGCTTTATCAGGAGGACAAAAGGTTAAAGTTGTTTTAGCAGCAGCGATGTGGGACCAACCACATATTTTAATATTAGATGAACCTACAAATTATTTAGATAGAGATTCATTGGGGGCTCTCGCAGAGGCAATTGAGAAGTATGAAGGGGGTGTAATTATGATTACACATAATGATGCTTTCTGTAGACAATTGTGTCCAGAGAGATGGGTTTTAGAGAAAGGAAGACTTAATACAGAAGGAGATGTAGAATGGATGAAGAAAATGACTGAGCAAGCTGTAGAATTTAAACAAGTAGACGAAATGATTGATGCCACTGGAAATGAAGTTAAAATTAAAAGGAAAAAGAAATTAAATGCCAAAGAGAAGAAAAAGATGATGAAACAAATTAAACAGAAAATAGTAGACGGCGAAGATTTAGATAGTGACGAGGAAAATTATGCGATAGAGTGGAATTTATAAAAAAAAATTGATTATTAAAATAATAAAGTTTATTAAATCAATTATGAGTTGCTCAAAGATGTCTGATTCTAACCGTAATCAAATCAATGTTGCTATTTGTGGTCCTGTTAGTGCTGGTAAAAGTACACTACTTAACTCTCTATTTGTTGCTTCATATTCTGATATGAAGATTAAGAGAACCACAATGACACCACAGGTTTATTATGAAACAAAGAAACAGATTAAAAAAGTCTCTAAGGAGATTAAGGAGAAAAACCGTGAAATTAATGAAAAACTTTCAAAGAAAAAGGGAAGTGAGTTGACAATTTCAGATATTGAGGAAACAGCTTATGAAGTTCCTCCAGTTAGAGGACTAGTTGGACTTAAATCTGAAGTTTACTTGACTGTTTATGATATTCCGGGTCTCAATGATGCACAGACTAAGGAAGTATACTTTCAGTATATGGATAATAACTTCTACAAATTTGATGTTATTCTATTTGTAGTAGATATTAATTCAGCACTTAATACTAGTGATGAAATCTTTATTTTGGAAAGAATTCTTCAAAACTCCAAAAAGAACTTAGAAGAGTATGGTATTCATAATAAACTTGTAGTTGTTGCAAATAAGTGCGATGACTTACGATTTAACGATGAAGAAAATACTTATGAACTACTAGATGAAGAACAAACAGAAATGTTTGAACAAGTTCATTCAATGGTTAAAGAAAGAGTTGAAGTTCTTTTTCCGGAAATGGAATATACAATTGTTCCACTAAGCTCTGAAGACAGTTACATTTATAGAATGTATAATGAAAATCCTTCATATGAACTGGATATGAAACATCTTAACAAGTTTGGATGTAATGAATATGGTAAAAGTAGGTGGAATCGTCTTTCAGAAGCGAAAAAGAAGGAAATGATTAGGAAACTAATGAGTAAAATGGATATTAAAGAAACCCTAAAACATACAGGATTTATGGGGTTTAGTAATGCTCTAAATGGATATCTAGACTATGAACATCAATATATGTATCTGATGAATCATATTGTTTATGGTCTGAAGGGAATTAAGAACTTCAATAACCTTGATATTACAGAAGACATTACTCATTTCTACCAATATTTCCAAAGAATTAATGAAATTAATGAACAATATGAGAGACATCTTGGAAAAGAAGTTTGTTCATTTAAGCAATTTCACAACCATCTTAACAAATATATGGAGCAATACTTAAATGTTATAGTTCAACAGTATATTAATGTTGATAATCAATCTGTTCGTAGTGAAGGAAACCTACCACAAGTAGAACAAATTAAGAAACAATTTGATTCTTTTAGTGCTAATTTTAATAAGTCTTCTACAGAAATTGAATATATTAAGGAGCTTGTAAATAAGAGCCTTAACAATTTCTATGTAGATAGCATTAAGAGCAAAACAAAGGTTGTCGGTACTGTTATTGACTATGCTTTTAAGCTTGCTAAAAATGCCTATAAGGTAACTAAAGAACTTATCCTTGATATTTTCACAAATAAAGATATGAAGAATAAGACAGCCGAAGAGGTTCTGAAGTATCTTGAAACTTTATGTTCTAAGAAAATGCTTTCATTTGATGAGAAAAAGGAAATTCTAAAAGATTTCATTAAGACTATTTATACAGAAGTTTCTATGGGACGCCAAGTTAAAGCAATCACAGAAAATATGTATGCGTGTTATTTCTATCACGCTGATCTGTATTGGTCTCGTCTAATGCTATATGATATTCGCGCTAATGAAACCTACTTGGAACTTGCCTTTCTAGCAAAGAAAAATATGATTTCGAGTATTAACGCTCAAAATCAGGAATTTAAGAATGTTCCTGAGGAAGTGCTGATTCTAGAAATGTACTTGGACTCTCTTTATCAACAAGTACACCCTAAAGAAAGAACTCATATGCCAAAAGTAGAAAGGGGTAAGCATCGTAGTGGTAAGGTTAAACACCCAAATTATGATGACGGAAATCTGAGTGAAGAACTAGACCTTGAATTAGGACTTGTACGAGTTTAAAATATAGGTATTAAAAAAATATACATATTAAAATTGATTATTAAAAAAATATTTTTTATTTTTTAGTTTTAAGGCGTAAATATGGAATCAGAAAACTTTACATCTGTTAATGAAGCTTTAGAATTTTTAAAATATAAGTCTACTACAAGTAAAAAGATAATACTAAAAAGAATTATTAATTCTATTTATGATATAAATCAAGAAGAAAATATTATTCCAAATTGTGATAAAGAAAAGTATTTCTTCTATGCCGACCAATTTTGGAATAAAATTATGATAAATGAAAAATTTAATAATGAATTTCAAGAAATAGGTTTTAAAGCAAAGAAGAATATGATGAAATACAAAAACACAAATCAAACATTTGATAAACCTATGGAGAAAATATTACCTTTAGAATACTATTTAATTAAACTTTATACGGAGGATATTTCTTTCTTCACACAAATTCTTGATTTTTTTAAAAATTTAATATGAAATTAAATTGTAAATATTTATTTCTAATAATAAACGACTCACTTAGAAAACTATTTTGAATTTTAAGATGTATATTTTCAATTAAAAAAAATTAAATGCCAAACAGAAGAAAAAGATTATGAAACAAATTAAACAAAAAATAGCAAACGGAGAAGATTTAGATAGTGATGATAAAAATTATGCTATTGTGTGGGATTTATAAAATATTTTTTATTTAAGCATTAGTATTTGACATAATACTTAGTCTTCTTTCTTTTCTTTCTTTTCTTTCTGCCAATGTTGCTTCTCTTTGTTCAACTAATCTTTTTCGTTGTTCTTCTAAACTGTTCTGTTGTTGAGCATAAGTCTTTTGAAGTTCAGCTAATAGTCCTTCTGTTGTAGCAATTTTATGGAAGTTTGAAGCTTGATTAATGCCTTGTTGATATTTTTCAATATTCTTAACTCTTTGATTTATTAATCCTATCAATCTTGGAATTTCAGTATTATTTAAATCAAGAGATTTTAATTCATTTAATTTTGATTGTAAAAAATGAATGTCGCCTCTATAAATATCTTCTGTTGAAGATTCCAATTTTTGTTTTAATTCTTCAGCACTCTGTATAGCTAAATCTTTTAATTCTTGTAATTTTTTTAATTCATTTACAGGTTCAGGTTCAGGTTTAGGTTCAGGTTCAGGTTCCTCTGTGACTGTTGAAGTTAACCAAGTCAATAATTGTTTCTTCCACCCTTTTACAATTGGTTTTTCTTTAAACATATCAAAACTATATACACCTATATACCAACTTAAATTTCCAATTTCAAGTATACATTCATTTTCTGGTTCTGTTTCTTGTACTGGTTCTGCTGCTACTCTTGCTTCTTCTGCTATTCTTTTTTCTTCTGCTATTCTTTTTTCTTCTGCTTCTGCTGCTACTCTTGCTTCTACTCTTGCTTCTACTGCTACTATTGCTTCATCTGCTACACTTTCTTCTTCAGCTACTTCTGCTACTCTTGCTACTCTTGCTTCTTCATCTTCTGCTTCTATTCCTTTACTTTCTATACTTTCTATATATTGTTCAAAAGATAATACTTTGTAATTATTAACAGGAGTTTCTAATTTCTTTAATCCCTGTATTAATTCTAATTCATATTGTGTACCTCTACCTTTTACAGATAGTCCATATAAAAGTTCTCTTATATTAATTTCATCCATAACAAAACCATCTTTACTTGTTGCATCTAATAATTTTCCTACATTTGTTTCTTCTGATAATTTTTTTACTTTTGATTTTTTTGCATTAACATAAGCTTCAAATGTGGGTTTACTACTTGTTTCTTCTGCAGCTTCTACTACTGCGTGTGGGCCTCCTTGAGATAGTTTTAATAATCTTAAAGAAGGAATATATCGACCACATAAAGTATTTAATTTTTCTAATATGTTTGATAAATTATCATCTGTATCATCAATGCTTTCTCCTAAATCATAGTTTGAAATATCATCAACTCTCATATAAAATTCTATTTTACCATCTTTTCGAACCAAACGAAAAGAATATTCTTTTACACACTTAGTTTCAACAGGTATAATTACAGGTACTAAAGTTAATTCTCCAATACCTTCACTGATTTTCCTTGATCGTGGTAGTTCTGCAATTGTTACTTCACTTTCTTTTTCAAGATAATAATCTGAAATCATAAATAATAAAAATATAGTTGATTCTCTTTTGGTAGTTTCACAATACTTTGAATTTGCTGGCAATTCAATCTCATACATAACTGTTTTAGTATACGAATCAAAAGTTATTCTCGCTTCTTCTTCTTCCTCTTCCTTTTGTTCAAAAGAACCGTGATAGTCCACAAATGCCAAACCATATTCACTTGCTTTTCCTTCATATAATAATCTACAACCTTGTAGAACAAAAGCAGCAGATAGAGCTCCCCACATATTTTTAAAATTTCCACAACCTGCTAAAAATCTAAATTTATCACTATCTTCATCAGTAAGTGTTTTTTGAAGATATAACCAAACATCATCTGCTAATCTTGATCTTTCTAATACAATCCAGGAAGGGCAATCTTGAACAAATGATTTAAAACCCATATTATTTGCGTCTTTTTGAATATTTACTAGTACCCTTGATAAATCTCCTGACCACAAAATTCTTAGTAATTTTCTTCCATCTAATCCTTCATCGGTAAAATCTAGTTTATCTTTAACTTTATCTTGTTCAAAACTATTTAACATTAATGTTAATTCTCTTGATTCGGTTCCTCCTTCAACATCATCTACTATATTATTTCCTTCTACTTCATCAGCTCTTACAACACTTTCTCCTTCCCTAATATTTATTTGGAATAGTAAAAAAAATAATATAATTAATGGAGTAAAATAATGCGTTTCATACGTTTCTTTTTTACCAAATGTTTCGGTTGTATATAGTAACAAAGGAACTATACTATCAACAAAATCATAAAAAGATACGGTACCTCCTCCTTCAACTTGAATATTTATATTTTCACATATTTTTTGAATAATTTTACTAAAATCTTTAAGTGTAATTTTAAAATTCCGATCATTTACTCCGCTACCATTTTCTCCGCTACCATTTTCTCCGCTACCATTTTCTCCGCTATCATTTACTCCGCTACCATTTACTCCGCTACCATTTTCTCCGCTACCATTTCCTTCAGAACCCCCATATTTTGCTTCTATTTTTTCTGCGTAAAGTACAGATAATAATGATTCATTTAATAAAAACATAATCAAATCTTGAATTGTCATTATACTTGGTAGTTTTACATTTGTAAGTTTAAGAGATGATAATACGAATGTTTTAGGTATCTTTGGTGGTTCTTCTGTTGGTTCTTCTGTTGGTTTTCTGAAACTACCAAATAAATTTTTACCTATACCTAATGTTCTGGGACTAACCAGTTTTGCTATTTGTTCTCCATATTTAACTACATTTATGATAGCACAAACTTTTGATGTATCTTGAGATGATACTGAAACTGCGTTATGTTCTGATTCTAACTGAGAATTTTTTTTTTCTTCAGCTATTTCTTTTTGCTCTTCAGCTATTTCCTTTTGCTCTTCAGCTATTTCCAAAAAGGAACTATTTTCTTTTGAAAACTCAGGTACAACAACTACCATAAATCCTTCAGCTCTTAAAGCTGAAATAATTTTTTTAAATACTTTAATGTTTGGTGTTTGTCCATTATATAGTTTCCATATATATTCAGTTACAAATTTTACAGTTATATCAATAAATAATCTCTCTTTTCTTGTTATTCCTTTTGATTCATCATTTGTAGGTTCGGTATTCGTTTGAACAACAATTATAGGTTCGGAATTCGTTTGAACAACAATAAAATTAGAAGGCAAACCTATTGTTTTTAATAATTCAAGAAATTTTAGACACATTTCTTTAAATGATAAACCTGTTCTATCTACTTCTTTTGTTTCATTATTAGGATTTAATAACCATTTATAAAATGGGGTTAGGCGTTTGAATCCACTTAATGTACTTGTAGCATATTTTAACTCTTCTTCTATTTCTTTTTCAAGTTTTTCAATATCTAAATGATATATATCTAAAGGACTTTTTTCTTTTGCTTTTTCTGCTGCTACTTTTTTTGCTGCATTTCTAGCTTGTTTTTCTGCTTCTATTCTAACTTTTTTTTTTTCTGCATTTGCTCTTGCTCTTTCTTTTGCTATTCTTTTTTCTTCTGCTACTCTTGCTACTCTTGCTTCTTCAGCTGCTTTTGCTGCTTCTTTTTTTCTTTCTTCTTCTCTTAGTCCCATAGTTTTTTCTCTTATTTGGGTCCTAACACTTTTTTTTCGTGTGTGGCCGGGTTTTCTTGATGGAGGTGGTAGTGGTACTAATGTTCCTCGTCTTCCTGATCCTTGTGATGGTGTTCCCCTAATAGACTTATGTCTAATTTGATTTGGTGGTCTTGGTATCGGGTTTAACCCCGCTCTTCCCACATTAACTAAACTCATAATTTCAAATGCATTATTTACTTTCCTTTTTTCATTTATTTTTCTTACTGTATTTTCATATGTCATCCCCCCAACCATTCTTTTTTTCCTACTTTTGATTTTTTTTCTCTTATTTTTCAATTTAGTTTTTATTTTTTTTTGAATTTTTTTTTTACTTAGATATTTTTTTTTACTTTGATATTTTTTTTTACTTTGATATTTTTTTTTACTTTGATATTTTTTTTTGTGTATTTTTAATTTACTCCTCATATATTTATAGCAAATAAATTTTTTTATATAATTAATATATACATATGAAAAAAACTACTGAAATTGAACAATATTCTATTAGTTTAGTTTTAGTATTTCTTATGGTTGCGTGTAATTACATTGGAGATACTTTAAATTGTTCTTTACAAAGATATTTTACACATTCAAGATATGTAAAATTTTTAATATGTTTTTTAGTTATATTTATTTTAGTTATAATAACAAATAAATTTTATGATGATAAACATCCAAAAGAATTACTAAAAATATCTGTATATTTATTAATTTTATATATTTTATCTACAAAGAATAAACCTTTTGCTATATGTATAACATTATTACTATGGTTTATAATATATTATATACAGATACTTAAAAATTATAAATATAAAATTATTAACAATTTAGATATAAAATATTATTCTGATGTAAAATATTTAATGAAAATATCTAATTTATCAAAGAATGAAATAGAAGAATATTTATTTTTAAATAAAATATCAAATTTTTGTTTTATATTATCTATAATAATTTTAAGTATGGGAGCAATACATTATTATTTTGCTAAAAAAAAGGAATATAAAAAAAATTGGAATTTAAAACATTTTTTGATAGGTAAAAATATATGTAAAAGTATAAATAAAGGTTATTAAATATTATAAAAAATAATTATTCAAAAAAAATTTATTTTCTATTAAAATAATATATGGTAAAAACACCAAACCAAAATCAAGTAAATAAAATTTTAAGTGTTGGATCTTCTGATCTTACAAGTGGAGGAGGAGCCGCGGCACAATCAACTTCTAAATTAAATACACATACACCTTTAATTTTTGCTCAAGAAGTTAAAAATGTAACACCTAAGCCTTTAAAATTACCTTCATTACCTTCATTACCTTCATTACCTGAATATATTGATGCCAATGTAAGTAATATTATACCATCAACTAAAAAAGGAGATGAACATACATTATTTTTATTTGTTAAATGTAAAAAAGAAAATAGAGAATTATTACCTATAGAATTACAAGAAGCAGGAAAATTATGTTTTAGAAATATTGGCGGATTTACTCAAAAAAGTTTTGAAGGACATTTATTCATAAATAGATCAAAAGAAGAAGTATGTTTTTTAATCACAAAAATAACAGAAAATGAATTTAAAGTCAGAGGTTTTATATGTTACTCTAAAACTTCTGTCATCTATCAAGAAGAAACAGAAGAAGCATTTGAAATGGAAGATATTGGAATACTACAAGATATGGTGTATCCTATAGATAAATCAACCCCCCCACCTTCAAATAATACGTATTTATATGGTATCAATTTAAATTTAATTTGTATGGAAGTAACAAGAAAAAATCCTCCTCTTACCTCTCCAAAAGGTACTACACAATTGCCTCCCAGTTGTATATCTAATATTAAAGAGGTAATGATGTTAATAGTAAATAAAGTAAATAAAGAATTTCCAGAACAAAAATTATTATTTTGTGCTTTAGATTCTGTTCCAGAAGCATATGAAACTTATAAACATCACGGGTTTAAGCCTTATATGAATAATGATGAGTTTTTTAAAATTATATTTGGACAAATCGAAGAAGGAACGCAAAGTACAATGTTTATTGAAGAAGTACGAGAATTTAAAGAAGAACAAGATAAAGCAAGATTAGCAACACAAAAAATTTTAAAATCTTTTTCGATGTATAAAGTACAAGATAGATTATTTAAATCATTGAAACCTTTTTCTATTATATTTAATCCTTCTATATCAGAATATGAAGAACATACAAAGGAACAATTATTCACTGTGTTAGATAGTATTAAAGACTATTTACCAGAAGGAATATATCTTGAATTAAAACGTTTAGGTGAAACAGACCTTGAAAAATTAAAACAAGAAATAAGTAAATATATTATTGTCGGATTAAAAGAACCATTTGGAATTGAATACACCAGTAGAATAACAATAGGAAGAATTGTCGCTGGTAGTAATGCTGATTTATGTAAAATTATTAAGGCAGGTATGAAGATAAAAGGCATAAATGGTACACATATGAGATTAAAAACAGTTGATAAAATAATAAGTCAAATTAAAGAAGGAAAAATACCTTTAGAAAGGAGGTATTACTTTCTATTTTATGATGAAACCAAACATAAATCACCAAAAACTAATAGCGCAATCGTTAAGGGTATTCGTTTAAGAAAAAAAAATAGTAAAAAGAAAAGTAAAAATAGAACATACAAAAAAAGTAAAAATAGTTCATACAAAAAAAGTAAAAATAGTTCATACAAAAAAAGTAAAAATAGTTCATACAAAAAAAGTAAAAGTAAAAATAAAAAGGTAAAAAGAAAATAT
>MDSV01169235.1_pt1 | contig 13450 bp, 16 predicted proteins | sample 810851 | NCBI WGS metagenome assembly MDSV01 (sample SAMN05326640, study PRJNA326480) | marine metagenome | isolation source: seawater | place: Atlantic Ocean: North East | collected 2012 | reverse complement strand
TGAAAAACCCACCTGCTTCATTCATAGCAATTGCTTTATCGGCTTTTTCAGTTTGAAATGTTAAAAACTCCATACCTTTTTCTATTACCTCTTCAATATTGTTATTATATTTAGACATTAAAGCATCAAATATTTCAGTACCTCTCATTTTCTCTATAAATACATCGGGTACAAATCCTAAGTCCTTTTGTATATCTTGCATTGCTTTAAACTCGTTTGTGAACTTTCTAATATTTTTAGTAGCAGTTTCAAGTTCATTCATTTTTCTAAAAGAATCTGCAAGTTCTATATTAAAAGAGGCTTGTCTATCTGTTATTAATTCTACAACATTCATAAAAGCCCTTAGTCTCGCTTGTACCTTCCATGCTAATGAACCCGAAGTAACTCTAGCAAACGCAGTCCAACTTTTTGATACTCCACCTAGTTTACCAAACCTAACAACAGCACCCGCAGTTGCTTCGTTTATCCTTTCTATATCTCTGGCTACACCAGTTAAAGGATTATCTTCAGCCATCTACATCACTTCACTGCTTTATTTATTTCTTCTTGTTCAACTCTTTTTGCTTCACCGTGTATTGCTAACATTTCTAATATTAAACTAGCAGGAGTATTGTAGGCATCAGTTGGATTAACGTTAAATGCTCGGCAATAACCGTACAATGCAACGTTCATTCCAATTTGAGGAGAAACTTGTCCTCCTTTGAATGCCCGTCTATATTCTAATTTCCCGTATCAGCCCCTAACATATCTTCAAATGGGTTAGGTAGTACATCTTTTAATTGATTACCAATAAAAGGTGATAGCCTCATTAGTTCCACCGGAGACAGGGCAGGTTCTGTTTTTTCTATAAAGTTTTCAACCATAAACTTATACATTGCGTTTAGGTCTAACTCCATACCATTGTTTGAATCTAGTTTCATTATACTAGATAGTGCTTGTTCTACTTGAAGCCATGTGGGTTCTTTAACCCACACCTTCAATATATCATCTGATGTAGTGTCTACTTTTAGATGATGACATTCTGTTTCTACTGCGGCAAATAGCCTGTTCTTATCGTTTACTATATTTTCCATATTTTTTTCCACCTTCAATTTTCTTACTAACAAACTTACAATGTTAGTGGAATATAAATGTTAACCTACTTTAATTTCGGCCTCCTATGACGGCTTTTTTTAAAGCATCAATATCTGACAAAACCCACCTATTTACGGATTTTTGCTCGATTTTGTCCACCCCCATATTAAAAAATTATCCTTGTATTATCCATTTTCCTCTATATGTACATTCTTGTAATGTACGGGCTTGTAGAGTTACAGATACTTCTAACGCTGTCTTATCATCTGGGAATGGTATATCAACAGCAGTTGTAATATAATCTCTTAATTTAATTGTAATTTTATCATCTGTATTGCCGTCTTTTTCAAACTCCAATTCAACATCTCCTATTGCAGACCCCGTTTCTGTTTGTTTTCTTAACTCCGCCCACATTGTATTATCAGTAATTAACATAGTTAATTGCACTTCATATGTTCTTTGTCCAGTAGTCATAGCAGATACAATTGTTCTATCATAGTTTCCAACAAAGCGTTGTGCTGTTAAACTATTGTTGATAGTAAGTGTACCACTTTTAATTCTAGCAAGAGTTTGTCCGAATGATTTAACAGAACCATCAGAAAACATATACGGTTTTGTATCATCTTGTGTTAACGTTCCACTAGGTAAAGCCTTTCTGTTAAACAAGTTATTGTTATCAGTTAGCCCTGCTTTTGGTATATAGTTATCAGCAGCATCGTGTACTTTTCTACACATTGCATCTACTGTCATTTTAACGTCTTGTCCTTCTTCAAAGTTTAAACTCAATGAATTAACTTGCATTCCGGTGTATATTTTACTGTAATGATTTCTTTTATCATCCACACTATCTTGTGTAGCATAAGAAATGTTTCCTTTTTCTGCTGTTATCTCTAAAGCAAATGAAGGTAAATCTCCTGCATTTGATTCAGTAATAGTATAAGTTAATGCCCCATTTACTTGTTTGTAATTAGTATTCGTTTCACTCGCAGGTAAAACGGGTAATATACTTCCATTCTTTTCTCTGTATATAATAGAACCAGAATCTTTAGCATATGCTGCATCTGTAATCAACGTACTCCCTAATGTGTTAGAATTATTTATTGACCCGCTAGTAGAATGGCTAATATTACCTAATGCATAGTATAACCACATTCCATGAGAAGCAGATACATCAATACTAGCAGAGCCTGGAGTTTCAGCACCTTTGTATTGATAATTAAAGTTTCTAGTTCCTCCTAAAGCCATATTCATTTGTTTCATTTCTGCTTCAACAGTAGGTGGAGTAATTGTGTTTACCAAACCTAACCAATTATCGGCTAATAGATTTGGTGCAGTTGTACTTCCAACAGCCGCAGTAAATGTAGCATTCGTAGTTCCTGATGTTACATTAGCAACAGTAGCACTACTGTATCCACTACCTGCTGCACCAATAATTACAGCATCTATTTCTCCGCCTATAACTAGTTCTGCTTTTGTTAGTGGATGTGAACTACCTGTTAAAACAACAGGACTAGCAGTAAAACCGCCATTGGAAGATTCAACAGTTACTACATCATTTGTAGCAGTAGCAGTTAAACCTGTTTGTGTGTTAATAACAGTAGCAAGTTTTGAAGCAACTGTACCTGCTGCATCTAATGAATCAAGTACTACTTCAACATCTGTTGTGCCGCTTATATCAGTAGGGTCTGTGCCACCAGTTGCAGCATTAAACCAAAACCTGTAAATTAGTGTACTTGTAGATGCTGCTTTTATAGTAACGCTTTTACCGTCATAATTAGTGCCGCTTTCTGCTACACATGTAAGTGTGTTTTTATGTTTAGTAAGTGTATAACTAGCAGTAGCACCAGAACCGCCACCACCACTTATAGATAGTGCTTGATTAGCAGCGTAAGGTATTCCTGCTCCATCATTCGTAACAGTAATTGCTGTTACTCCACTACCTGTAATTGCAGTATTGCTTGGTGCTAAAACAGGTGAACCAAACCCAAGTATAGTACATGCCCATACATCAGATGCAGTAGTAGATAATGATTCATTAAACACAATAGTATTCTCTGTATTTGATTTAATAACTAAATTGTACGTCTTATTTAATGCAGTACCGCTAGAATTATATCCTGTTAATTTAGCAACGCATCCCTTGTAAATATCTGGGACTAATCGCTTGGTATTACTAACAGTCCATGTTAATGTTTTTTGACCATTAGTTGTACTAATTCCTTTTATGCTTCCTGCTGTTGTGCCTACCAATTCTGATAACTCAAAATCTATTTCGGGTATCATCGTTGCCGTTAACCCTGCTCCTGTATATACTTCATTCATAACCATTTTTTTTCACCTTACTTACTTACGTGGTTCTTCCAAACCTTTTCATGGTAACAGACATCTTGTAACCTAATAATCGTTTACCTCTATCATTAGCCTCATTTCTGCCTGTAATGTCAATTAAATCTGCTGTATAAGTTACTCCGCCCTCAACAACCTTCGGTCTAAGCCCGTTCCTCTCTATGATGTGACGGACTATCTGATATAAACTTTGCAGACGAGTACGAGAGAAGGTTAAGTCTGCCCAATCTTTCTGATGTAATACTCTAAGGTGTATTGTAAATGAATATTCTTCATCTCTAACAGACCAATCTATTGTATTATGACTAATTGAAGCACTATCTTCATAGACAATAATGATTGCTTTTTCATCAGCATCTACCCTTCTTCCTTTCTGTGGCTCAATAGAACGAACATCAATAAAATTAATTGCAGTAGCAGCAGGTTTATGTTCATTTATACCTGCTGCATCTCTAGCATCCGACCAATTATTTTCTAATAACTTTAGAACAAAATTAACTTCATCCAATGCCAAAGATTTCACCATCCCTAACCATCTGACGTATAGTTTCAGCATAATCTTTTGCGATAAGGTCTGCCGCTTCTTGTCTAATAAATTGTTCAGTTAATTTATCAGAAGTAGGTATTCCAAGAAGTTCTTCATATTGCTGCCTTTGTTCCCATTTCTCAGCCATGACCAATATCTTCCTAAGCAATTCAGCCTTTTGTAATTTAGTCATATTAATCAATCAAATAAATCAAGTTCTTTTTACCATCTAAGATAGCATTGGCTTCTGTTGTTAGTATCTCATGTTTCTTAGTAATATCTATATTACCAGATTCGGCAATTAATATAGTATTATCATCAGTTACTAAGACTTCTGCTGCAACAAGTTTAGTCGTTGCTTCATGTATAGCAGCAGGAACTCTACTTCTACCCCTTTCATAAGTAACTCTAATTGAATGGTTTGTATGATAAGGATAATTAGTTCTAAAGAAAATCTTTCCTTCTTCATTTATTATCCAATAATCTTCAGTCCTACCACTATTTTGATTATCAACAAAAGAATAACTTGTAGTATCTGAACCAATTAATTGTGATAGGGTAGAAATTGTTCCCGCATCTGAAGGTAACTTAGAAGAAATATAGACTGATTTACCATCTTCTGTTGGGCAAGCATAGAAAAAATCAGATATATTTCTTGTATTTGCTGTATCTCTTGTCTGTTTTTTATTCTTTTGTCCAGTAAATGGTGCAGTCTTTGATGGATAAACTTCATTTATTGCTGCACAAATCTCTAATACTGTTGTTTTTTGTCCAAAGTGGTCGTAAAAACCATTCGCAGTATTTTCTGTTAATTCAAAAGTAAGTCCACCAACACTAAATGTTAGTTTGAATGTACCTGATATTGCTACTGATGGTGGTGTATAAATACAAGATGCTGATGCTAAATCAACATATTTATCCCCCTGCCAAACTTCTAATCTTAATATCTTTCTAACCTTTTCACTATTTAATTGTATAAAACCAACATAATCTTTACTAGGTCTAACGGGATATGCACCATGTTGAAACGGGTCAAAGTTATGTACTTCTTTTTCTATTATTTCTGGTCTATGTGATACTTTTAATTTATCATCTATCCTACCTTCAGTTCTTTGTATTATTTTACCTATGGCTGCTATATCGGGTGTAGATGAAATAGTAAAAGCACCACATTGTAGTAAATCAGAAACATCTGTATGAGTAGTATAGTATCCTATGCCTTCTTCATAATCTCCCCTTGTCAATGTACCTGTTAAAGTTGGAATATAATCACTTTCTGATTTTAGTCTACTCATTTCATCACCCTATCTAATTCTGCTACTTGTTTTTTAATATAATACAGTATCGTATTTGTTTTAACATTAATATAAGTAGGTTGTCCCCCTTCGTCTAGCCTACCTCTGAGTGGATTTTTAGGTTTTGCATAGTCGGGAAGTTTAAGTTTTTGAGCCTTTGGATTACTCATACTTCTATATTCAGGCTTTCTCTCTACCCAATCTTTGAATGAGTATTCAGTTTTTGCTATATATTGTACGTCTTCTAATCTAAATACATCCCATACTCTTTCTAACAAATACTTTGAGTTTGTTACAATATCATCATCATCTTCTTCCTGTACCATTTTTTCTCTTGATTCTTTTTCTTCGTCAGAACCATGTACAACTATCAATGTGATTCTTAATGTTCCTACTGTTTTTGGAATTAATGCAATATCTAACATTCTCTTTAATTTAATAGAATTAGTTGCACCGTTTTCCAAATCAATTTCTAGTTTATCTGGGGTGTCCCAAGTCTCATTTTTGAAAAAAGATTTAGTTCTTTTTTTACTATGCACTATTGGTTTAACTCTATTAGATACAGTTCTAATATTAGAAGCAACTTCTTTTGTGTATAGTGCTTGTTCAAACTCAGTTCTACCTATTGGTGGATTTAAGTTTGATTTAAAATTAACATTGCTTTGAATTAATTCCTTCTCTTTTTTATTAAAACCTCTTCTTCCAGGTATTTTGCCTTCATCAATGAATCTATCATAAGCATCTTGAGTCATAGCACCTTTATCTACCATTTCATTTGCTAACGCTTCTGTTTCTTTCATTTGTCCTTCTCTTAATTGAGCAACTATTTCTTGAGCATCTAAATCCCCTTCGGATACTTCATCTTCATATTTGAACTCGCCTTCAGAAAGTAACTTATTCCATCTAACTTTAAGATTGATAGTTTTAACTAATTCTTCTGCTTCATCATTCAACTGAAAATCTTTATGTGTTTTGTAAGATTGTATTCTAGTATAATCATACTCTTCACCCTCTTTTTCTCCATGTAATTTATCATCTTCAGTTTCTTCTTTTAGTATAAACTCTAAAGATTTCTTAACTTTCTTTGCTTGAGCCATTGCTTCTTCTAAAGCATCCTGTGTATCTTGTGATGATTGAGTAGAAGAACGTGGTTTTGGTGTAGATTGTTGTCCACCTTTTATGGGCATTGGGTTTATACCTGCTTCCATAAATAATTCATTAAATAATCCCTCAAAGTCAACATTAATTATGTAACTCTGTTGGTCTAATGTCATAGGATGTTTACTTCTTGGTAAAGATATCTTAGTTGGTGTTTTATTGCTTACTTCAATCGTAGTATATTTTTTTACTTTTTTGAGAGCAGGTGGATATTTTACCTTTTTATCTGCTGCTTGAAATATTTTTTTACTTTCAATTCCTTTACTATGTGCTGATAGTAAATGGTCTGTTTGTATTTCTTCATTGACTTCTGAAATCTTTACGCTTTTACCTTCATCTAGTAAGCCAGAATCTAATGCGGCATTTATTTGTTCATAATTACCAACATACTGCCTTAGTTTAAGTAAAAGTTCTTCAGCAGTTAATTTTTGTAGTGCTTCCCAAGCATAGTTTACGTGTTCTCTATATTCATCTTCATCAAATATAATATCTGAATCTTGTTCTGCTGCTTTAGCCATAAAACTTGGTTTAAGAAAATATTTTAGATTATCTTCTATATCATCATAATTTTCATCACTAAATGGTGAAGCAATAAATTGTAACATTAACTTAAACAATGGATGGTTATCAATATCTGATTTTTTAGAATCATCTAATTCTATTACTGTTCCTATGTCATAATCACGGCTAGAATATCTAACAGTTTCGGGAATAGTAATACTCATCCAAAACCCTCATGCTAACCAAGCCGCCCATGCAGCACCTTTCTGAATCATCTTTCCTAGACCTAATCCAGAACCAGGTGGTGTGTATGATGGTTGACCAGTAGCAGGGTCTATCCAATACGGATTACCCATTGTATCATATCCTTGTGGTGGAACAGGATAGCCTGTTGGGTTATTCATAGCCTGTTGTTGTTGCATCATCATATTATTTGCTTGAACCATAGGATTCCCCCCACTAATTTGTGAAGGATTTAACCCTCCTGTATTTGGAACTCCTTGTTGTGGAACTCCTTGTTGTGGATAACTAGGTTGTGAATAACTTTGTGCTTGAGGCTGTTGAACACTTGGGGTAAATCCTTGCGTTTCTAGATATTGTTGCCTTGCCATTTTTCTTTGAACAATAACTTCTGTATTTACAGCAGAAGCCAATATTGCTTGTATGTCTAATGTAATATTTGCCTCAGTAATATTATTGTAATCAGTTAAACAATCAGGGTGGACTACCATTTCTCCACTAGCACCCGAAGTTAGTTTTAGTTTAGCAAGCATTTGACTAACTACTCTTTCAGTAGTATCTTCCATTAGTTTTTCTAAAGCCATCAAAAAGCCTTCACCATGATACTCAAAGAACTCTTCAACATGATTTGTTTGTAGAGTTAAAAGATTATTTGTCGCTTTGAAATTAGCAGCAGTTTGTGCATCTATTGCTGATACGATATTACTATTACTTGTACCTAATAATCCCATTTTATTCCACTCCTTCTTCAAATATATTTTGTATTGATTGTTGTTGTTTTATGTTTGTGCCGTCTGTCATCAGTTTTAATACTCTATTGTTAATTGCATGGCTTTCCATCGTTAATCTAAACAATTCATCTTCTGGGCTTTCAACCGACATCTGAGGTGGCCTCACAGTCCAACCACTTGCCGACAATGCTTCAATATCTGATTGCCTTAATGAAGTTAGCGGTGCAGACGCTAATATGCTAGGCACTTTTGGTTTAGGTATATATGCACTAAAAGATAGGCCATGTTCTTCTGCTAAAATCTGATTTTCTAACATTTCATATTGTTTATGTAACGCAGCATGTTTTTCACAGTATGTTCCCCTCATAGGATATCCTTTCTTTACTTTATGTAAAGGAATAGACGGCCTCATTGGGTCAGATGCTTCCCATATTTTATGTGTACCGCAAACAACACATCTATCTCTAGTATTAAACTTAAATGTGTACGGCATTTTTAGAAATGTTTTCTTTTCCGGCCATAGTATTTTTACCATTTCTTTTACTTGTTTTTTTGGTTTACTGCTTTTGTACTCATACTTCATTACTGAACCTGCGGCTCTAGCATATTTCATTGGTGGCAAAAATGCATTGTTTACACTTGCATTTGATGCTCCGATTAAACTTGGTGGTTGATATTGCGTATTCATTCTTTTTTTCTCTCCTTACATTCTTTACATTGACAAAGTATTCCCATTGAGCAGTTATCTGGTATCATTAGTAGTCCTCTATCATTGTTGTTATTCCTCTATATACCATTTCTGATTCTGATTTTGCACTTATTACATATTTAAAAACAGGTATTCCTTTGTCATTTAGTTTTTGCATTCCTTCTTGAAAGACGTCAAATATAGGATGTTTTTGTATGTCATCATATTCATATTTATTCTTCCATAAATCAAACTTGTTAGCCCAAAGTCCTACTGCTATTGGATATTCATTACTTTTCTTTTTTTGTCTTTTATTTATGACATCCCAATGTTTAGATATTATACAATCTACCAAAAACTTCCAACATAGTTGTTGTTCTATATCTATATGTTTTGCTAGGTGTCTGTCATCTATCATAAAAATAATGTATTTTACATTTCTATTTTTCATGTCCAATAACCATTCACCCCAATATAGCGACTCACCCCCTATGTCTGCGGTCTTTATTGTGTGTGTATCTCTATCTATTTTGATTGTTTTTCTTAGTGCTTTTTGCGCCCCAACAGTTCTTTCTTTAATTATAGGTACATCTCCCCTAGTTCTTAACTGATGATGTAATGTTGTCTTACCAACTTCAGTTGCACCATAAACACCAAAAGCATGAGGATTAATCTTTTTCCAAAATAGCGTTATTTGTTCAATAATTACTATTGCGAAACCTGTCATTACGGACATATTAATACCTCAAAATAAATGATGATAAAAGTTCCAAAATCCCTCCCATGCCGTAGCATACATATTGATGCCAATCAATGGTAGAAAATGCCCCAAACAAAAACCAACTGCTGTTGATATAGCACCCCAAAAATAAAATCTTGCTCTTAGAAACCAAACATCAGCAGAATGCGCTCTCTGCATATCGTATGCTAGAGCAGTTTCATCCATTCCAAATGCTATCGTTTCCAACATCTATATCACTTATTGCTCAAGTCTTGCCAGAAAGGATGGCCTTTCTTGTTGTGTTTGAACTAAAGGTGTCTGTTGTCCTTGCTGATTGTATCCCCATTGTTGATTATACGCTTGAAGGCTAGTTCTAACTCGCTCCCTTTGTTGTTCATCTTTGGCTCTCTTACTCCAATACGCTGCTATCTTTCTATCTAACAGCGTCATCTCTATGTAATCATTCAATACTAAATCGAACATTGCTTTCATCACAAGTATGCCACCAATTGTCATTAGTCCAAAGACTACTGCATGTGCATAATGTGAGAATCCAATCAGATGCCCGTATTCAGCATAAAAGAAAACATTCACTCCACAAATAGCACCAACAAATAAAATCGTCATTACTAATTTTGTATCTTTACCTAATGCGGGCATGTTTTTTTTCTCCTAGTTATATTGAGCAGAAACTGAAACTTTAACTTTCGTTCCTGCACCTGTAACTAGAACATACAGTCCATCTGCGATTACTATGCCATGCATATCAAAATCAAGATTTTGTCTGGCTTCCCCAATAAATACACGATGTATTAATTTACCATTAAATGCACTAGCACCAGCACCGTCAATAAAATCAACAGTCATAGCAGTAGTTTGATTATTGCTAACCTTTAGAGAAACAATTTTTTGTCTATCATTAATTAACTGTACTGCTTGTCTACCTGCTGTACCATTAATGGTTGCATCACTACCTCCTGCTGCAAACGTATGTACCTTAGTTCCTAACGCTCCACTACTCATTATCTCAGTCCTCCCTCACAATTCTCACATCACGCTGTACTTATAATAGTTCGGAATCAGTTATTTTCTTTTTTATCGGAGAAACTTTTTTCTTTTTTACTTCTGGTATTTTTGGTTTTTCCACAATAACTTCCTTCTTTATTTCTGGCATTTTTGGTACTATTGATTTCTTTTTTGTTTTAGGTTTAAACATTTTATCTAATGTAGCGTCTAATGTTTTTCCTCCAAACTCTTTTTTTAGCCATTTATATTGGCCTCTACTACAACTTGCCAATGTAGCCCTATCTGTGTCCTCGAATATAATTTTAAAATCGTTGTCGCCCAGATATACTAATGCTATTTTTGCATCTACGGTCAATGTTTCACCTGGAGATATTGACCCTCCTTTAACTAAAGAACGTGAACGCTCTTTTCCTATGTAATTTAATTTTGCCATATTATCACCTTGTAAGGTCGTAACCAATGGCCTCCCAATTAAGGGAGACCAAAGGCTACATTACTACTCATTTCAGAGTATTCCGTAAACACGAACTCTAACAGTTGTGTCTGTGATGTTTCCATTTGCTGCTGCATTTGTTCCATCCATTGCTGTAAACAACAAGGCAAAACTTGTACCACTTTCGTAAGCACCTGCGGCAGAACATTCTACATCCACATCATATGTTGCGGGTAGGCTATTGCCTGTTATTAGAACTGCATTTATTCTACTTAGTCCTAGTGAAGCAGCAGTAACTACTTCTCCACCAGATGTTGCAGTTGTAACTAACAACGAAGCATCCACAAGATACTCATCACCATGTACTCTTGGTGTAGTCATACCTTTGTGGTCAGCCAAAAGGGTTACAGTATGTGCCATACTTAATCACCTCATGCACTTGTTAGGTTTGTTATTTTTCCTTGTCCCTTAAAGAAAGAGCAACCAGTCTCAGCAATTGTTCTGTACATTGCTTGGTTTCCTAGTGTTCCAACTCCGAATGGGTTTCCGTTATCAATTCCATCCTCAAAGTATTGGGTTGGTTTCAAAACAGATAGCCATAGATGGTCTGTATCAAGAATAAGCATATCGCTTAGTTTGTTTGAACCATTTCCGGTTTTAGGCATGTCTTTGCATGGAATCAAAGGTATATCGTAGTAAGTAGCAACTCTAAATCCTACTTCTGTACCTTTTACTCCACGAACTCCGCCATGTGTTGGTATTATTTCTTTCCTGTCTAAGAATCTTTCTTGGCTTTGTAGCAAGTCACCTAGATGTTGGATAGTATCATATCCAGTCAAGATAACTTTAGGGCTACCACCGTTTTCTCTTAGAGACCTAAGCATACTGTTTAGTATAGTAAGGGTCAATGGTCTTGCATCTCCAGATGCATATCCTGAACCGAAGTCAACTTGTGCATCCATGAATGAAGCATTGAAAGCATTGTCAGCACCAATTTGTCTGTCTGTATTTCCATACAATGTAACTAGTTGGTTGATAATTCCGCCACTGGTTGATGCTCCTGTATCAATCAATGATGCATCTTCCATTGCTTCAATTTCTTCTGATGATGCAACTACCTTCATTAGAGAAGTATAGTTTGCAGTTACGTCAATAACAGCAGAACCATCAGTTTGGTCATAGTCTTCAAGAGGCATTAGTAGCATTTTATTCTGTACTTCAGCATGGTGTTTACCCATATCTTCACGAATCAATGCTCTTAAGTCGCCTACTCCATCGTCAATCTTAGCCATTTCAAGCGCAAGTTCTGAGAACTCAAACATATGAGCAACAGTTTTTGGGCTTGTAAACAAGGTTGTATAACTTGGTGCCATAGATTTTAATTCAGTTCCTAGTCTTGCATTTTCAACAACACCACCTAGATTATCTATTCTAGGTGCTGAACCACCGATTGCTCCTGTTCCTGTACCTGCACCAGAATTAACTGTTGCGAATGTAGAAGCAGAACCACCAGATGGCCTGTCAGTCATTATTCTCCAACCACTTGAAGTATATGGCCTCTTAGGAAGCATTGCTAATGCGTTAACTTCTTGGTTAAGCATAGACCATACTTTCTTTCCATATACTAGGTTGTACAAACTACCTATTCCACTAGCAGCAGTACCTTGTGGAGATTCAGTACCTCCATGTCCTGTGTGTAGTCCCATTACTACTCCAGCACTCTTTAACAGCGTATTACCGCCTACTCCACTTCTACCACCATAGGTAGATGCTTCTAAGTCTTTCATTGTTTTAATATAGTTTGTAGCCATAATTAGTTACCTCCTTCATATTGAGCCATAAAGTTGTGAACCTCTCCCCAACTCATTTCAGCAACATCTATTTCTGGTACTGCAATGGTTTGAGATTTAACGATTTCATCGTTTCTCTCAATAAGGCTCTTTCTAAGGGTAGCGAACTCCTCTCTTAGTGTTTCAACCTCATTCTTTGCGTCATATTCACTCTTTGCTACTGCATCTTTACGTGCAGATGTTTCTTCAATGAAGCGAGACTCAAACTGCTTCTTCAAAGAATCGTATGCCATCTTTTCAAGTTGTTCTGCCTTGAACGCTTCATACGCTTTTTCTACGTTTTCCGTAGTTAGGTCTAAAGTGGAAAACTCCTCATTAGTCCATTCTTTGTATAATGGGCCAACCTGTGGTGCTTGTGGGAGTTTCTTTCCTTGAGACTCCTCACCCATTAATCCGGCTTCAACGAAACCTTCTGGCCCGCTTCTTCCCTTTTTTTCACTGTCGAGGTCGGTTTTTTCTGCCATAGACATTGCTTCCTTCTCCTCATCCATACTACCCATTGCTTCTTTTTCGTCATCATCAGCAGCAGTATCCATATACTCTTCTGCCATTGCTTCTTTTTCATCAGCATCATAGGTCTTTTCTTTTTGTAGAGAGTCAACTTGCTTCATCAACTCATTTATCTCTACCAACGTTTTCTCCAATCTATCACTCATGGTATCTTTCTCCTCCTTTAAAATATCAAACTTTGCTTCGGGGTTAATACCCTTCTCGCATATTGTTACTTCGTGGAGTTCTAATTTATCTATTTCGTTATATTCACCTAATTCCTTAGTTGACATTTTTCTCTTAGATAATGCCTGGCCGCCTATACTAAATGACCGTAGAGTACCCTTACGAATACCCCTTGAGATTTCCTTT
>MDSV01048906.1_pt1 | contig 13451 bp, 11 predicted proteins | sample 810851 | NCBI WGS metagenome assembly MDSV01 (sample SAMN05326640, study PRJNA326480) | marine metagenome | isolation source: seawater | place: Atlantic Ocean: North East | collected 2012 | reverse complement strand
CAGCTTGGAAAAAATAAATTATATTTTAAGATCTATAATCTGCATTAATTCTTACATATTCATGTCCTAAATCATTTCCATATGCAGTAAATTTTTTGTTACCATTTTGTAAGTCAACATTTATTTTTATAATTTTATTTTTCATATATTTATTCAAGTTTCTTAAATTCAACTTATTATTTACTAAACCACTTTTACATACCAAATTTTTTCCAAAAAAAATTTTAATTTTATTTTGATCAATTCTTTCATCACATTTGCCAATTGCCATGATTATTCTTCCCCAATTAGCATCTTCACCAGCAATTGCTGTTTTTACTAAAGGTGAGTCTATTATTGAAAATGCTATTTTTTTTGCTTTATTTTCTGTTTTGCTATTATTTATAGTTACTTCAATTAACTTTGATAAACCTTCGCCATCTCTAACAACTTGTTGAGATAAATTTTTCATAATTTCAAATACTTTCAAGTTTAGTATTTTAAAATTCTTTCTTAAATTAAAATTTATCTTATTTTTATTAATTGAAAAAAGTACTAATGTATCACTTGTAGATGTATCACTGTCAACGGAAATAGAATTAAATGTATAGTCTAAATTTCCTTTCATTATTTTTTTGAGCAAATTTTTTGGGACATGAGTATCTATAAAAATATAAGCTAACATAGTCCCCATATTCGGGCTTATCATTCCTGATCCTTTTGCTATTCCATATATTTTAAAAGTAATACCATTTATTTTAATACTTTTAATAGCGATCTTTGGAAAAGTATCAGTTGTCATTATTGATTTTGCAGCACTAAAAACATCCGAGCATTCTATTTTTTTTATTTTATTTATTTGTCGTATAATTAGTTTAGGATCGAAAAGTTCTCCAATAACACCGGTTGAAGAAACTAAGATTTGGCTTTTTTTGCAATTTATAGTTTTACATAAATAACTTACATACTCATCTATTATCTTAATTCCTTTTTTACCAGTATGAGCATTTGCATTTCCAGAATTAACAATTAATGCCTTCACTTTTCCTTTATTATATTTTTTATCCCAAATTATGGGACAAGAAGGCGTGTATGTTTTTGAGTAAACACTTGAAGAAGTAGCAACTTCATCAAAAATAATAATAAGTAAATCGTTAGTTTTTTTTTTAAAACCAGCATGAAAGGTATAAATTTTCAAACCACTAGGTTTGAGATTTTTATATTTTTTTGGTTTGAAAGGAGATATGCTTTCAAAAAAAAGTCTCTCGTTGGCGCTTAAGCTCAAATCCTTTGTGGAAGAATTCTTCTTCATATGATAACAGCCATTTATCATATTATGTTGAATGTTGTTAATAAACTTTTTAAATCCTTTGGGAATAATTCATTAAATAAATACAATTCAGCAGTTGAAAAAATAAATAGTTTCGAAAAAGAATTATCAAAATTATCTGATACTGAAATTAGAGAAAAAACAGAACATTTTAAACACAAAATTAAAGAAGGTGCTACTTTAGATAGTATTTTACCGGAAGCGTTTGCTGTTGTGAGAGAGGCCTCTAAAAGAACATTATCTATGAGACACTATGATGTTCAGTTAATTGGTGGAATGGTACTAAATGAAGGCAAAATAGCAGAAATGAAAACTGGTGAAGGTAAAACTTTAGTTGCCACCCTAGCAGCATATTTAAATTCACTTGACTCTAAATCAGTTCATATAGTTACGGTTAATGACTATTTGGCACGAAGAGACTCAGAGTGGATGGGTAAGATTTATAAATTTTTAGGATTAAGTGTAGGATGTATAAATTCTGAAACAATACATTCAGAAAGACCAAAAGAATATAGATCTGATATAGTTTATGCGACAAACAATGAGATTGGCTTTGATTATTTACGTGATAATTTAAAGAACGATTTTGATTCTTTATGTTTTACAAAAGAAAATTTTGCTATTGTTGATGAAGTAGATAGTGTTCTTATAGATGAAGCTAGAACACCACTGGTAATATCAGCAGAAGCTTCAACGGATATTCATATTTATTCTAAAATTAATAAAATTGTAAAATTTTTAAAAGAAAATGATTATGAAATAAATGAAGAGAGTAAAAGTATACTATTAACCACAAATGGCATGGAAGTTGTTGAAAGACTTTTAAAAGAAAATGGTTTGATTAAAAAAGGAACTCTACAAGATCTCGAGAACTTAACACTTAATCACAATATTATACAGGCCTTAAGAGCCCAAAAACTATTTGTTATAGATAAAGATTATATTATCAAAGATAAAAATATAGTTATTATAGATGAATTGACTGGCAGACCAATGGAAGGTCGAAGATATGGTGATGGTTTACATCAAGCTATTGAGGCTAAAGAAGAATTAGTAATTCAAAAAGAGAACCAGACAATTGCATCCATTACTTATCAAAATTTTTTTAGAACTTATAAAAAATTGAGCGGAATGACTGGAACAGCATTAACTGAAGCAAAAGAGTTTGAGGGAATTTATAATTTACAAGTAGTTGATATACCTCCTAATTTACCAATAAATAGAATTGATAATAACGATCAAATTTTTATGACGAAAAGAGAGAAATATGATGCTGTAATTAAACTTGTAAAAGAAAGAAATGAATTAAAACAACCAATTTTAATTGGAACTACTTCTGTTGAAAATTCTGAACTAATTTCTGAACTTTTAAAAAAAGAAAATATTAAGCACAATGTTTTAAATGCGAAAAATCATAAAAGGGAAGCCGAGATTATACAACAAGCAGGAAAACTACAAAATGTAACAATTTCAACAAATATGGCAGGACGTGGAACTGATATTAAGCTTGGTAATGATAATGACTCAGAAAAGAAAGAAGCAATAAAAGCTGGAGGACTTTTAGTAATTGGGACCGAAAGACATGAAAGTAGAAGAATTGATAATCAACTAAGAGGTCGGTCTGGAAGACAGGGGGATATAGGCGAAAGTGTTTTCTTTTTATCTCTTGAAGATGATTTGATGAGAATATTTGGATCTAAAACACTTGAAAATGTTCTTGGTAAACTTGGTTTAAAAGAAGGAGAAGTTATTACTCATTCTATGATTACAAAATCTCTTGAGAGAGCTCAACAAAAAGTTGAGTCACACAACTATGACATAAGAAAGCAAATTCTTAAATTTGATGATATCTTAAATGATCAAAGAAGAATAATTTACACAAATAGAAAAGATATATTAATTACCTCTGACCAATCAAAAATAATTGAAGAAATGATATATGATTTTATTGATCAAATTGTTAATGATACTATACCTTCTAAAAAATATATCGAAGATTGGAATACAAATCATCTTAAAGAAAAAATAAAGGAAGTTTTTAATTTAAATTTGCCAATAGAACAATGGTGTGAAGAAGAAGGTGTAGATGAAACAGAAATAAAGAAAAGATTAGAAGATCATATTAACAAAGCATATGAAGCAAAAATTCATAAGTATTCAAAAGATCTTTTGAAATTTGCAGAAAAAAGAGTGATGTTATATCAAATTGATAAAGACTGGAGAGATCATTTGGCAGCAATGGATACGTTAAGAGGTAGTGTAAACCTAAGAGCTATGGGTGGCAAGGATCCATTTTTTGAATACAAAAAAGAATCTTTTGAATATTTTGATGAAATGCTCTCTAACCAAAATGAAAGAGTTCTTAAAACACTATTTAATATAGAATTAGTAAATAATAAAGATGATGATAGTGAACAATTAAACCAAAATGCCAGTAATGATAGAAGATTTATATCCAAAAAAATTGGAAGAAATGAAACATGTCCATGTGGATCTGGGAAAAAGTATAAACATTGTCATGGAGCTTAAAGCTCAGATGTAATATTCAAATACTTTTCTTTTCTTTTAGATACTAATTCCTCAAGTGAAACATTTTTTACTTGTTGTAGATAATTAATTAAATATTTTTTGATTATATTCGATTGATCTTTTGCAAAGCGATGAGCACCTCCGGGAATTTCTGGAATAATTTCATCTATTATATTTAAATCTTTACAATCTTTTGAAGTTAATCTTAGGGTGTTTGCAGCTTCTTGGACAAAATCTTTGCTTCTCCATAATATTGATGCACAACCCTCAGGTGATATTACAGAATATATGGAATGCTCCAACATTAAAACTTTATCTGAAGTAGCAATTCCTATAGCTCCACCAGATCCTCCCTCACCTATAATAATAGAAATAGTGGGTGTTTTAACTCTAAGAAATGCCATTATAGAAGAAGCTATTGACTCTGATTGGCCTCTTTCTTCAGCGTCTTTACCAGGAAATGCTCCTGCAGTATCTACAAATGTAATAACTGGCAATTTAAATTTTTCTGCTAAAAATATTAGTCTTTGAGCTTTTCTGTATCCCTCTGGCTTTGCCATTCCAAAATTATGTTTTATTCTAGACTCCATAGTATTTCCTTTTTCTGTTCCTAAAATCATTACAGATTGATCATCAATTTTTGCAATACCTCCAATTATAGCATTATCATCTGAATATTTTTTATCTCCATGAAGAAAAACTATATCTTCAAATATAAAATTAAAATAATCTAATGTATGAGGCCTATCATTATGTCTAGAAATTTGAACTTTTTGCCATGCATCAAGATTGGTATATATTTTTTTAAAAATTTCATTTTTCTCAATGCGTAATTTATTTAATTTATTAGTATCAGCATTTTCATTTTTACTTAATTTTTCTATAATTGTTTCAATCTTGTGAATTTCTTCTTCAAAATCAAAATATTTGATCATTATATAATTTCAAAATCTTTTAATATTTCAATAACAAGATATTTTATAAGCTTAGATTTTTTGTATTTTTTAAAACCAATTAGTAGAGATTTTAAATGTTGTGGATGAATATTTTTCCAATTTTTATTATTTAGGGAAATTGATGAATAAATTAAAAATTCATTATCATTATTTTGTTCAATACTATTTAAAATTAAATTATTTAAAGCCATCGAAGGCATAGTCCGTTCATCATATATCTTTTCAAAGTTGAGGTCTAATAAGAGATTATTATTGGGATCAAATACTTGAAGTAATAAATATAGTAATTCTTTATTTCTTTCATTTTCAGAGCTTTCATATTTTTCTATATTTCTTTGAATAATATTTAAAATTGAGTCAATTTCTTCTGTTGAATATAAATTTAATAAAATTTCTGTATTCGAACTTTTATCGTCTTCGCCATTTACATTTTTATAATATGAAAGCCATTTTTTAGCTTCATTAAATTGATTATTGTATATATATGAAGTAGCAATTTCACTGCCATATATTGAATTATCTACAGATATTTCAATAGTATCAGCAATTTTTAAAGTTAGTGGATAGGCAACCTCTTCTAGATCATTTTCTTTTGCAAATGACCAAAAATTAATTAATGCTTCTAAACGCTGATTAGGAAATATTTGAATGTTAATATATTGATATAAAAAAGACATTAATTTTTCTTTATTATTTTCAAGCATAAGAATTGTATCTTCAAAAGAAACAAATTCTTTATTTTGAAAATCTACAGACTGATATAAAGCGGCTAAACTTTCTATTGATAGTTGGCCATTTAAGAAAGCTTGATTTGCTGCACGTATCCTAACTTCAGCTGGAGTTGAAAAATTTAAAATTATTGGTATTGCGAGATTTCTAGCATCAAGATTTAAAAAATCTTGATTAAGGGGTAATTCAGCAATTCTTAACATAGCACTATAAAGAAATACTAATTGTTTGTTTAATTGAATGTTAAATGATTTGTTTTCTTCTTCAATTTCGTTTGAATTACTCAGAATATAATTGAATAAGTCTTGGAAAAAACTATCTACATCTTTTTCAGATTCAATTAATATTGAATTTTGAAGTTCTGCTTCATCTAGTTTACCTTTAATCAATAAGCAAAAAATATCAGTTTTTTCATAAAGATAACTTTCAGTTATCAAATCTAAATTTTCTCTATTATTTCTGCTACATACTTTTTCTAACTGGTAAGTAGAAAGTAAATAGTTAATTTCTATTTTGTTATAAAAAGATGAATATTTACTATTTTGTAAATCTATAGACTGAATTAATTCATATGACTTAGAAATTTGACCAATTGAATAAAAATAATTTATGATATTAAAAATAATTTCTTCATCTAACTTTTGATTCGAGTCTACTTGAGTTTGTAATAAAAAGTTAGAAAATTCTTTGTTAATTATATTTGAGTTTATATTGGTTGTGTTGCTAAAATAATTTTTTATTTTTTTTATTTCAATTGTTTCCCAAAAATTTTTATCTTTTAGTTCACCTTCTTTAACATCCATAATAGAAGAATTATCAATAACTTCAGTTTCTAAATTATTATCATTTGAATTTTGGACTTCATTACTTATATTTATTTCATCTTCAATTATTTCTATTTTATTATCTTCGATTTCATCTAAAATCATTTGATCCAGAGTTTTCACTTTATGCAAATCTATTACCTCAATATCGCTAGCATTGAGAATAGATGCATAAAAAAGAAAAATAAATAAATATAAAAATGTTTTCATTGGATTTTTAGTTGTATTTTCTCAATTATATTTGATGATGGAGGAGGTATATCTATCATATATAGGCTAAAAAAAGAAATTATTACAATTAATATCAATATGATTATAATGTATTTGTTTTTCATATATAGATAAATCTAAATGCCTAATATAGGATATATTTATTTTTTAAATCAATTCTTAATGAATCATAATTTTGTCAATAATAAGAAAATTAGAAAAAGTGGCTGATTTACATAAATTAAAAAAAAACAATATATGCCTTATTGGCATGATGGGTTCAGGAAAATCAAGAATTGGTAAAGAAATTGCCAAATTATATAAATTTGATTTTTATGATACTGATTCTGAAATTGAAAAAAAATATGGAAAAAGTATTGATTATATATTTAAAAATTATGGCGAAAATTATTTCAGAGAACTTGAAGAAACAGAATGCTTAAATATACTTGAAATCAAAAATTGTGTTATATCTCTAGGTGGGGGAAGTATTTTAAACAAAAAAATTAGAGAAAAAATCTCAAAATATTCTTTTTCAATATATCTTAAGGTTGATCTAGATGTGTTGTATGAAAGATTAAAATATTCAAAAAAAAGACCTTTACTTAAAAATGCTGATAAAAAAGAAAAAATAAAAAAAATATATAACTTAAGGAAACAATTTTATAACAATGCTGATATAGTGCTTGAAAATAATTTGTCAAAAAACAATATTATCCAAACAATCATATCCAAATTAAAAAACTAATGTATAAAAATATAATAATTAAAAAAAATAATGATAGCACAAAAATTACATTTAAATATAATTTTTTAAATCAATATATTAATAATCTTAAATCTAAATATAATAAAATATTTTTTATAGTGGATAAAAAAGTTGAATCATATTTAAGTTCAAAAAATAAAAACAGAGAAAATAATTTTATTTATTTAAACTGTAGTGAAAGCATTAAAAATTTTAAACAATACGAGTTAATATGCAATAAACTATTTATAAATAAAATTGATAGAGCTTCAGTTATTGTTTGTATTGGTGGAGGAACGCTTGGTGATTTGTCTGGATATATTGCATCAACAATACTCAGGGGAGTAAAATATATATTAATTCCAACAACACTATTATCACAAGTTGATAGTTCAATTGGAGGTAAGAATGGAATTAATACGAAATTTGGTAAAAATTTAATCGGAACTTTCTTCCAGCCAGATGAAATACTAATTGATACTAAATTTTTAAATACACTTTCTAAAAGAGAGATTAAATCTGGATATTCTGAGATTCTTAAACATGCTCTAATTAAAGATCGTAATTTTTTTAATTGGCTTGATAAAAACTATATTAATTTTTTTAAACTAAAAAAAGAATTTATAGAAAAAGCAATTTTAAAATCAATACTTATTAAATTAAAATATGTAAAAAGTGATACAAAAGAAAATTTAACAAGTTCAAAATCAAGAGCTATGCTAAATTTTGGACATTCTATTGGTCATGCTCTTGAGACCTTTAATAAATATAATAAAAAAATTAATCACGGTGAAGCTATTTCTATTGGATTATTAACTGAGTCATATATCTCTAATCAAATGGGTTATTTGTCTAATAAAGATTATATTAAAATAAAAAATCACTTATCAAGAACAAAATTAAAAATTTACGACAATAATATAAAATCCAAAAAACTACTTAATTTATTAAAAAAAGATAAAAAAAATACAAATAATCAAATTAATTTGGTATTATTAAAAGGTATAGGTTCGTCATTTTTTTGTAAAAATGTTCCTATAAAAAAAATTCATAAATTTATTAAAAATATTTATTAGTGATTAGTTTATTATTATTGATATTACTGGTTTTTCTTGTAATTTTATCAGGATTCCTCTCGGGCTCAGAAACTGCAATTACAGCAACTTCAAAAGCTAGGATAATATATAAGAAAAAAAAAGGAATTAAAAAAGCTGATTATGTCTTAAAAATTCTTAATAAAAAAGATAACGTTATTTCTTCACTATTATTATCAAACAATCTTGTAAATATTTTAGCATCATCTTTAGCGACAGCTTTTTTTTATGATATTTTTGGAGTTAAAGGCATATTTTATTCAACTTTAATAATGACTGTAATTTTAGTAATATTTGCTGAAGTACTTCCTAAAACTTATGCAATTAATAAACCAACTAGAACAGCATTAATAATTTCGCCCATAATATATTATTTAAACAAATTTTTATTTATTTTTGTTTTTTTTATTAATCAAATTGTAAAATTATTTTACAATAAAAAAGATATTGATAATAAAATTAATGATGAACAACTAGAAGAAGAGCTTAAAGGTGTAATTGATATATATAAAACATCTAATCCTGATTATGAGCAAGAAAAAGATATGCTTCAAAGCATATTACAATTAAATGATACAACAGTTGAAGAAGTCTTCACTCATAGAAAAAATATTTTTTCCATAGACTCATCTTTAGAAATAAATGATATTATAGAAAAAATTAACAATTCAAAATTTACAAGGATACCATTCTGGAAAGAAAATCAAGAAAACATTATTGGTCTATTAAATGTTAGAACATTAAATATAGACATTAAAAATCAAGAAAAATCTAAAGAGATAATTTTTGAAAAAATTACAAAACCTTGGTTCATACCTGAAACAACTAATTTGCTCGAGCAACTCATTGAATTTAGAAAACGAAAAGAGCATCTTTCTTTTGTTGTTGATGAATATGGTGAATTATTAGGATTAATAACTTTAGAAGATATTATTGAAGAAATTGTTGGAGAAATTGTTGATGAGATAGATTCGCCGGATGAAGATTTTAAGGTTAATAATTTAGGTAAAATATTCATAAGTGGAGAAAAAAATTTAAGAGATTTATATAAAAATTTTGACTTAGAACCTCCTTTGAGCGAGTCTTCAACTATAGCAGGGCATATTATGGAAATATCTAAAAGAATACCTTTATTTGGTGAAATTGTGTCAGATGATAGCTTTAATTATAAAATTCTTTCCCATTCAAGAAAGCAAATTTATAGAGTTGAAGTTTCAAAAATTAATAATCCTAATTTCGATTGAATGTAAGCCTGTATTATATTCATTTGCCAAAAGATCATTTATTTTTCTATGAATAGTCAACCTATTCATATTAATTTTTTTTTTACATTTAAGCTCTATTAACATATGTGTTTCATTAGATCCGTTAAAATTGTGATGACCGGCATGTAAATGCGAATTGTCAAATATTTTAATTAAAAAATCTTTAAGATTTTTTTCTAATAAATATGTTATTCTTTTCTGACGATTCATTAATTTAATAATATATAATATTATCAATGAAACAAAAATTTAATGTACAAAAGAGTAAATTGTCTTGGGAAAAAGAATATTTTAGGACATGTGATAATCCAAATTGTTCCAAAGAGGGCATATTTAGAGCTCCAAAATCAAGAGTTTTATTAAATGAATATTATTATTTTTGTCTAATTCATATAAAAGAATATAATAAATCTTGGGATTTTTATAAAGGTCTATCGGTTAATCAAATTGAAAAATCAATGAGAGAAGATACTATTTGGAATCGACCTTCCTGGCCATTAAGAGGCAATCCCTACAAAGTAATAGAGCAAATTAATAATTTTTTTAACGAGGATATAGGCAATTTTTCGGCCAATTTAGAAGATGATTATTATTTTAAAAATAAGCTAATTGATGAAAATTTAACATCTGAAGAAAATAAAGCTTTATTAGTGTTAAATTTAAAACCTCCTCTTACAATGGAAAAAATTAAAAAAAACTATAAAAAACTAGTGAAAATATTTCATCCTGATGTAAATGGAAACAATAAAATAGCAGAAGAAAAATTTAAAGAAATAAATAAGTCATACAGGATAATTTTATATAAATTTAAAAATGAGCAAAAAAAATAAAATAGAGATAGCTCCAAATATAAAAATAAATCCAATGGAATTATTTGGAATATCCTGTGAATTTGATGTATTTAGTTTTAGCCAAAAGACGGAACATGTACCTGATATAGACTCAACTTATAAGTTTGATCCACAAAACACTCTTGCAATACTATCTGGGTTTGCGTGTAACAGAAGAGTCTTAATTCAAGGTTATCATGGCACCGGTAAATCAACGCACATTGAACAAGTTGCAGCACGACTAAATTGGCCTTGTATAAGAATTAACCTTGATAGTCATATAAGTAGAATTGATTTAATTGGTAAAGATGCAATAGTTTTAAAAGATAATAAGCAAATAACTGAATTTCAGGATGGAATTCTTCCATGGGCATACAAAAATCCAGTAGCTTTGGTTTTTGACGAATACGATGCAGGCAGACCAGATGTAATGTTTGTTATTCAACGAATTCTTGAAACTGATGGAAAATTAACACTTTTAGATCAATCAAGAGTAATTAAACCAAATAAATTTTTTAGATTATTTGCTACCGCCAATACTGTAGGTCTAGGTGATACATCAGGACTTTATCATGGTACTCAGCAAATCAATCAAGGTCAGATGGATAGATGGAATATTGTATCAACCTTAAATTATTTAAGCAATGAAGAAGAGAGTAAAATAATATTAAGTAAAATCAAAGAATTAAACAATAAAGAAGGAAAAGATATTGTTAAAAGTATGGTAGCTACTGCAGATCTTTCAAGATCAGGTTTTATTAATGGCGATATATCCACTGTGATGAGCCCCAGAACCGTTCTAACTTGGGCTGAAAACTATTTGCTATTCAATGATATTGAGTATGCATTTAAATTATCATTCTTAAATAGGTGTGATGAAATGGAGAGGTCAATTATTGAAGAATACTTTCAAAGATCTTTTGGAATTGATATTGCCGATGCGAAGGTAATAAATGTTAAAGAATAATGAGATTGTAGAAGAGTTCAAAAAATCATTATTAGCAACAGTAAAATCAATTGGTAAAAATGATGAACTAGAAATTAATTATGTAAAAGAAAATCCCTCAATTAATGGGAACATTATTAATTTAACTGAACCTAATGTTGAAAATTTAAAAAAAAATTTAACTTATTTGAGAGCTGAAGCTGACTCGTTAGCTTTGGAATTTAGACTTCATTCTAAAGAAATACATAAAAATTATATTAATCAGAACACTCTATCTAATGAAATACTAAATGCTCTGGAGCATACAAGAATTGAGGTTAAAGGAAGTAAAGAATTTAAAGGAATTAAAAATAATTTAACAACTAAACATATTGAAGATCTGAGTAAAATACCCCAAGATAAATCCCAGGAAAACTTGGTTAAAGCTTTTCGTTATGTTGCATTTGAAGAATTATTAGGTCAAGAACTAGGAAAAGAAAACATTAAATATAAAAGTATAGTCAAAAAAAAATTAAAAAAAAAATATAATAATTTTTTTGATAATTTAAAAAAAAACATAGGTGATCAAGAAAGATTCACAGCTGTTATTCTAGAACATTTAGAAGAATTAGGTTTATTAGACCAAAATAATAATAATAATTCTCAAAATGATGAACTAGATGAAAATGACAATAATGATAGTCAACAAAATAAAGAAAATGAAAATCAAAATAATGAAGAAAATACAGATACTAACTTAGAAATGCAATCAGGTGAAACAGATATAGAGCAATCTGTATCAATGGAAGCAAATGATGAAATGGGTGATGATAGCAGTGACTCAGAGATAGATTATTTTCCAAAAATTGAATCTGCTGATAAATTAGAATTATATAAGGTATATAATAATAATTTTGATGAAATTATTAATGCAGAGAATTTATGTGATTTAAAAGAATTAGATAAACTTAGAAGAAATCTTGATCAGCAGGTATTTACATTCCAGCCACTAATAGTTAAAATTGCTAACAGACTTCAGAGAAAACTTCTTGCCCAACAAAATAGGCATTGGGATTTTAATATGGAAGAAGGCTATCTTGACACCTCAAGATTAGCAAAAATTATAGCAAATCCAAATAATAAACTTAGCTATAAAATTGAAAAAGAAATTGAATTCAAAGATACTATTGTATCTCTCTTAATTGATAATTCAGGCTCAATGAGAGGAAGACCAATAACTGTAGCAGCATTATGCTCAGATATTTTAGCAAAAACTTTAGAAAGATGTCTAATAAAATCTGAAATATTAGGCTTTACTACAAAAGCTTGGAAAGGTGGTAGATCAAGAGAAAATTGGATAAAAAATGGGAAACCTTCTAATCCTGGAAGATTAAATGATTTAAGGCATATTATATATAAATCAGCTGATTCTCCTTGGCGAAGATCAAAAAAAAATCTTGGATTATTACTCAAAGAAGGAATTTTAAAAGAAAATGTTGATGGTGAAGCATTATCTTGGGCATATAAAAGATTGATGCAAAGACTAGAAAAAAGAAAAATTTTAATCGTAATCAGTGATGGAGCACCTGTTGATGACTCTACACTTTCGGTAAATCCAGGAAATTATTTAGAAAAAAACTTAAGAGATATAATAGCAGATATCGAAAATAATATTGAAATCGAACTTATAGCTATTGGCATAGGTCATGATGTTTCAAGATATTATTCTAAAGCAGTTACCATAATGGACGTTGATCAACTTGGTGAAGTATTACTAAATCAATTATCATCCATATTTTCCATTAAATAACTAGTTACTTAACCAGTTATTTTTATATTCTGCAAATTTATTTAATCTAATAGAATCTCTAATTGTTTTCATTAAATTATTCATAAAAAAAATATTGTGATTTGTTAAAAGTTGAAGAGCTAATAATTCCTTACTGGCAAATAAATGGTATAAGTAAGATAAAGTGAAATTTTTACATGTATAACAAGAGCATTTAGAATCAATTGGGATTAATTTATCTTT
>MDSV01249335.1_pt1 | contig 13454 bp, 11 predicted proteins | sample 810851 | NCBI WGS metagenome assembly MDSV01 (sample SAMN05326640, study PRJNA326480) | marine metagenome | isolation source: seawater | place: Atlantic Ocean: North East | collected 2012 | reverse complement strand
GTATATTTCATGACTGAAGAAGTAGTTATATTGTCAGGTGCAAGAACTGCCATTGGTAGTTTTGGAGGTTCACTCAAATCTGTTTCTCCAATTGATCTTGGTACATTAGTAGCAAAAGAAGCTATCAAGAATTCTGGGATTGAAAAGGAAAGAATAGAGCATGTAGTTTTTGGTCACGTAATCAATACAGAACCAAAAGACATGTACTTGTCTAGAGTGATCTCATTAAACGCGGGCATTCCGATAAGCGTAGTTTCTATGAATGTAAACCGCCTATGCGGTTCGGGACTTCAAGCATTAGTTTCTGTAATACAATCACTAGCATTAGGAGATGCGGAATTTGGGCTCGCAGGTGGTGCAGAAAACATGAGTAAATCACCCCATATAATTAAATCAAATAGATGGGGGAAAAGGATGGGCGACTCTATGGTCGAAGATATGATGCTAGGAGCATTAAACTGTCCATTTGATACGGGTCACATGGGAATTACTGCAGAAAATGTCGCTAAAGAGTATGACATTTCTCGGCAAATGCAGGATGATTTTTCTTTAGAGAGTCAGGCTAGAGCGGCAAATGCCATTTCAAAGGGTCATTTCTCAAGCCAAATAGTACCAATAGAAATTGGAAAAGATTCCAAGAAAAGCTCCTTTGCATTAGATGAACACCCCAAGGATACAAACAAACAAAATCTTTTATCTCTGAAGCCAGTATTTAAAAAAGATGGGACTGTCACTGCTGGTAACTCTTCCGGTCTCAACGATGGTGCAGCCGCTGTAGTCTTAGGAACTGCAAATGCTTCTAATGCTTTAGGGCTCAAGATTAGAGCCAAAATAAGGGGTTACGCTCATTCTGGCGTTAGACCAGAGGTTATGGGGATTGGGCCTATCATTGCCGTAAAGAAATTACTCAAGAAAACAGGTTTATCCACCCAAGATTTTGACGTTATTGAAAGCAATGAGGCTTTTGCTGCACAAGCCTGTGCAGTCTCACAGGAATTAAATTTTGATCCCAAAATAGTTAATCCAAATGGTGGGGCAATAGCATTGGGCCATCCGATTGGCGCCACAGGAACTATTCTCGTCATAAAAGCCATTCACGAATTAGAAAGATTAGATGGGTCTTTAGGACTAATCACAATGTGCATAGGCGGTGGCCAAGGAATAGCTTTGGCGATTGAACGCCCACAATTTCATTGAGCTTCAGCTAAAGTCCTCCAATAAACTTAACCAATTTATCTTGAAATGATTTTGGTTGTTCAACGTGAGGCCAATGACCAGCCCGATTAATTTCCTCAATAGAGTTTTGCGGAAAATACTTTTTTATTTCTGAGATGCTTTTTCCTGAAATGTAAGAGGATTCTTGCCCTTTAAGGAAAAGTGTTTGGCCTAAGAATTGGTTTTGATATTGTGGAAATGACATTATTAGCCTTATATTTTTTTCAATAGACTTAAGATTCAATTGCCAATCATAATTGCCACTTTCTTTACGAATCATATTTTGTAATAAGAAGCTCCTAATTTTTTTATCTGAAATGTGGTCTGATAGAATTTGGTCAGCTTGACTACGGGAATTTATTTTAGCCAAATCTAATTGCTTCATCCCCCAGATAAAGCCTATAAAATCGGAATGACAATAAGCAACGGGACCAATATCAACCACCGCAAGCTTACCAAAATTGTGAGGATTTATTAAACTAGCACTCATAACTGCTTTCCCCCCCATAGAGTGTCCCACAAGATCCACTTTTTGCCCAAAATAATCAGCTAATTTAATCAAATCTTGACCTAACGATAGGTAATCATGACTTTTAGACCAGAATGATGAACCATGATTTCTGAGGTCAATTGCGACTACATGTCGATTAAGTCTTTCACTTAATACCTTTGCCGTATTAACCCAATTTCTTTTCGATCCAAAAAGACCGTGCGTTAAGAAGACTATATTCTTTTCCTTCACCCCGTTTCCAAGAAATTCTATGTAGCTTAAAGGAGGATAAGACATGGGATTTCCACTCAACCAAGATGAGAGCCATTTGACCCAATTACAATTAAAGAATCTGAGCCTATCAATTTCTACCAAGCTGCTTTGTATATCTTTTCTGCATCTGCTGCAGTGATAGTTTTGGGGTTATTTACTAGCAAACGTTCTTGCTTCATGGCCTCCTTGGCCATTTCTCTACAGGCTTTTTCAGGAATGTTTAGTTCTCGTAATCTTGTAGGCAAGTTCAAATGCTTACTTAAAGTAATGAATTCTTCTGCAAATGATTTCACACGTTGATCTAAATCATCCATATTTTCAAGAACTGGGAAAATAATGCCCGCTAGTTTTCCATAAGCCTCTTTGGTTGCGGGCACGTGCATGTTAAACCTAATCAAGTGCGGTAAAAGTAATGCATTCGATAGCCCATGGGAAACTTTATACTTGCCGCCTAGGGGATAGGCTAATGCGTGCACGCCAGCTACAGGGGAGTTAGCAAAGGATATCCCTGCAAGCATTGATCCGTATAGCATGTTACTTCTAGAAACTCGGTCTGACTTGAGACTTTTTACGGCTGATACTATTGAGTTCCCTAACAAAGCAAGTGCCTCCACTGCCAAATTCTGGGAAAGAAGATTATTGTTTTGATTTTTAGATGTGAATGCCTCAATTGCATGCACCATTGCATCAATACCAGTTGTAGCAGTTATCGTTGGAGGAAGATCCATCGTAAGAGAAGGATCCAAGATAGCAAGATCCGGAATAATTACTGCGGACGAGACACCTCTTTTCTCTCTATTCTCTACTGTAATAATTGAAACTGGAGTGACCTCTGAACCGGTACCAGCAGTCGTTGGTACCAATATCAAGGGCAGTCGTGGACCTTTCACTTTGTTGACGCCCCATATGCTTTCGATGTTCTCTCCTGAGCCTAGAACCAAAGCAGTCAATTTTGCCACATCCATTGGCGATCCTCCGCCAAATCCTAAAATACCTGTTGCAAGAAATCCCGCACCTGAATCAATAGCCATTTCTAGATTTCTTAAAGTTGGATCTTGTTCTACTTGATTAAAGATCCTTACTTCTGTTCCTCTCTTAATCAAATTATCTACTAACGGCTTGTACAAACCAATCTTTGACAATCCTGGATCAGAAATAATCAACAACCTAGGCCCCAGTATCTTTATTATTTCTTCAGAATGAGCCAAGACACTATCCCAGCCAAATCGAAGCCCCTTTACTGTGTTGAAAACAAAATTACCTACGTCTCTATCATTCATACTGTATAGATTTTCTCTTGATCCAAATAATTAACAGTTATCATAGCTTCATTCACTGAGTTTTTGCAAACTGTAATATAAAATGGGACCTTATAATAAGTATTGATTCTAAATTTTAGTTGCTACCCTTAAAAAAATTAGTTACCTCAATCACTAAATATAGGAGACTTTAACCGATGAATCATAAACCGAAAAAAGTGGTTCTAGCATATTCAGGAGGTCTTGATACTTCCATCATATTAAAATGGCTTCAAGTTAATTATAATGCTGAGGTTGTAACTTTTACTGCTGATCTTGGTCAAAATGAAGAATTAGAACCTGCCAAAAATAAAGCCATAATGCTGGGAGTAGATCCAAAAAATGTTTTTGTTGAAGACTTGCGAGAAGAATTTGTAGAGGAATTCGTCTTTCCTATGTTTAGGGCAAATACACAATACGAAGGCCACTATCTTTTGGGAACAGCTATTGCAAGACCTTTAATAGCTAAAAGACTTATTGAAATAGCAGATTTTGTGGGCGCTGATGCCGTAGCACACGGTGCTACTGGAAAAGGAAATGACCAAGTTCGGTTCGAATTATCATGCTACGCCTTAAACCCTGATATCAACATCATCAGTCCCTGGAGAGAATGGGATTTAACCAGTAGGACTAAACTTTTAGAATTTGCTGAAAATCACCAAATTCCAATATCTAGAGACAAAAGAGGTGAAGCTCCTTTTTCCGTTGATGCAAATCTATTGCATACCTCTTCGGAAGGAAAGATCTTGGAAGATCCGAGTGAAATCGCTCCAGAATACGTTTACCAAAGAACAGTCTCTCCAGAGGACGCTCCGGATCAATCCGAACTTGTAAAAATTGATTTCAACTTAGGTAATATGATTTCCATAAATGGTATAGTCAAAAAGAAACACGAATTATTACAAGAGCTAAACCGCCTTGGAAGCAAGCATGGTATTGGTCGGTTAGATTTGGTGGAAGGAAGATTCATTGGCATGAAATCTAGAGGGGTTTATGAAACCCCTGGTGGAACAATTTTGCTTGAAGCGCATAGGGCCATTGAAAGCATAACTCTTGATCAAGGCGCATCCCACCTGAAGGATGAATTAATGCCGAAATATGCAGAATTAATTTATAATGGTCTGTGGTATTCCCCAGAAAGAGAGATGTTACAGGCTTTAATTGACCAAAGCCAAAATTATGTGGAGGGCACGGCAACACTTAAGTTGTATAAAGGTAACGTACAGACCATAGCCAGAAATTCTAGATCAAGCTTATATTCTGAAAAACATGTGACCTTTGAGGAAGATGATGGTGTTTACAACCAAGAAGATGCCACTGGTTTCATTAAACTTAATGCCCTAAGATTGAAGATGTTAGCGAGACGCAAACTAAAAGCTAACTAGACCAACGCTACCCGAAAAAGAATACCACTAATAAAAATTATTGGATATAATTACTCTTACGGCAAATATTACAAATAATAATAAAGCAGGAGCAAGATCAAACCCAATAGTATTGGGTAAAAAAGACCTAACTCTTGAGTAAATAGGTTCCATGATATTTCTAATAGAAATCCAAAGCTGTGATACTATTTGATTTCTTTTATCTAGGACGCCAAACTGGATTAAAAACGATAAGATTACATCAAAGATGATCAAAAATGAAAAGATGTTTAATATTGCAGAAAGAATTTGAAAAAGAGATGTCATTTTAAAAATACAATTTACATATGAATGATCTTAACAATACAATACACCAAAATGCCTAAAAGTTTCAACATGACAAAAATAGCCCCTAAAAAATAGAGTATACTGTCTTAGTAGCATGCCCTTATCTCTGATCCGACCGTATGAACCATCCTATCTAAATATGCAAAATCATGCAAATTTGAGAATCTTCCTACTCAGTATAATATTTTCGATTTTTTTTCCTATTGTTTCATACCCTGAAGCATTTGATTCATGGAGCTTGGAACCATTTGGGTATCAAATTTTATATGAAAAAGCTTCTGATTTTGGTGGTTTTTCTGGAATTTCAGTTTCCTCTAATGGAAAGAAATTTGTGGCGATCAGTGACAGAGCTAATTATTTCAATGGTGAAATGATTAGAAATGGCAAAGGAAAATTGATAAATGTTAGGATTCTAGATCATGGGAAAATCCTTAACAGTAAAGGTAAAGAGCTATCCGGTAAAAACACCGATAGTGAATCAATTGTAAGATCTCCTGAAGATGGATATTATGTGTCCTTTGAATCTAATAATAGAATAATGTTTCATGAGAACTTAAAGTCCCCAGGACAATTCTTACCCAAACACCCTGACTTCAGGAGATTAATGTTTAATGATGGGATTGAAGCACTTGCAGTAAATAATTCTGGCGAACTTTACGCTATTCCTGAATTACCCCCTAAAGGACATAGGGATCATCCTATTTACAAATTGAAAGAAGACAAATGGATAGTAATTAACAATATTAAAATAAATGAAGGGTTTAAAATAACTGATGCAGAATTCATTGATGACAAAAACTTAATATTACTTGAAAGAAAATTCACCTTCTTAGATGGTTTTCAAACGCGCATAAAAAGAATACTCTTTGAGAAGGATGAAATCAAAAGTATACAGGTTTTATTGGAAAGTGAGCCCTGGAAATTTTCTAACCTGGAAGGCCTCTCCAAATGGAAAGATGAATATGGAAATACCTATCTCACAGTGATATCAGATAATCAATTTTCACCATTACTAAAAACTGAAATTAGAGAATTCTTGTTAGTTAGGTGAAAGAAAGAAATATAGTTTATGAGGAAAGACAAAAATGATCGATATTACATTAGAGAAAACGATCAATACAGCATGGGAAACCAAAGAAAATATATCAGCTAAAACTACTGGACCTGTGAGAGAAGCCATCTTGCACACCTTAGATCTCTTAGGAAAAGGTAAGCTACGCGTGGCAGAACCAAATGGGAAGGGGGATTGGAAAGTTAATCAGTGGGCAAAAAAAGCCGTGCTATTAAGTTTTCGTCTAAATGATATGAATATGCAGGCTGGAGGACCACAAGGTGCATCATGGTGGGATAAAGTTGACAGCAAGTTTTTGGGCTGGTCCAAAGAAAATTGGGAGAATGCTGGGTTTAGAGCGGTTCCAAACTGTATTGTTCGTAAATCTGCATATATTGCTCCAGGAGTAGTACTCATGCCAAGTTTTGTAAATCTTGGAGCTTATGTTGATGCTGGCGCGATGGTAGACACGTGGGCAACAGTCGGCTCTTGTGCACAAATAGGTAAAAATGTCCACCTATCTGGAGGAGTTGGGATTGGCGGTGTCTTAGAACCAATGCAAGCAACACCAACTATTATAGAAGATGATTGTTTCATAGGAGCAAGATCTGAAGTTGTAGAAGGTTGTATAGTTAGAAAAGGAGCTGTACTAGGAATGGGCGTTTTCATTGGAAAATCAACAAAGATTGTTGATAGAGATACCAATGAAATTCTATTTGGTGAGGTTCCGCCTTACTCTGTAGTTGTAGCCGGATCTTTACCTTCCAACAAAGGCGGTCCAAACCTTTATTGCGCTGTAATTGTCAAACGAGTTGATGCAAAAACAAGATCAAAGACATCGATTAATGAGTTGCTTAGGGATTAGCATGATTGTGAGGAAGGGATGATAGACGTTGTTGAACTAACAGCAAAGCTTATTCAATGCCCAACTGTGACTCCAAGAGAAGCGGGCGCTCTAAAACTTATAGGAAAGCTATTTGAGAATACCGATTTTAAAATCCACAGTATCGATAGAGGTGGCATATCAAACCTTTTCTTGAGGTGGGGGGAAAAGAACCTACCTACTCTTGGATTTTCTGGTCACATAGATGTAGTGCCCCCTGGAAATCTTGCCAAATGGGAGTACGAACCATTTTCTGGAAAAATTGTAGGAAATGTTCTCTTTGGTAGGGGGGCAGTGGATATGAAATCAGCAGTTGCGGCCTTTTGTCTAGCAGCAATCAAATATTCAAAAAAGTCACAACCTGATTTTTCAATTGCCTTAATGATTACAGGAGACGAAGAAGGAGAAGCAAAAGATGGAACGCAGGCCATTCTGGATTGGATGACTGATAATGATCAACGTATCGACCATTGCATTGTTGGTGAACCAACCTGCCCAAAAACTTTTGGTGAAGTAATGAAAATTGGAAGAAAAGGATCGATGACGTGTACCTTTAAAATTACTGGAAAGCAAGGTCATTCGGCTTACCCACATCTTGCAATAAACCCAATTAATGCTGCTATGGAATTACTAAACCATTTAATTAGAACTGAACTTGATAATGGTTCAAAATTCTTCGAACCATCAACTCTGGTAATAACCTCTATATCTGCCAACAATAATACAAATAACGTAATTCCCTCAGAAGTAACAACCTCCATCAACATTAGATTTAATGATAATCATACTAGCGATCAGCTAACTCAAAAAATTAAGAAATTAAGCCAAGAAATTAGTAATAAAACAAAAACGCATGTTGATTTAGATTTTAGGGTTTCGGGTGAACCCTTTTATACAGAGCCAACTAATCTTGCTAAATTAGTAAAACAAAGTGTAAAAAAAATTACTGGCGTTGAGCCTGCATTTTCTACCTCTGGGGGAACTTCAGACGCTCGATTTATATACAAAAAGTGTCCCGTAGTCGAATTTGGCCTCGTTGGAGAAAAAATGCACTCAATTAATGAATCAGTGGAAATATCACAAATATTTGAACTGGAAGAAATTTATTTGGATCTTATTAATGAACACGCTCGTCACTTCAAGAATTCATTTTAGAATATGAGGAAATTGACATGATCGGAAAATTAAATCATGTAGCTATAGCCGTACCAGATATTACTGAAGCAAGTAAGAATTATAGGAATGTGTTCGGCGCCAAAGTTAGTGAACAAATCGATCAACCTGAGCATGGAGTCAAAATCGTATTCATAGAACTACCAAACGCCCAAATTGAACTTATTTCTCCACTTAATAAAAACAGCCCCATTAGTAAATTCCTCAAAAAAAATCCAAATGGAGGAATACATCACCTTTGCTATGAAGTTGAAAACATTGATTTAGCGATTGAAAAACTTTCTGAGAAGGACTTTATGCCACTCGGACCCAGAAAACCGAAATTGGGGGCGCATGGCAAGCCGGTTATTTTTCTACACCCTTCTCAATGCAATGGTACACTGATTGAATTGCAACAAGAATGATTGGTGAGGGAAAATGACTATCACAGCTTCAATAGTGCTCTTTACAATTCTTTGGTTTATACTGCTTTTTATTGCCTTACCTCTGAAAATAAAAACACAACAAGAAACTGGAAAAAAGATTTTTGGCACCCCATCTTCAGCTCCAGAAAACCCCCAAATAAAAATAAAATTTTTTTGGGTCACAATCCTAGCTTTTTGCCTATGGCTCATAGTTATGGTCCTAATTTACTTGATTTTTCTGAATTGAGATAAAAACCTTTCAGAAGATCTACCAAATAATTGTTTGTGCTCATTGGAAAAATCTGATTCTTGCTAAAACCAGGTAATTTTATCTTCAGCCTTGGGCCTTGGTCTATCAGTAGGATTTTCACCATAATCGCCAACGTATATAAATCCTGCTACAAACTCAGTTTCTACTAGATCAAATGCTTCTTCTCCAAACTTCCTATCGTGAGCCATCCAGCCAGTTAACCAGTTAGCTCCCCAGCCACACACGAGAAAGTTATTCAAAATGTTTAAGCATAAGGCCCCGGCTGATAGAATTTGCTCTATCTCTGGAATCTTTGGGCTTTCTTTTGGGGAGCAAATTACAGCTATAATCAATGGTGTATTTAAGACATTTCTCTTGTTTTTTTCCAATTTACCAGAATCTATAGCTATTTCCTTTCCTCGCCTATCAATAATATCGATGAATTTATATTTTGATTTCTCAGAAATCAAAATAGCCCTCCACGGTTCAAGCTTACCATGATCTGGCACCCGTAAAGCAGATTGAATTATTTTGGCAGTATCTTCTAATCCCGGACCAGGCCCTTTCAAGCCCTTGACGGATACGGATCTTCTATTAGCAAAAAATTTTCTAGCACTCTCATTTATCTTCATTTCTCAAGATCCGCCCACTTTATTCACGTCTTCCTCAATAATTCTGATACCTAATTCATGAATTTGTGCCTTCGTAAGGAGGGAAGGAGCATTCATCATTAAATCTTCACCTTTTTGATTCATTGGAAACATGATGACCTCCCGAATATTTTCTTCATCAGCCAAAAGCATTAACATTCTATCTATTCCTAAAGCACAGCCCCCGTGAGGCGGGGGAGCAAACTTCAATCCCTGAATCATTCCAGAAAAACGTGAGCTAACCTCGGCATTAGAATAACCTGCAAGCTCAAATGCTTTAAACATGGTATCTATTTCGTGATTTCTAATGGCACCAGATAATAGCTCATAACCATTGCAAGCAAGATCATATTGATAGCCAAGTACTTCGAGCGGGTTACCATTAAGAGCAGGGAGTCCTCCCTGTGGCATCGAAAATGGATTATGAGAAAAATCAATTTTGTCATTTTCAGTATCTTTCTCATACATTGGAAAATCTATTATCCAAGCAAAAGCAAAAACACCTTCATCAATTAATTTTAATTGTGCCCCTATTTGATTCCTAGCTTTTGCTGAAAATGCTTCAAAATTCTTGGGCTCTCCCCCTAAAAAAAATGCTGCGTCGCCAACTTTTAGACCTAAACTTTCTCTTATCATTTCAGATTTTTCAAAACCAATATTCTTTGCCAATGGTCCTGCAGCATCTATATCCCCATCCGCTTCCCTCCAGAAGATATATCCCATACCAGGTAGGCCTTCTTTCTGCGCAAAATTGTTCATTCTATCACAAAAATTTCTGCTTCCTCCACCTGGAGCTGGTATTGCCCTTATTTCAGATCCTTCATTTTTAAGAATGTTGGAAAATACGGCAAAGCCAGAATCTTTAAAATACTCACAGACCTTTTTCATCTTAATTGGATTTCTTAAATCAGGCTTATCGGTGCCATACCACAGCATAGAATCTTTATAGGTAATTCTTGGCCAATGACTTTCCACTTTCTTTTGACTGTACTCCTTAAAAATTCGCTCTATTACAGGTTTTACAGTATCGAAAACATCATCCTGGTTAACAAAACTCATCTCAATATCTAATTGATAGAAATCAGTTGGTGACCTATCTGATCTAGGATCCTCATCGCGAAAACACGGCGCAATTTGAAAGTATTTGTCAAATCCTCCCATCATGATGAGTTGCTTAAATTGTTGGGGCGCTTGAGGTAAAGCGTAAAATTTTCCTCTGTTCAATCTGCTTGGAACTAAGAAATCTCTTGCGCCCTCTGGAGATGAGGCAGTCAAAATAGGTGTCTGAAATTCATTGAAGCCAATTTCCCACATTTCCTTCCTGATCGAAGCTATGACATTTGCCCTCAACATCATATTTTTGTGGAGACCTTCTCGTCTTAAATCAAGAAACCGGTACCTGAGTCTAGTTTCCTCGGGGTATTCCAGTTCGCCAAAAACTGGCAAAGGAAGATCCTCAGCAGTTGAAATGATCTCTGTATTATCTATAAAAACTTCAATATCGCCAGTTTGTAAATTCTTGTTGATCAGCTCTGGTTCACGTGCCTTTACTCTACCTTTAACTTGGATGCACCATTCTGATCTATAAGTTTCAGCAGTACCAAAATCATTGCTATCAGGGTCTATGACTACCTGAGTTATTCCATAATGGTCTCGCAAATCAATAAATAATACTCCCCCATGGTCTCGGACTCTGTGAATCCACCCAGATAATGTAACCTGCTGATCAACATGATCCAAGTTTAACTCCGCGCAATTATGAGTTCGATATACTTTCATTTAAACCTCTAAGGTATTATTTTGAATTTACCCTTGGAATAATCGAAAGAAAGTAAAGCGTAAAGTGTAAATGTGTTAACTGCGACCAATTTAGCTTACAAGAAAACCTATGAGAGAAATATTTGTCTTGCGTAAATCATTAGTTACTGACACAACAAATTTTAAAATAATTACCTGAAATAACCAATGCCCAAAAGAAAAGATATCTCTTCAATAATGATCATAGGTGCTGGCCCGATTATTATTGGTCAAGCTTGTGAATTTGATTATTCGGGGACCCAAGCCTGTAAAGCTTTAAAGGAAGAAGGTTATCGCGTAATCTTAGTAAACTCCAATCCTGCAACTATTATGACGGATCCTGAAATTGCAGACTCTACATATGTAGAGCCAATCAATGTTCAAACTTTGGAAGCAATCATAAGAAAAGAAAAGCCAGATGCACTGCTCCCCACTATGGGTGGACAAACTGGATTAAATGCTGCCATTTCTCTAGAAAAATCTGGCATTTTAGCGAAAGAAAAAGTCGAATTGATTGGCGCAAAAAAGGAAGCAATAGAAAAGGCTGAAGATAGAAGAAAATTTCGCGATGCAATGGACGATCTTCAGATTGAAAGTCCTAAGTCGAACGTAGTCGAAAATATGGAAGATGCGAGCAATGCACTTGAGGCAATAGGACTCCCAGCAGTTATTCGCCCAGCTTTCACTCTAGGCGGGGCAGGTGGTGGCATTGCCTACAATGAAAAAGAATATTTTGAGATATGTCGCAATGGTCTTGACCTATCCCCTGTTAACCAAATTCTAATTGATGAAAGTCTTTTGGGTTGGAAAGAGTTCGAATTAGAAGTTGTTAGAGATAAAATGGATAATGCGATAGTCGTATGTTCTATAGAAAATGTGGACCCAATGGGAGTACATACTGGTGACAGCATTACAGTAGCACCAGCTATGACCCTAACGGATAAAGAATACCAATTGATGCGAACTAATTCAATTCGAATTCTTAGGAAAATAGGAGTAGAGACTGGTGGATCAAATGTCCAGTGGGCCATTAACCCAGAAGATGGAAGAATGGTTGTAATTGAAATGAATCCGCGGGTTTCCCGATCATCTGCTCTTGCTTCCAAAGCCACCGGCTTTCCCATTGCAAAGGTGGCGACCAAACTAGCAGTAGGTTTTACATTGGACGAACTAATAAATGACATCACAAAAACTACTCCAGCTAGCTTTGAACCAACTATCGATTATGTAGTTGTCAAAATTCCCCGATTCACTTTTGAGAAATTTTCTGGGTCTAGCAACGAACTAAATAGTACTATGAAATCTGTAGGCGAAGTGATGGCTATTGGGAGATCTTTTCATGAAAGTTTGCAAAAAGCTTTGGCATCCCTAGAAACTGGTCTTACAGGACTAAACGAGATTGAACTTCCCAGTACTAAAGAAGAAATTATATCTGTCTTATCAAAACAAAATTCCAATAGATTAAGGCAAATAGTTCAAGCTATGCGCTCAGGAATAGATAGTAAAACTATTAACCAAATTACAAGAATTGATTCTTGGTTTCTTGAAAGATTAGAAGAGATAATTGCTGCAGAACAACATCTAAAAGAAAATTCCTTACCCACCCAAGCAGATGAGTTACAAACAGTAAAATCAATGGGTTTCACTGATGCAAGATTAGGTGAATTGACTTCCCTGTCAGAAGATACCATACGGCAAAAAAGATGGCAAATAGGTGTCAGACCTTCTTTTAAGAGAGTAGACACCTGTGCTGGAGAATTCCCATCAAAAACTCCATACATGTATTCTACCTATGAGGCTCTATTACCAAAAAGTATAGATTGTGAGTCAAGTCCCAACGATACTGAAAAAATTATAATCATTGGTAGTGGGCCTAATAGAATTGGACAAGGAATAGAGTTTGACTACTGCTGCTGCCATGCCAGTTTTGCCCTATCCAATAGTGGTATCGAAACGATTATGATTAACTGTAATCCTGAAACGGTATCTACAGATTATGATACCTCAGATAGACTTTATTTTGAGCCTCTCACTGTAGAACATGTTCTTGAGGTAGTTGAGGTAGAAAAATCAAATGGAAATCTAAAGGGTGTGATAATTCAATTAGGAGGACAAACCCCACTAAATCTAACGAAAGCACTTTCATATCATGATATCCAAATCCTCGGTACTAGTCCAAGTTCGATTGATCTTTCAGAAGATCGTGAAAAATTTCAAGATCTCTTAAATAGGTTGAATCTAAAACAACCAAAGAATGG
>MDSV01191519.1_pt1 | contig 13454 bp, 13 predicted proteins | sample 810851 | NCBI WGS metagenome assembly MDSV01 (sample SAMN05326640, study PRJNA326480) | marine metagenome | isolation source: seawater | place: Atlantic Ocean: North East | collected 2012 | reverse complement strand
TTATTTAAATTTAGATTGTTATATCGGTGTTACTGGATGGATATGTGATGAAAAAAGAAATGTTGAACTTCGTAAAACTATAAAGAATATACCTCCTTCAAAATTAATGATAGAAACAGATTGTCCCTATTTAATTCCAAAAAACCTTCGCAATAAACCAAAAAATAACAGAAATGAACCAAGCAACTTAAATCATATAGTTAGTGAGATTGCCATACTTATGGACATTGATGAAGACGTATTAAGACAGCAAACATTTAAAAATACTAAAAACTTTTTTAATATTTAATTAAAGATGCTGCTAGGACAATATGTACGTTACTGCAGAAACTCAAAATAGTCGAAAGAAATCAAATTTGAAGATAAAGAAGAAGTTATATCAGTCATTCAATGTTCCTAGTTCACCAAGAGCATCAAGAGGATCGTTTGTTGTTTCATTGTTAGCATCCTCTTCAATAGTATCTGTTTCAGAAACAGTCTCTTCTTCAAGAGGGTCTGTATCAGAAAATGCTTCATGACTGTCAGACATCTCAAAATATAAGATAGCAACCCTTTCTTTAATAACCCCGTCACCTATAATTCTGCCAGCTTCACCCTGATTGGTAGAAACCAATCTCCAACCTTTAGTTGCCTCTTTATTAATATAGTTAGTGAGATTCTTAATATCCAAACCATCTAAACTAAATTTTTTTACTTTATATTTATATTCCATAGCGCATCCATTTATAAAAATTATTATCTTTGTAGAATTATAAGTGCATTAAATACACATTGATAAAAATTTGATACTATTATTTTATGAAGAATTTTCAATCATTATGTTTAATACTGTTTTTATCTGTTAGTTGCACATTTTTAACAGAACCTAGCGGAGTGCTATTAGATGAAGATATAACTCCGTCAATAAAGAATTACATTAGAAACAATATTTCTGATGAAATGGTTGACGAAGGTTTGGTCGCATACTTTGATACCACCATCTCTTTAGATAAATCTCAATTATATTTTTTAACTAATAAAACTTTGGTGATTTATTGTAAAGATTTTGAGGATTCTGACATAGATGGTGTGTTTGATTGTATGGGAACAGCCCCACATGGTACGAATATTATACCTTTAAAAAATATTAATAAGATTTATGAAACTGATGAATATTTTGATGGAACAAGTTGTAGACCTCTTGTTGAATTATGTTTTTATGTCAACACACAATCAAATGATGACTACTTCTTTTCCACTCCATGGTTTAACAACGGTGATCTTTTTTATAACAAATTGATAGTCGCTTGGGAAGCTGAAACAAGATACTAGAACACGGTTGAATGGATGATTATTAGATCTTTATTTAAGTTTTTAAAACGCCTTTCTAGTTAGATTAAATTCATTACAAATGTCATCTAAATCTGATCCAATTGTTTTAGCGTTATGTTTGATTGATGGTTTGGTTTTAGAATATCTTGGAGATGCATTAGGTTGATTAAAGCCATCAATATTTATAAAAGCCTCTCTTGCAATATTATGAGGATGTTCTTGAGCTTCATCCATATTGAGAACTGGTGAGACACATGCATCACTTTCTGAAAATATTTCAATCCATTCAGATCTTGATTTTAATTTAATTTTTGAAGCCATTTTTTCTTTTAATTCTGGCCAAGACTTTTTATTGTGTTGATCTGAGAACTTTTCATCATCTATTTGTAATTTTTCTAAAAGCTCATTATAAAATTGAGGCTCTATCGACCCTACTGCTATAAATTTTTTGTCTAAACATTCATATGTATCATAAAAATGCGCAAAACCATCTAATAAGTTAGATTCTCTTTTATCTTCCCAATGACCCATTTCTTTTAAAGAATAAAAGAAAGACATTAATGAAAGAGAACCATCTACCATTGCTGAATCAACAATTTGACCTTCCCCTGTCTTAAGAGAATGAATTAATCCAGAAACTATTCCAAATGCTAGATGCATTCCTCCACCACCATAGTCACCAATTAGATTTAATGGTGGAATAGGGTTTGAATCTTTACGGCCAATTGCATTCAGTGCTCCAGATAGGCCTATATAGTTAATATCGTGGCCTGCAAGTTGCGACATTGGCCCTTCTTGGCCCCAACCAGTCATTCTTCCATAGACAAGCTTAGGATTTCTCTCTAAACATACATCGGGCCCAAGGCCTAACTTTTCCATAACACCAGGTCTGTAACCTTCAAAAACTACATCTACTTGATCTATTAATTTAAGCATTTCTTTAATTGTATTTTGATTTTTTAGATTAGCAGTTATTGATCTTTTTGATCTATTATGAATATCAAATTTATTTTCAAATCCTTCTAGCTCCTTTCTACCAACTCTAATTACATTAGCTCCCATATCAGCTAATAACATTCCACAATAAGGCCCAGGGCCTAAACCTGAAAATTCTAAAATATTAATATCTTTTAATGGTCCCATTTATATTATGTTATTGAAAAACTTTAAATTTTACTAATAGATTTGGTAATAATGTTAATGAACTTACAAAAGCTAGAATCATTGCAATAGATGTAAATATACCAAATAAAATAGTTGGGAAGAAATTAGATAGAGATAGGATACAAAAACCCGCAGCAATTGTTGTTGCTGTATAAAAAATTGCTCTACCAGTTGTAGCATGTGCTTCTTGTAAAGCAATTTCGACTGATTTATTAACCTTTAATTCTTTTTTATATCTATAAATATAGTGAATAGTATTGTCTACGGCCATGCCTACACTAATAGCAGCAACAGTAATAGTCATGATGTCTAAAGGGATATTAAGTAGCCCTAATAAACCCATAACTGAAGATGCTACAAAGATATTTGGGACGAGTCCTATAATCATAATTTTTACTGACTTAAAAATTAAAAGCAGCATTACTGATATTATTGCAAAAACTATAAGCAATGACCCTATCTGAGATTTAAATAAAGATTGAAGCATATTGTTATATAACACTGCTAACCCTGTGATCTCATACTGTGACGGTTTTAGATCAAACTTATTTTGTAAATCATTATTTATTTTAGTCAGTAAATCATTTCTATTTAAATTAGACGCTGATTCATTCACACGAGTGGATATCCTTACAACTGAATCATCTTTATTAATATATGAATACAACAATGACTCCTTAATCTCTTCAGGCAAAACCGATCTTAGCAAAGCTAATTCAAGATCATTTAAATCCTCTCCATCATTTATTTTTCTTGCTAATTTAACTCCGCTTGCAACACTCAATACTTTTCCAATTTCAGGAATTGAGTCTAGATAATCATGAATTTCTTCTAGTTTATTTAATGAATAAGCATTCCACCAATAACCTGAAGCATTGCTTGAGAGATCTTCAAATAAGTCATCTTCAAATAAGTCATCAAATGTAAAATCATTTGCTTTAATAGCAATATTGGTAACAATATTTTTTATTTTTGAATTTTCATTGTTTGCATCTTTAACTTGAGGCTCATTAATAATAATATCTAATGTTGCTGTTCCACCAAGCTTTGAATCTATCAACATCATCCCTTTATATATCTCAGTTTCTTCGTCAAAGTAATCAATAAATCTATTTTCAACTTCTAATTTTGAAATACCAAAGCAAAGAACTATAAAAAATGTTGCAAATGATATTGATATTGCTCGTCTATTATTTCTTGAAAACGATAATAAAAAACTTGTAATCTTGTGAAGCGATAATCTATCTTTAGTATTAGCATTACTTAATATATATAGAGCGGATGGTAAAAAGGTAAAAGTTAAAATAAAAGCAATTGATATTCCAAAAGCCATCATTTTTCCAAATTCTATAACGGGCTTGAGATCGCCTGAAGTTAATGACAGGAATGCGACTGCAGTTGTAAGTGCTGCAAAGAAACATGGTGCAAACATTTGCTCACATCCTTGAATAATAGAATCTTTTAAAGAACTAATTTTTTTTAATTCATTAATTTTCACAAGCAAATGCACTGCTAAAGATATGGTTAAAATTAATAATAAAGCAATAAAATTTGAGGAAACCACACTTATTTTCCAATCCATATAGCCTAAAAAACCAGCAGTAATCAATGTTGCTAAAAATGCATTCATTAACGGAAGTAATACAAATTTAATTGAGCCGAAGAAGATATATAGCATTAGCGCAAAAATTAAAGCAACTGAGGTACCAAATACTATTAAATCTGATTCTATAAATCCCATCATGTCTGTTGCAATCATTGATGGGCCGCCTAAATAGATAACTGCATCATCTTTATAATTATCTAGTGTTTCTCTTATTTGATTTATAAGATTTTTATTAAAATCTGATTCTTGGTTATTTAGATCGCTAATTCTTGAATTAATGTTATCTAACTCTTCAAGAAGATCGTTTTTTGTTTTATTAGTAACGGGCTCATTGGATGATAGTTTTTCAAGGAGAACATACCTACTATTAATTAACTCATCATATTCATCATTCCCTTTAAGGACAACTTGCATTGCTGTAATATTTCCATCTTTGCTTATTATTAGCTCTTCATATATAGGGTTATTGATGATTTCATCTTTAGCGAGCTTTAAATCAATTTCATCATGAGTTAAGTATTTTAAATTATCAGATACCTCTGATAGTCCAACTTTTGGTTGAAAAAATATTGGTGCGTCTAAAATTGATAATACTGATTTGACTCCATCTATATTATTTAAGTCATTTTCCAAGGATTCAATTTTTGAAATGGAGTATTCTGAAAAAATGTCTTGTTCTGGTTCATAGGTAATTATTAAGAAGCTTGAATCACCAAATTCATCTTCAGTTTCTCTGTATGTCTTTAGGGATTCATCTGTTTCTAACACCAAGGCATCAGAAGAAGCATCTAATTTAAAATTAGAGAGACCAAATCCTGCTATTAATGTAATTGTAAGAGTACACAGCAAAACAATTAAGTACTTATCTAACAGTTTTTTGATAACATTATTTAAATTTACTCTCATGATTTTTTATTTGCACAATTGGGTGAATCAATAATATAGGGATTTTTTTTATATTCTTGCTCATCAAAAGGATGGATTGAAAGAGCATGAATAGATTTAATAATATCCTCTAAAGCTGAATAAATAGCTTTATGTCTTTTTATTATAGATATATCTTTAAAGCTGTCAGTTACTATCACTAATTTAAAATGGCTTTCAGCACCTTCAGGGACATTATGCATATAGCTTTCATTTAAAATATTGAGAACGGTAGGATTAAACTTTAAAAGTAGTAAATCTTCAATTCTGCTTTCTATAGTATTCATATTTTTATTTTATAAATAAAAAATTGTTATTATCGTTTCCATACCTTGTTATAAACTGCAGCAAAGATAATTATAAATGCTGCACCTACAGCAACCGGCATTATAACGAATTCAAATGATTTTGCTCCAAGGATCGCTATTACTGGATTAGCTCCAGCTGGAGGATGAATGGTCTTTGTTAATTGCATAATTAATATCGCAAGAGATAACCCTAAAGCTATTGATAATGGAGAAGTTCCAAGAAAGAAAAAAATTAATACTCCTGATGATGCTGAAAAAACATGACCAAAAAAAACATTTCTTGGCTTTGCTAGAGGGCTGTCATAAACAGCCATTACAAGGACTAAGCTTGCTCCAAAAGGTGGGATAAGCCAGATATTAGTTACATCAATGGAGTTGATATATGCTATAAAAAACATACATAAAAAAGCTCCAAGTGACGAAATTAATATATTTTTTATATTTTTTGAAAGGAAATCTAGATTCATATTAAATAGATTAACCTATTTATAAATAAAACTAAATTTTAAGAATCTAAATCAGGCTTAACATTGTAAGATTCAATGATTTTAATTATCTTTTCCCACCTAACCCACTCATCTTGGTTATTACCAGCCGCAAATTCTGCAGCACGCATCATTGCTATTACAGAAGCCTCATCACCATATTGAGAGATCATTGTTTTAGCAATTTGATTTAAGTCTTCTTTCATAATTAAGCACTAATTTATATATAAAGATTAAAATAACCATATCTGAACATGTTTATTTTGTATACTTCATTACAGTTTATAGTTTATGCATAAGGAATGCTGAAACATGCAAGAGCATAAAAATAGACTTATAATTTTTCATATAGCATTATTTAATGTGAATATTTGATTAATAAATTAAATACAGAGATTTATGAAAGTTTTATGGATTAAAGATGGCAATATTGGCCATGAAAAACAAGTTAAAGTTTTGCTTGATGAGCTGTCTAAAACCCTAACTTTAAATATTGACTCTAGAGAAATAAAAGGAATTTTTCCTATCTTTACTTACTTGGAAGATGTTCAAGAGAAATATTATGATCTGATAATTGGAGCTGGTCATAGAACATACTCCTCTTTATTAGATACTAAGAAATACCAAAAGGAACGATGTATAACTCTAGCAGTTCTATCACCAACTTTTAAAAGGAACGAATTTGATATTATCTGCGCCCCACTTCATGACAAGAATAAGTTAAAGCACCTGAATAACGTTGTCTATTTTGAAGGATCTCTTGCAAGGGTTTGCGATGATGATCCAGATCAAAACATTGTCATGGTTGGCCTTGGAGGTAAAAATAAACATTATCACTTTAATGAAGAGCACATAATTGCTCAAATAAGTTATTTTATTTCATTACAGCCTAACAAAAAATGTTATGTTTTTAATTCAAGGAGAACGCCTAACAGTATGAATAAAAGGCTTGAAAGACTCTTTTATGACAATGAAAGTGTTGTTTTTATAGATTTTAATAATAAATCAGTTTCATTTGAATCAATTTTACATATCGCATCATCAAAACTTATTACCAGAGATAGCGTAAACATGGTTTACGAAAGCCTCTCTTCTAGAGGGAATACGTACCTTATAGATATGAAAAATTATAAAACTAATAAAGTTGTTGAGGTGATTAATACTCTAATAGCTGATAAACAAATTGGTTATATAGATTGTAATGACATTATTGATGGTATTTCAAAAATGCAGTTGAGAAAACAGAATAAACATAATCAAGTTTATGCAGAAGTTGAGAAGGTAGCATTTAAAATTTCTAAGCTGCTATGAAAGTAGTGCATTTTGTTTTAAGTGAAAGCTTTGCTGGTATTGAGCAACATGTAGATGAGTTGATTTCACACAATATAAAGCAATCTTCAAAAAATAATAATAAATTATCAAATAAACTTATTTTGATATGTAATGACTCAATTGCACATTATTTTAATAAAAATATAGAAATGTATCCTATTAAAAACATTGCAAGAAGATCTATATATGGAAAATATAAGCTTAGTAAATTATTGAAACAAATAAATCCAGATATTATCCATACTCATGGAAGTAAGACTACATTAATAATTAACTCAATAAATAGAAATAAATTTAAGCATGTAGCTACAGTTCATGGAATTAAGAAAAATAAAAAAGTTTATGAAAAAGCTGATTTAGTTATTGGTGTAAGTAACAAAGCAATTGATGGAATTAATAACAACACTACTGTAATTACTAACTGGTGGCATCCTAAATTAAATAAAATAGATTTTGGTATAAAAGAATTTGTTTTAGCAGTCGGTCGACTTGAAAAGGTAAAAGGATTTGATCTGCTAATATCATCATGGAAAAATATTCAATCTAATCTTTTAATAGTTGGCTCTGGAAGAGAGAAAGGCTCTCTTTTGAAATTAATTGATGAAGAGAATCTTTCTAATAAAATAAAAATAATAGATGATGTGAAACGAGATGAGTTACAAAAATTTTATCAGAAAGCATCATTGTTAATAATCTCTTCTAGAGATGAGGGCGGCCCAAGAGTAGCTCTAGAAGCTTTATACCTTGGTGTGCCTGTTATATCTACCAATGTAGGTCATATGGACCAGATATTACCAAATGAGCTGTTAGCTAAAAAAGATAGTCTAGATTCTTTAAAGAGACTAATTGAAAGATATGTAGACAATATTAATGATATTAATCAAGAGGCTGTATTTCAATTTATTGAGGATGAATTCTCAATTCAGGCTAAAGTTTCAGAGATAATAAATACTTATCAAACTATTACTGCTGATTCAGAAGTTGATAATATAAATTAATTGTTTCTTCTGTCATTCTCTTAGATGTAAAAGTATTTTCTTTTGGGGTAATAAAATCTTTATTAGATATTTTAAGAACCTTTTCTTTTAATTTATCAATATTCTCTAATTCCACAAGACCATCTTGAAATAGATCTTCAAGAATTTCCTTAGTCCCACCATGATCCCATCCTATTACTTTTGAACCACAACTAATTGCCTCTATTGTGGTTCTTCCAAAAGGCTCTGGATCAATAGATAAATTAAAAACAATATCAGAAATTTTGTATAAATCAGTTATATCGTTTCTTGACCCAGTAAATGTGATTTTATTATTTAAACTTAATGAAGATACCTTTTTTAGTAAGGATCTAAAGTATTTTTCTTTTGATTTAGATGTAGGGCCAACAACCAAACCATGAAAGCTATTATCAAGTTTAGCTAATAGATCAATAAAGCTATCTACACCTTTCCACTTAGATATTCTTGTAGGTAGCATTAGGATTGTCTTATTTTGTGTCTGTGGATTTTCTTTATACCATTTTGAGACCCAATCACTAGACAAAGGATCTTTGTTAAAAGTATTAGTATCACAGCCCCTTGGGATTGTTGTAATCTTTCCATCATCCACTTTATATGTATCAATAATATATTTTTTTACAGTTCTTGATATCGCAATTATGTGATCAACCTTTGACATCACTTGGCTATAAATAGGAGTGCTGTATAAGCCATGAAAGGTAGAAAGGAGTAATGGTTTTTTTGAAAGTTTTTTAAAAGCATAGTAATTGATCCATGCAGGCATTCTTGATCTTATATGGACAATATCAGGCTTTTCTTCAAGATAAATTTTTCTTAATTCTTTTGATAAAGAAAATGAAAATAAACTCTTTTTATGTATGGGGAGTTTTATATGTTTTCCACCATCCTTAACGATCTCATCTTCAAAAATTCCACCATTAGATATAACAATCGATTCATGACCATTTTCAACCAAGCTTTTGGAGAAATCTTTAGTGCCTCTTTCAACACCGCCAATATTTAATTCAGGTAATAATTGTATTACTTTTAATTTATTCATACCTTAAGGAAACAGCTGGGTCTAATTTAGCTGCTCTTTTAGCAGGCCAAATTCCAAAAAATACACCCACTAAGGCTGAAAAAGTAATTGAACCAATAATGGCACTAAATGGAAGCGCATAAGGCCAATCATTTAAAGATGAAAATAAGAATAAGATTGAAACACCAATCATAATTCCTATTAATCCACCGATAATACACAACAAAATAGCTTCAACCATAAACTGCATCATAATCACTCTCTGGGTCGCGCCAAGTGCTTTTCTTAAACCTATTTCTCTTGTTCGCTCAGTAACAGATACAAGCATAATATTCATAACACCAATACCACCAACAATTAGGCTTATTCCTGCTATTCCAGCAATTAAAGCTGTAAATATTCCTGTTGCTTGTCTTCGAAGATCAGCGAATTGACTATAATCACTAATTCTAAAATCATTATCTTCTCCTGGACCAATATCATGTTTAGCTCTAATTACTTGTTCAATGCTCATCATCACTGCATCAATATTGTCTTCATTGGAAATACCTACGTTGATTGAATCAAGTTTATCAGTTCCAAAAAGTCTTTGAGCACCAGTAAGAAGCGGCACGTAAAGCTCATCATCAGGATTTTGCCATCCTGTTGAGCCTTCTTCTTTTAAGATTCCAATTACTTTATATGAAACACCGGCAATTAGTATTTCATTATTTAGAATATTTTTAACATTTGTTTTAAGTTCACCAGGAACATCAGAACCAATAACAACAACTCTTTTTCTTCCAAGATTTTCTTCTTCAGTAAAAAGTCGACCATGCTCTATATCATAACCTCTAACATTAAAATGGATTGGCAGGTATGCTCCTACTCTTTGATTAATATTAGCGTTGTTTAACTTAATTTGGCGATTCCTAGTTATAGTAGGAGATATACGCCAATTGTGTTCAGTATTCTTTGCTAATGCTTCTGAGTCTTTTATATCTAAAGGTATAAGTCCTTTTGTTACAGCCCCTCTTCTATTTTGACCAGGACTGACATAAAGGGTTCTTCCACCAAGATCATCAATGCTTTGCTCTAGAGCTTTCTCAGCACTTGAACCAAGACCAATAACAGCAATAACAGCTGCTGTGCCAATAATGATTGCAAGAGAGGTCAAAAAAGATCTAGTTGCATTAGACTTAATTGAAGAAATCGCAGATATTAATGATTCTTTAAATAACATTATCCAAAACTAAAGGAAGCCTCAACTCTCTCTCTGAATCTTCTTTGATAATCAACTAAACTTTTACTAGGCAGAATATAAACAGTATCACCGCTCTCTAAACCGTTTAATATTTGCACGTTTGATAAATCTGATAGGCCTATTTTTACCCATGTTAATGCAGGGCCGTCTCCTGAATCTTTTATGACAATAAACTTATTAAAGTTTTCACCAGATATTTTATCTTCCAAAAACTTATCAACTGTTTCTGTAGGTATATTCACAATTGAAGCGGCTGAATATATATCCTTTCTAGTTCTTAATGACATAGATGGAACACTTAGTGATACTTCTGTATTTAAGATTTCAATTACAACATCTGTATTCATCCCAAGTAAAAGAAGATTATCATCATTATTGATATCTATTAGAACAGGAAATGTTGTGACATTTTGTTCAATCCTTGCCAAAGGCTCTACTTTAGCAACAACCCCAAAAAATTCTTTATCCCTATATGCTGCCACTTTAATAGATACAGACTGGCCGATTGAAACCTTACCAACATCAATTTCATCTACTAAAGCTCTTACTCGAACTTTAGAAAGATCAGCCATCGTCATTAAAAGAGTTCCACCACCAACTGCTGATGTGGGAGAAGATATAACCTGCCCAACTTCTACAGGTCTAGAAATTATTGTGCCACTAACAGGAGATCTCACAACCGTATCATCTAGTGCAATTTTTGCATTCTCAAAAGTAACTTGAGTTCTTACTAAAGTTGATTTAGCTTGAATAAAATTTTCTTGGATGTCTTCAAACTCTTTATCAGAAATATTTCCATTCGTATGAAGCTGTTTGCCTCTGTCATATTGAGATTCAGCATTTGTCAGTCTTACCTTTGCAGCATCTAAATCTGATTTGGACTGATCTAAAATATTAGTTGGAGTTCTTTGATCTATTTGACCTAAAACAAACCCTTTATCAATGAAATCTCCAACTTCAGCACCTAAGAATAATATTTCTCCTGATGCTTTTGATTTAATTTCTACAGATGAGATTGCTTCAATAATTCCAGATGCTTCAATAGACAATTCTAGCTTTTGGGTTTGTGTATCTTGTTTTTTATAAAATTGTTCAGCTTTATTTGATTCATCACTTGAGCCACAACCATATATAAACAATATGGCTATAAGTGATAATGTGCTTTTATATAATTTCATAATTTATTTCCTATTATCTGATTTTATCAGACCATCCATAATTGTAATAATTCTATTAGATTGTTCAGCCACGCTATCTTCATGAGTAATCAATATTATTGTTTGACCATTTCTATTAAGTTCCTTGAATATATTCATCACATCTTTGCCTGTTTTAGAATCAAGGTTACCAGTAGGTTCGTCTGCAAAAAGAATGCTTGGATTATTTACTAATGCTCTGGCAATAGCAACTCTTTGTTGTTGTCCTCCTGAAAGTTCAGAAGGAGAATGATTTTTTCTATCTGAGAGACCAACTTTCTCAAGAGCTTCATTAGATCGTTCCATTGCTTCACTCTCCTTACATCCAGCATATTTAAGTGGAAGCATTACATTGCTTAGAGCAGAGTTCCTAGCTAATAAATGAAATGATTGAAAAACAAAACCAATTTCTTTATTCCTAATTCTTGCAAGATCATTATCAGATAATTTGTTAACTGGATTGTTATTTAAGTTATAAATACCATCAGTAGGAGTATCTAAACAACCAATGATATTCATTAATGTTGTTTTGCCTGAGCCTGAGGGACCCATAATGGAAATAAACTCACCTTTTTCAACAGAAAGATTTATTCCATTTAAAGCTTTTACAGATTGAGATCCAACCTGATATTCTTTAATTAAATTATTAGTTTCTATCATCATATTAATTTATGAATTATCTTGATATGGTTATTTTGATAATTCATCTATATAAGTAAGCCAGCCCTCTGCTGAGATTTTACTATCTTCAAAATCCAAAGCGTTAGTAAAAAAAGATCTAGCCTTGGGATAATCATTAAGTTCATATAATGAAATTCCCATTAAAATATCTAATCTTCCAGGATATTTATCATAACCTAAATTCTTCGCTTCAAGTAAATATGTAAAAGCTGTTTTCCAATCTTCTTCCTCAAATGCAAATCTTCCAATTTTGTATGCTGTATTAGGATCCTTTTCAATTTCTAATGATTTTATAAGATAATCTATTCCTTTAAATCTATCTTTAAGAATAAAATATGAATCAGCTAATAACTCATAATTGGCTTTATTTTCATTAACAATTCCAGCATCCATACCATACTTAATTGCTTTAATAGCTTTTTGAGGTAAATTTTTATATAAATAGTATCTACTTAAATCTAGATATTCTTTTTCTTTAGACAGAGTATTTCTTTCATAAGCTAATTCAAGGCCTGCAAGAGACTCATCATCATCATCTTGAGTGTAATAAAGACCACTTAATTGCTTCCAATATTCTTTCTTATCAGGATTAACAAAAATAAGCAGTTGAGCAACCTCAACTGCTCTCTTGTATTTCTCTAACTGAATTGCTAAAGATAATTCATATCCAAGCCAGTCCTCTTTATAGGTTGTGGAAAGTTCATTAGCTTTTGAAATATTTTCGTAGGCTGTTAGATAATCATCTTGTTGAAAATATGAAATACCAAGCATAATTCTATAAGTTGGGGGAAATAATAAACGTCTTTTTTCAGCAATGGCTTTGTATTCTTCAAGAATTTTTATAGTATTCTTATAGTCGCTCATTTGAAAATAACACTGAGAGAGACCTACTCTTACTTGAAGACCAGTAACAAGCGGCATTTTCTTAAACTTTAACGATTTTTCATACCACGGTATTGCAGCTTCATAGTCTCCTTGAATAGCATGGAAATTTCCATAGAGCTGGTTAATTAATGCTCTTTCATAACTTTGTTCATTTACAAAATATCTTCTGACAAAAATATCCAGCTCTCTTTGAGCATCTTCGTATTTTTCATCATCAATAAAATCATTAATTCGCTTTAAGTAACCGTACACAAACTGACTTATTGCATCATCAGAGGAATA
>MDSV01111549.1_pt1 | contig 13454 bp, 5 predicted proteins | sample 810851 | NCBI WGS metagenome assembly MDSV01 (sample SAMN05326640, study PRJNA326480) | marine metagenome | isolation source: seawater | place: Atlantic Ocean: North East | collected 2012 | reverse complement strand
CCATCATCATCAAACTCATCAGACCAAACCAAGGTCTTCCCATCTAGAAGGTCATCTTGAGGGTTGTACACCCCTTCTTTCTTGCAGCCAACAAACAATACAGCTAGTACCAGCTGACAACAGATCAACTTAAAGTAATACATAAATAAAACCTTATTTACAGTTTCAATACTTCAAAATCATTATTCCTTGTAGAAGTAGATATTGTCTAAGAAAACAGTACTTATTTTGGATGCACCACTACTGTTTTCATAGATTAGATGACCTACGCCTGATCGAGGGGTAAGCGTCAAAGGAACACTAACACTCGTCCACCCATTAGAGGTTAATTGAGAGCTATTGACCAGCACCACTTGTGTTGTATCATCGCCACGACCACCATTATCAGCTTTGTTGGGACCATAATCTTTAATCGTGATTTTTAACTCATCATTTGGTTGAACATCGTTTGGTATAAACACATCAACATGATAATGAGTCATTTCAGAAGCATCTACGAGTGGATCTGTGAATTGTTGTCCTACAAAATTGAAGTTTTCGTAAGCTATAATATTATCGCCATTATAGACAAAATCTGCAGATGTAGTCGTTTGATACGGTTGCCAATACCCATTGTAATAATCGATGTTGACATCTTCATAGGCATTACTAAAAATAGATATTACATTTTCAGCAGCATGAGTTGGAACAGGAGCCGATTGAAAAAATCCTTTGGACTCAACGGTCAGTGAGCCTGTGGCATCAACCCCATTTAAACTTGCTGTGATTGTAGATGTCCCTATGTCAAGAACAGTCACTACACCATCTTCATCAACAGTTGCAACTGCTGTGTCTGATGAAGTGTAATCAAAATAAGCTGCTGCCGCTGAGACAGTTACATCTGAGCCATTTCCCAAACTAAGTGTTAGTTCCGTTTCTTTTATATCAATCTCTGAACCAGTATAGCCAGTAACTTCTTTTTCCATGCTATCATATAATGTTGGTCTTGGTTGGGTGAAATATCCCAGTTTTTGAAACCGAATTTCATCGATCCAAAAGGTATACCCAAGCCCGTCAGTTGAGTCTGTTCCAGCAGAAAAAGCAAACATCCCTTTTTCTTGCACCAGTTTAGCAGGGTCTGGAAATGGAATAATGTATTGTTTCCAAGTTGTTGTGAGATTGATTTCTTCCAGACCAACATTGAATTTGTCCCCTTCAAAATCAGTTCCAAACCCAAATAAGCCAATGCTTGCTGTGGTTGTACCCTTCGCCCAGAAGGTTAAGGCATCATATTCAGTAAGGTCTCTCCCAAGAAAGCGATCTTTAAAAATTCCGCCGATAAAGCCTCCTTCAGGATCTTCAGATCCAGGAACGTCTATACGAATTGCACTCGATCCTTTATAGGCGTTATTATCAACGTCGAAACCATTGACATTGGCACCATCTGCAGGATCATAGGATATAAAAAACTGATCTGTAAGACTCACTGGGAAGTCTGTAAAAACTTCTGGTGTGTTTGGATACTTTGCCAATGAAATATCATCAGACAATTCTCTTTCACAACCAAACATAAGCGCAACCAGTAGAGCTGCAGCAATTGAGTTGATTTTTGATGTATACTTAATTTTTTTCATTGTCATTCATTTATTATTTACCAATGTTTATGTGAACATATGTTCGAATCTCCCATTCTGATCCTTCAGAGAATCCACTAAAATCGAGTGTTGGTGGGTTTAAAACTCCTATACTAGTGGCAGCTGGAGCATATCTTGGAGAGTATTGATCCAAAGATCTCCATGTTCCTCTAATACCTATTTGGGTATTGGGAAGTCCAAACCAGTCTTGTTTTCCAAGCGAGGTCGAAAAATCAACCATCAATTGGAGTGGGAATGTGAGGTTAAAGTCACGATGGTAATCGTATGGTCCCCAATCATTCACTTTTACATGTGATATCATTTTCATGTTTTTATAAATCATTCTGACATCACCACCAAAACGTGTAATGGTACGATCTGAATCACCATTTGCTTGACCATTTCCATAATAGAAATTACCAATCATTCCGAGTTCAGGACTGAGTTTTGAAACAACTCGCGTGTGCGCTTCCCAAAGATCTTCTGCTGGTGCACTTTGCCCAAAGGCAAAAAACTGTCGATTTGCCAAAAATCCAATGTGAGCATCCTGCGTGGTTGGCAGATGTTTGTATACAAATCCAGCACTCATCGCAAATTTTGCATCTTCAACAACATCGTTGTTCCACTCATACATCCAAGTTCCTGGCGTTGGGTCAAATGTGAATAATATTTCTCCAGATGACATTTCTCTATTTCCGCCACGCACTGCAAAAGGATCATCAATTACATTGCGTAATCTTCCTGGTCCAGTAAACGCACTTGGGATTGGATCAATCAGGGGTTTTTGGTATAAAAAGTTTGGTGCAATCTGTAGGTTTCCTAATAGATAGGTGAACCCAGAAAGCACATTGGTCATGTTTCCACTACCAGAGTCTTTTAGTTTCCAGCCTGTAAAGGTTTTGGTTTGGTCAGCACCACCATTGGCAACCAAGCCCATGTATGATCCTTGTGCATACCAATTGATTCTACCTTTTTGATAAGTGATTTTGGCTTTCGCACCCCAGTTGTCATCAGCAATAATTTTATCGACAAATACCTTGTCAAGCTCTTCGTCATAAACCTGAAATGAGCTTCCGTTGAGAGGACTACCGCCCCAAATTCCGCCGAAAGTAAAGCCGAAATCACCAATCTTGCGCTCAAGAGCAATTGTCGCTCGCTCTGTTGGCCATGCTGGAATAACACCACTGGTCAACTGGTTTTCGTTTAATACACGTCTACCACTTTCGTCATACTCCAAATTGGTCACAAGGTCTCTGTGGTATACCCCTGTTACTTTCCATTTGAGTAAATCCTTAGTATACTTTAGTAATACTGCTGGATTGGCACCCCACCACAACTGAGGTCCAAAGGCAGCTTTAAGACCACTTAATGCTCCTTTGCCATCTATTTCTGCACCTAAAATTTCGCCATTGTAGATGTCCAAGTTCGGACCATAGTTTGATTCAGAATAGAGATTGAATACGTCTCCTTCATATGCCCAGTGGTAATGCCCTGTTCTATAAAACCCTCTCAGGTCGAAATTTTTTGCATTCCACTCAAACTCAGCATCGTATATCTGTACTCTATATGGGTCATTCACAGTAATCACTTCACCTGTTTCAGACATTACTTTTATTGGTCTTCCACGATTTTCGTAGAAAATTTCATCAATCGCATTGTCAGTCACATTACCCAAGACACTGACATTGACCTCGGCACGCATGCCTGGAGCAGGTTTTCCTTCGACACCTACAAAATAGGATTGCATATGGTCAAAGCCCAACTGATCGGGATAAACTGTTTCTTCAGAACTCGCTGTTTCTGGGGTTGTCGTTAAATCTCCTCCAGTATTGTAACTGGTAAACTCAGCCCTGAGCCTACTCACACGAAGTTTTTCACCACCCCCCATGGCTGCCTTGTCACCGCGAGCACGAAGCATCGCATCCATAATTTGGATGTTGTCAAAATGATTTTCTATAAAAGCAGCATCAACTCCACTCGCATAAGGGTTGAGTGCATGTGCTTCTTTCAATGCATAATATGCTGCTCTTGGGTATAGTTCATATAATCCACGAGCGTCGTTTGGACCTTTTGCACAAATCCCAAACCACTCTTCATTCATGTTGTTTTGACCTGGTTTATAATCAAATTGATAGCCACCATTCGACCAAGAAGCGTTGTTGTCATGAACTTCCAGGTTGTCTGTTTGGCCAAATTTCCACCAACCATCGCTAAACTGGAAGGTACATCCACCAATTGAATTACCAGCTTTTCCAAGACCAGCAGCATTGGCATAAATTTCTTCCCACTGACCAACCATATACGTTGCTTGTGCCTTTTGATCTTCTTTGTTTGAAAGTGCGTTGAAAGAATCTGAGCCAAACTCTGTGAACATGACAGGCTTTCCATATTCATTTTTGACACGCTCGAAGGTATCGCCAAAAGAAATCCCACGATACATATTGGTTCCGTAGATATCTACATCTTGACATTCTTGTGCGATAATGTCCATGAACAATAAGTCTCCATTACAAATAGCCACTGGGTGTGATCCATCAATACCTTTGATTGCTATTGCTGCATCATTCATGAGTTTGTACATGGGTCTTCCGCGGTTTTCACCAACAGCTCTAATTTGGTCTTCTTCATCTGGAAAATCTTCTGTTTCAGCACCTGCCCAGAACAAACCGTAGTTGTTTTCGTTTCCTAACAAAAACATCAAAAGACCAGGAGTATTCTTAAACTCCTCTGCTAGGGCAGTTATTTCAGACATCAAAAGTTCTCTGACCGCAGGGTTACTGTAGTCTGTAACTGGAACCCATGCGCCATCAAGCGTCAAGCCATATCGTCCAAAAGGGTGATTGAGAATGGTATGAATACCATAGTTTTCATAAATGTATTGTACCCATTTGGGTTGAATACCAGTGTATGATCGAATGGTGTTTACACCCATATTTTTGAGGAGTCCCATCTCTGAATCAAGCGCCGCGATGATAAAATCGTCGGATTGATTCCAAAAATCGAAAGAGTAGTTTGTTCCTCTTGGAAAGTAGTCCCAGTTCATTCCATTGACCATGAAGTCTTTTCCATCGACAACAAGTTTAAACTGATTGTTTTCGTTCTGAACGACAACATTTCCTGCTTGTGAATATATAGAAATAGACACCAGAAGGAAAAGGATATTAAAAAATTTGATTTTCATAAATGTAGATTTACTTTTATAACATTTACACAGAAAAATGATTGTGGTAAATATGTTGTTTTTAATGTGTTTCTAAAATAAAAAAGATGTATTGACAATTATGCAAAATATAACTCTACAATTTATATACTCAATAATATAAGTATTGTAAAATTTACAAAAAATCATTTTAACCTAATAATAGGTGATTTCATAGCCATATTTATCAATACTGTATAGGTATCGTATAGGTAAAAAAGGGGTTAGATAGGTACTATACAGAAAGGATATAGGAGATCAGATTGGTTTTGTGCTCCAAATTCATTCTTTTTCGCAAGCGATAGCGTTTAATTTCGACGCTTTTGGAAGAGATATTTAATAGAGATGCGATTTCCTTAGATGAAAGGTTCAAACGCAAATAAGCACACAAGCGTAAATCGTTGGGGGTCAGTTTTGGGTGAATTTCTTTGATTTTCTTTAAAAAGTCCTTGTCAGCATTGTTAAAGGCCTCTTCAAAGTAGTTCCAGTCATCATCATTATTAATGCTTTTATCAATATTTCGAACAACATTATTGACTTCTGAAATATTTTTCAGATTCAATAATTCGTCTTTGATCGAGCCCAACAATGTGTTTTTCTTAATCATACTCATGGTAGAAATGGCAAGCTCTCTGTTCTTATTTTCGATACGTTGATTCAACTGTTCATTTTTTGCCTCAACCAAGGCTTTTGTGTTTGAAAGCTCCTTTAATGCAAGTTCTTTTTTGGTTTCTTCCACATACTTCATTTGTTGTCTTCTGTAGTAACGAGTGTAGTAGTTATTGATCAGAAATGAAATAAAGACAAGGGTACCCACATAAAAGGAAACTGCCCAATAGGATAAGTACCAAGGAAAATCGATGGAAAAGGGATAACTCACAATGTCGCCCAATGGTTGCTGACCACTTTGCGCACGAACATAAAAGGTATAATCCCCAAAGTCCAGATTTTTAAACGCTACCATAGACGAATCGTTCCAAGGAATCCAGTCTGTATGATAGCCTTCTAGAAACCACTGGTACTGTATACTGTTTAACTCGCTGTAGTAGGGGACAAAAAACTCAAATTGGATATTGTTCATTTCAGAAGACAAATCAATGTTTCCAGTCAATGAAAGGTCTGCTTCTGCAAGGTCAAGCGCAGATGAGGTTGCACGACTCAAAAAAAGTTTGGCCTGTGGGACTTCGTAATTGTTGAGTTTAATGTTTAAAAATCCATTCATTGTCCCAAGCAAATAGGTGTTGCTGTTTTGCTCAGAGATGTTTTCGAATCCTAAATTTGTTTTTCGATAGTCATTATGTACTGGTATTTTCTGAATGGAAAAAGAACTGTCAAAAATATTCTTCTCCAACAGCACTACGTTTTTTTCAAAAAATGTCCAAATGCGATTGCGCTCGTCTAAAATCATTTTGCCACTCAAGTAAAAATCATTTGCAAACATGGCCGAAGAAATGGAAAGTGGTAAAAAGTCTTTTAGCTGTTTGTCAAAAGTAAAAAACCCATCTGGACTCATATAATACACCTCATCATTAAACTTGATAAGGCTAGCGTGCCTACCTCTTTTTATATTGAGAACACGCACGTTTTCTACCTGGTCTGCATCAGCAGATAAGGTCACGTGATAAACCCCCTTATATTCATGGCTAATTAAAATTTCATTGTCATTGACCATTTCCATATGTCGTGCGGAAATATCAAATCCAGTAATTTTATTGGCATACTGCCATACCCCATTGAAACGTTTGAGTACATGAATCCCATCATAACTACCAACAAAAATGGTGTTCCGATCGATACTTTTATGTGTCCATGCACCTATGTATGAACCTATCCGAATTGCCGTATTGCCCTTTAGCATAAAGGTACCTCGATCATGACCAACAAATAACACATCATTAATGACTTCCAAATTCCAATTTTGACCAGACAAGCCTTTAATGGATTCGAATGTTGCTGTTGGCTTATTAATTGGGCGATAAAACAAGCCTCGGTTGGTCGCCAAATAAAGACTGTTCTGAACCCTTTTGGATGCATAAACAGTTCCCAGTTTCCCTTTGGAATCATTATAAAATTGGAAAGGAGAATCAATCAAAATACAGTTGATTCCACTGTCCAATCCAAGCCAAAGATTGTTGCCTCGGTCTTGAAAAATTGATAAAATGGTGTTGTTGAGGAGGCCCCTTTCAAAGTTATAATTCGTTGACATTCTTCCATCCTCAGAGATGGTGTAAAGGCCATTGGTGACTGTTCCAATCACATAATCCCCATTGGTTGACTGCAAACCACTGTAAACAAGTTCATTGTCAGAAATGTAACTTTGGATTCGCCAAGGGCGAAGAATTTGGTTTCGATAGGTAAAAAAGCCTTTTGATGAAGTGAGAATTCGAAAACCATCAGAGAGAGAAAAGATTTCGATGACTTCTGTGTCGCCAAATTGTTTTCTGCCAAAAAGGTATTTGATGCCATTCAAATCATATGTATAAATCCCATCATTTTCCAAATGGAAAAAAAGTTGTTCATTCACAACAAAGGATTTTATAATTGGCTTATCGGGCTGGATTTGTTTAAACTCATTTGTAGATTGGTTGAATAAAAAAATACGATTGAGGGATTGAAAAATCAGTGTGTCTTCAATCTGATAAATCTGCCAAAACTGTTCATCTTCAATGAGTTGGATTTGATATTGCTCAACCAACGATTGATAAACCAAATCTCCTGTTGTTTGCTTTTTCCAGTACCCAAAATCCATATAGCTACCAGAATACAATACGCCATCAAAAAATGCAACTGATCGAACAATAGAGTTCATGGGGTAGAGTTTCCATCGTTCTGCATCATACATCAAAACCCCTTCGTTGTTTGCAATGTAGATTTCATCGTTTCCCCCTTGGGTAAGTGCCCAGTTTTGATTTCCTGCTGCATACTCCTCCATAAGAAAACTCTGTATAGGAGGAAGTGCCTGGGTGTATAGTGAAGAGGATATGCATAAGATGCATATAATCAGATGTTTATTAATAAAACTAGTCATTTGATGAAATCAAAAAGTCATCAAATGTAGTGAATTTATAAAACTACAAACGAAAAGAAATGTGTTTAATTAATGACCAAACGACGAGTTGATTGCACATTTGGGCCCTTCATTTCAACCAAATATATGCCTTTGGCTAAGTCTTCAGAAATGCTGAATTGCTTTTGCATTGGCTGATGATGTACAATACTACGCCCCTGTAAATCGTAGATATTCAACTCATGAATTTCAGTTGCAGATCGAATATAAAATCTTTTGGAAGTGGGGTTTGGAAAGAGTTGAATTTCAGGATGATTGCTTTGGTCAATTGACATGGGCTGTTCTTGATAGACTCTTATATAGTCAATTTCCATGGCTGAGGATGTAAAACTTGATGCTATGGATTCCTGTATTGCAACATTCAGCAAAAGATACTGATCAGAATTGAATGGCCATGTGTCACTATTTTTTGCTGTTGGATTGTAGGTGTAATGCTCTACATCATCTACCGAAAAGATCATTTTATCTGCTGTCCACTCGAGCTTATACACATGAAATTCTGAGGAAACTGTTGATATCGTTCTACCACCATGGTTGACAGTAGCGCCATGGGATGAGGGGGTATGCATGGCACTTTGGATAAAGTTTTGGTTACTGCCCCAATGTTCCATAATGTCAATCTCTCCACAAGCTGGCCACGATACAGTGCCAAACCCTTGCTGTTGCCAGTAGGCTCCATTTTCGTTGATGTTTTTACCCAAAGTCCAAATAGCAGGCCAAGTGCCAACCCCTGAAGGTAGCTTTGCTCTGATCTCCACCACCCCATAGGTAAAGGAAAACTTTGAGTTTAATCTCGCAGAAGTATAATTTTTTGTATGTCCTTGATCATTGAAAGTCTCTTTTTTGGCAACAATCTTCAATGTACCATCTGAAACGTAAGAATTCTGAATTCGATTTGTATAATGTTGTTGTTCGTTGTTATACCATCCCCAACCATTTGGTAAAATGGTTTGGTGAAACCATTTGGAATCATCAATTGGGTTGTCAACTCCAGATAAATAAGTCGTACCATCATCATCAAACTCATCAGACCAAACCAGTGCATAGTTACTCTGTTGAAATGCAATTGAGTAGGTCATTGTTTGGGTAGTGTCTTCTGACACTACAGTTATGGTTGTTGTTCCTGGAATTGAAGAGGCATTGGCAATGGAATAGGTAGCATTGGTGTTTGCGGTTGATGCTGTAACTGTTGGCACATTGGTTTCTCCAATTGGCAAGCTGTATGTATATGAGGTTGTTTGTGCAGAGAATCCTGACAGTGGAGTATCATTTATGTGGATTGACGATAGCCTTGCGCTATCTGCGGGATCTTGGCCATACACTTGTATTTCATAAATACTATAGCCATAATTTGTTCCCCTTAGCGTATTATAAATACGTAAATATCTACCAGACTGATTTGAAAAACTGTGATGATCCTCGCCACCGTTTCCATTGGATTCAGTAAAAATTGTATTCCAATTTGTCCCATCCATTGATAGTTGGATTTGATATTGTTTAGCATAGGCTGCTTCCCAAAAAATCTTTACCTGACCGATGTTAAATTCTTGTTGTAGATCTACATATATCCATTGCGGTTCAGTTCCCCAATTGCTAGCCCATCGAGAAGAAAAATTTCCATCAAATGCAAAGACACTCTCTTGGCTAGCATTTTCAGTACTACTCGCATAGCTTGGTTTATTTAATGCAATGTTTTGAGCAAATGCATACTGTATAAGCAGAAATAAAAATGACAAATGATATATAATTCTCATGTTTCGTAATGAAGTTCAAAATTAAAAAAACCCACCAAGAATGGTGGGTTTATTTCGGTTTGTTTGTTAAAAAATACTGTTTACTTGATTAACTTCGCAATGGCTTCTTTGTCGCCAGCGTTAAGTTTTACAAGGTAAACCCCTTTAGAAAGGTTTGCAACATCCATATCAAAGTTTGCTTTGTTAGGAGTTGCTTGTTTTACAACTCTCCCATTAAGATCAAAGATTCTAACTACATCAATTGACTCAGCAGAGATGACATTTAAAATATCTTTAACAGGGTTGGGGTAAACATTTACATTGATTTTTATATCATTAATAGAAGCAGTTCCTTCTTTGTAGAAATAAACGTTATCAATATAAATTGTAGAAGGATGAGTTCCACCCGCGGCGGCGAGAGATATAATAAGCTGAGCCAATTCATCTCGCGAAGTGTCACCAGTTAGTGCGGTGATATCAATATCCCTAGATTTCCATGACCCAACTTCTGGCGCAGCATTATAATCTTGAAAACTTGACGTTTCGGCATTCCCACCAGCATGGTTTGACCATTTTGTGTTCATTGTTTGCCCCGTCAAAAGATCCCCGGCTAACCAATAATCAATATGGAAATGAGTCATATTAGTTGCGTCAATTTTTTGGCCTAAATCTGCACCAATAAAATCTCCACCAGAAAGTTCAACTTTCAAAACAACGTTACCAGCTATGGTTTCGTCTGCAAAAGTGGATTTATCCCAAGTTGTATTGTTTAGACCAATAGCTGTTCCATATGCCTCTCCATAAACAGAAATCACATCCGCTGAATTTCTTACTGGAGGCGTGGCTGGTGCATCAGTGGGGCCAGTAACTGCTACAGAACATGCTGGTGCTACAGCACCGCCACAATCTACACCTGTCTCATCTCCGTCTTGGAGCCCATTTTGGTGTTGTGGTGCTGCTTCTGTTGATTTGATATTATCAATGTAAATAGTTTGATCTACAACAGGGGCGTTCCAGCCAGTATCATCTGCTTTTCTATTTGGAAATATTGCAACTTTAATATATGTCCCATTTGCAACGGAAGAACCATCTGATCCTGTAGTAAATGTGAATATTAATGTTTCCCAACCTGATCCAGTATGAGTTTGTGTATTAGCAGCAGCAGGAGAGCTAAATTTTCCTTCATCTTCAACCTTAGCCATAATACTTATAGCTGACGTGGCATAAACATCTACTGCAATCGTTTTATTCGTTGAAATATTTGCATAGCTTCCAGCTGCAAAGAAAATTGTAGCTCCTTGCCAGCCATTACCACCTGGATTGGTGATTAATTTTAATGCGTTACCATTTGTTCCTCCACTGACCGGATCTGCCTCTATGGTGGCACTGGTTAGTCCTTCAAAAGCCTCTGTATTTGGGCTACCATCAAAGTCCTCTAAAAGTACATTATTTTCCGCACCTGTACCACTACTAACATCTTTTTCTACCAACGAAACATTGTCAATAACTACAATTCCCATGTCAGCACCCATGTCGAATAACACACGGTGAGGACCTGCAAAGCCTGCAACAAAATCACGCGTAAAGGTAGTATTAGTATTCGTTAAAGAAATTGTTTCAGTTGCGCTTTGATAAGCACCTGCACTTTGTCCGATACCCGCTATAATTGTTCGAGTATTTCCCTCTCCAGTAGAAGCCTCAAACGAAAGTGTATATGTATTTCCCTGAGTTAGAGTAACTGCCTGAGAAAGATTTACATTCCATGCATCACCAGCTGTAGTTACATCTGCAAAGAAAAATTTGTTATCATTTTCATCGCGAATCTCAACATTTCCAGTCCAAACAGCAGCAGCGTTGTCAGCTTCAAAGTCTCCATCTGTTAGCAACTCAACTGGCATTTGCGCTGTCACGCTAAATGAAATTAATAATAAAAGTGTATATAATTTTTTCATATTTATAAATTTAATTGTTCAATATTAACAATATAATAATCTGAACTTTAAAAAAACACCTATACAATTCAATTGATACAGTACTACAAAAACTCTACACTCTATATCTATTAAGCTCATTTTCAGGTTTTTATCATTATAAGATTCTTTCATTTATGCTCCGATTCAAATTAATATCCCTAATTTACTATCAAGTCTTTAAAATCAAACCATTGAAAAATTTCAATAAGTACTCATATCAAATTATCTTTTTAATCATTTTGTTTCTCAGTAATGTTGCCATTGCACAAACACCTGTCGGTGCTGGAAGCTATACAGCAACTTACCCCGGCGCAAATGGGTCTTTTAATGAATCCCCATCTGGAAGCCCTCAACTTTCTAAAAATGCCATTGGAAAACCTGTACCTACAAACGATTGGTGGTCGAAACTCATCAAAGAAGACCATGCTGATAACCTCTTCAACTATCCCATGACAATGAAGACTACCGATAATGGACTCATTGTTACCTATATCCCTAGGGGGGTGATTGGCGACAATAATGCTGTTCATGTTGGTGTGACTGGACTAAACACTTCTAAAACCACTGTTTCAGATCACTCAGACTGGACTGTAAGTATGAATTGGAATGATGACACTCGAGATTTTGAGGCCACTTCGGGTATTGGCATGCCCTTTGTCTATTTTGAAAAAAACACATCATCTACTGCCCAAATCACTGTCAGTCGTGGAAATGTAACCATTTCAAATGAGCTCATCATCATCGAAAATGCAAGCTACAATGCTGATTTTGTTGTTTATGCTCCCACTGGTAGCACGTGGACTGTTTCAGGGAATACATATACATCTTCTCTAAATGAAAAAAACTATTGGTCCATGGCGATGCTTCCCCAAACAACCACAAACGTTAGCGCCACAGCAAATGCCTATAAAAAATACGCTTATGTTTTTCCGACAAACACAACAACGACCTGGGACTACAATGCAGATACCTCCAAAATCACTTCTGATTATACAGTTACCACCAGTATCAAGGAAGGCACTGACACCAATGTACTTATGGGCTTATTACCACATCAATGGGCAAATCTAGATCCTAATTCGCCAACGCCTTCCGAACAAAGTTATCAATCGATTCGTGGGGAACTCAAAATGCTTGATGGCAATCATTTTACAGTAGCGCACAACTTTAAGGGAGTATTACCCACCCTACCTTATTTGGCGAATTATAGCCCTGGCTTTGACCCCATCGATCTCGATCAAAAAATAAATCTGATTGAAAATGATGCATTATCTTCTTACACAGATTCCTACAACGAAGGACAGGCGATGAATCGATTGATTCAGACAGCGCGCATTGCTGATCAAATGGGTGATAGTGAAGCACTGCAAAAAATACACACAACCATCAAAGAGCGATTGGAAGATTGGTTGTCTTATGAAGCTGGTGAGGTTTCTTTTCTATTTTACTATCATAATGACTGGACAGCGCTTTTAGGGTTTCCTCAAGGACATTTTCAAGGGAGCAATTTAAATGATCACCACTTTCATTGGGGATATTTTATACACGCTGCTGCATTTGTTGAGCAATTTGAACCAGGATGGGCAGATGATTGGGGGGCAATGGTAAACTTACTTATTCGTGATGCTGCATCGACTGATAGAAATGACCCCTTGTTTCCTTTTTTACGAAACTTTAGCCCCTATGCAGGGCATAGTTGGGCAAATGGATTTGCTACTTTCCCACAGGGAAATGATCAAGAATCCACTTCCGAAAGCATGCAATTTGCAACCTCACTCATTCACTGGGGAAGTGTAACTGCCAACGATACGATTCGAGATTTAGGAATCTATATCTATACGACTGAACAATCAGCTGTAGAGGATTATT
>MDSV01089756.1_pt1 | contig 13454 bp, 16 predicted proteins | sample 810851 | NCBI WGS metagenome assembly MDSV01 (sample SAMN05326640, study PRJNA326480) | marine metagenome | isolation source: seawater | place: Atlantic Ocean: North East | collected 2012 | reverse complement strand
TAGCTAATTATCATTTTTATTAATGAAAAAAACACAAAATAGTTATAGAAAAAGTGGCGTAAATATTTCTATTGCTAATAAATTTGTTAGTCACATTGCAAAAATATCAAAAAAAAATGTCAAAAAAAGGGATGGTTCCTTTAATAAAGATAATATTGGTGCTTTTGGGTCTAGTTATGACATTAGTAAAATCAAGATTAAAGACCCTGTTATAATTTCTTGTACAGATGGAGTTGGTACGAAAATAGATTTAGCCAATAAATTTAAAAAATTTGATACCATTGGCATTGATTTGGTAGCAATGTGTGTAAACGATTTAATTGTGCAAGGAGCAAAACCTTTATTTTTTTTAGATTATATTGCTGTGGGAAAAATAGATCTTAGCAAAACTAAAAAAATTTTAAAAGGTATATTAAAGGGTTGCAAAATTTCGGACTGTAAACTCATTGGGGGTGAAACAGCCGAGATGCCTGGAGTTTATTCTAAAGATAAGTTTGATCTTGCGGGGTTTAGTGTTGGAATTGTTTCAAAGAAAAAAATATTAGATAAAACAAGAGTTAAAAATAATGATATTATTTTAGCTATTCCTTCCAGTGGTATTCACTCAAACGGTTACTCTCTTGTAAGGTCTATTCTAAAAAAACAAAAAATAAATAAAAAACTTAAAAAAGAACTTTTGAAGCCTACAAAGATTTACACTAAAGAAATTATAAAACTAGTAGATAGAAATTTAATTAATTCTGCGGCTCATATTACAGGTGGAGGTTTAGTAGAAAATATTACAAGATCTGTTCCTTCTCATCTATCTGTTAATATTGACTTATCAAAGATAAAGATAAAAAAAATATTTAAATGGATTAAATCAAAAAATATTACAGATTTAGAAATGTTAAAAACTTTTAATTGCGGCGTGGGTTTTTGTTTAATCGTTAACAAGAGTAAAATTAAAAAAATACAAAAATATTTTTCCAATGATTTTATGCCCTATGAAATTGGTTTTATTTCAAAGGGTAAAAAAAAACTTAATTTAACCAATGCAATTTTATGGTAAAAAAGAATGCATGTGTTTTTATTTCAGGTTATGGCTCTAATTTAAAATCTTTAATTAAAAGTTCAAGAGATAACAATTTTCCAATTAGTATAAATTTGGTCGTTAGTGATAATATGCACGCAAAAGGTATTTATCATGCAAAAAAAAATTCAATACCCTTTTTGCTAGTTAATACAAAAAAAAGATACTTTGAAGATTATATTTTAAATAATGTTAAAAAATATAACATTTCTATTATTTGTTTAGCGGGATACATGAAAATACTTTCAAAAAATTTTATAAGAAAGTTTGGTAAAAAGATTATCAATGTTCATCCATCTTTACTTCCAAGATATAAAGGATTGAATACTTACGAGAGAGTTTTAAAAAATAAAGAAAAAAAAACAGGATGTACAGTCCATTTTGTAAATGAGAAATTAGATGGTGGCAAATTAATTGTTCAAAAATTTTTTTTTATTGATAAAAAAGATAAAAAATCAGATTTGAAAGACAAAACTCAAAAACTTGAGAGAAAAGCATTTTCAGAGGCTTTAATAAAAGTTTTTAGATATAGTTAGTTTCTAAAAAAAAAATTAATTTCCTTTTTTGCATTTTCGTTGGAATCTGAGCCATGTACTGAATTTTTGTCTATTGATATGCCAAAAAGTTTTCTTATTGTATTTTCTTCAGCATTCTTCGGATCAGTAGCACCCATTAATTTTCTATTAGAAGCAATTGCATTTTCTCCCTCCAAAATCATAACAACTATAGGACCGGATGATAAATATGAACAAAGTGCATCATAAAATGGTTTTGATTGATGAACCTTATAAAATTCTGCCGCTTCTTCTTTTGTTAAATGAATTTTTTTTTGATCTTTGATGTTTAAATTATTTTTTGTGAAAATAGACTTAATTTCATCAATTAAATTCCTTTCAACAGCATCAGGTTTTATTATAGAGAGTGTTTGCTCTATATTATTCATAATTCTCTTCTATGAGTTGATTAAGAAGTCTTACTCCAAAACCTGTTGCCCCTTTAGAATTTAGAGCACCGCCGTATTTTGAAAATGCCATTCCAGCAATATCTAAGTGGGCCCATGGAGTTTTGTTCAATATAAATCTTTGTAAAAATTGAGCTGCAGTTGTTGATCCAGCTCCACCAACATAATTTATGTTTTGCATATCTGCGTTTTTTGAATTCATTAGTTTATCGTAATTTTTGTGAAGAGGCATTCTCCATACTTTCTCTTCCACCTTTTCGCCTGCTTCAAAAATTTGTTTAGATAATTTATCATCGTTTGAAAAAAGTCCTGCGTACTCTGATCCTAAACAAACTATGATCGCACCAGTTAATGTAGCTAAGTCAATAATAAATTTGGGTTTAAATTTTTTTTCTGTAAAAGTTAAAGCGTCTGCTAAAACTAGTCGACCTTCAGCATCGGTATTTAAAACTTCAATAGTTTTACCACTGTAAGACTTCACGATATCTCCAGGTCTTTGAGCATTCCCGCTTACCATGTTTTCTACAAGACCCACTACGCCGACTGCATTTACTTTTGCTTTTCTTAAGGCCAGGTTTTTCATTAAACCTACCACAGTTGCTGAACCTGCCATATCATAAGTCATATCTTCCATAAATCTAGCTGGTTTTAAAGAATATCCACCCGTATCAAAACAAACACCTTTTCCAACAAAAGCTAAAGGTTTTGAATTATTTTTTGCTCCATTCCATTCCATTGTTACAAGGTATGATCCTCTTACACTTCCCTGCCCTACACCAAGTAAAGCGTGCATTCCTAGTTTTTTTAACTTTTTTTCATCATAAATATTTACTTTTAAACCATCTTTTTTTAAAGAATTTAGTCTTTTTGCATACTCATCTGGATGTAAAATATTTCCTGGTTCAGATACTAAATCTCTTGCATAAAATGTTCCTTCTTCTAAAGCATTAAATTTTAACTGATTTCCATAAGAAGGTTTTTTATTTCCAATTATATTTATATGGATAAGCCTTGTTTCCTTTTTAGTTTTATATTTTTTGAATTCATAAGATTTTAATTTTAACCCATGTAAAAAATGACCTAAAAAATTATTATATTTACTAGTAATACTATCTGAAATAACAAAATACTCACTATTTTTTCCATAATTTATACGTCCATAAAACTCAGCTCCTAAATTTTCTACATCAGAAGTTTTCAAAGTATCTTTAATTGAAATCAAAACTATTTTTTTTTTTGAATTGACTTCAAAAACAAATAAGTTTTTTTTAAAATCACTTGTTTTTAATAAATCATTTATGTAAGAGAATTCAAAGTCTGTAAGATATTTTTTTAGATTAGAAATGTTAAACTTATCGTTTGAAAATAATACTAAATTACCTGAAGGTTTACTGTTAGTATTTTTTGAATAATGGATCTTAATAGACATAAATTTTTAAATTATCTTTTAGAGTATGGTGGTATATAAGACCTAATATATCAATTTTCAACGATAAATTGGTCATATTTAAACCTTAGATTGAATTTTCTACAAGGTTGCTTTATTTATATACATTAAATTACCATGCTACGAAACAAAATTTATCAAAACTTTATAAAAGAAATCCTTAAGACTTTTTTTATAATATTGCTTGGGTTATCTTTGATTGCTTGGACAGTAAGAGCAGTTAATTTCCTAGACTTGATTGTAGAAAGCGGATATTCAGTTTCAACATATTTTTTATATTCTTTTCTAAATCTTTTTGGAATTTTAACAAAATTCATACCTTTGTCCTTTTTGTTGGCGCTAATAATTTTTGTTCTAAAGCAAATTCAAGAAAATGAATTCATAATATTGTGGACTTCTGGCGTAAAAAAAATAAAAGTTGTTAACGTTTTTTTTACCATATCTTCATTTGTACTAATTTTTTATTTAATTTGTGCAACCATTATCACACCAGTTGTTTTAAATAAATCAAGGGTCTTAATAGGTTCTCAAGGATTCAATTCATTTCTACCAACAATAAGAGTTAACCAGTTCAGTGACTCTTTCCAAGGATTTACATTCATGGTAGAAAAAAAATTTAAAAATGAAATTCAAAATGTTTTTATACACGATAGGTCAAATACATTAAAAAATTTAACATCAGAGAAATCTAATAAATTTTCAACAACAATATTATCTGAAAAAGGAATAGTAGGTGAAAAAAAAATGGTATTATTTAATGGACAAATTATTTCAACTGACATCAATAATTTAAAAAATAATATTGTAAAATTTGAACAATTGAACATTGATTTAAAAAATTTGCAAACTGACACTATTAAACAACCTAAGCTTCAAGAAACATCTACATTAAATTTATTAAAGTGTTTTTTATTTCCACAATCCTCTATTGATAGAATTGTTAATTGTAACTCTAATACCAAAAAAGAAATTATAACTGTGCTTAATAGAAGAATTATTCTTCCGTTCTATATACCTATAATTGCTCTACTATGTTCTTTTTTACTAATTAAAAATCAGGCAAGAAAAAAAAGTAGTCTCAACAAGTACTTTATTTTTACTCTAAGTTTTATAATTTTACTTTACGCAGAATTAATAATTCGTTTTACAGGAATATCAAAACTAGTTGGAATCTTGTTTTTAATTTCTCCGCTCGTTTTAACCCCAATAATATATTTATTATTAATTTATAAATTTTCTAATGAGTCAGTTGTAAAATGAAAAAAGTATTATTTCAATATTTATTATCAAATTACTTTAAAACTATTTTAAAGGTAATATTAATATTTTATGGTTTTGGATTAATATTAAATCTTTTTGAAGAAATTGAATTTTTTAAAAACATTAATTCGTCTCTTTTTCTCCCGCTAATACTTACTTCATTATTCATTCCGAGTCTTATAATAAAACTTCTTCCATTTATTATTTTTATTTCAAGTATGTGGTATTTATTGCAACTTAGAAATAGTAAAGATTTAATTACATTAAAAGTTTTCGGATATTCAAATTTTAAAATTTTTTTTATGTTAGGTTTTTCTAGCTTTATATTTGGTTGGTTTATCTTATTTACTATAAATCCAATAACTTCAACAATGATGAAATACTATGAACAAACAAAGTCCCGCTACTCGATTGACATTGATCATCTTGTTTCAATTAATAAAAATGGACTTTGGATTAAAGAAAATTCAGATAGCGGATATAGAATTATTTCAGCTGATGAAACAAGAAATAACGTCCTTAAAAATATCTCAATTTTTATTTTAGACAAAAATTATCTTTTAGACAAAAAAATAAGCGCAAAATTTGGAGATATCGAAAAAAATGAATGGATTTTAAAAGATGTTGTTATAGAGAAATTTAATAAGAACATATTAAATGAAAATTCAAAAGTGTCAGTTCCTTCTTTAAAAATTTACTCAGAATATAATTTTGAAAAAATTAATAGTTTATTTAAGAATTTTGATACAATGTCATTTTTGGACTTACTTCTAAATTATCAAAGTCTCCAAGATAGAGGATATAATAAATCCTATTTGGATCAAAATTTAAATTCCATGCTATCTTTGCCTTTCTTTTTATTTATAATGACTGCCCTATCCGCGATCCTAACTATGAGTACACTTAAAAAGTCGAATAACTTTACATTTATAGTTGTGGGTATAATAGCTTGCGTAGCAATATATTATTTTAAAGATTTATCTTTAGCATTAGGCCAAACTGATAGAATAACTTTATCTTTATCTGCTTGGATCCCAGTTGTATCAATTGGTTTATTAAGCTCTATTGGAATTTTACAAATTAATGAAAAATAAAATTTTACAAACTTTACTTTTTTTATCTATTTTTACCCATGCAATCGCGGAGAATTTAAATATTGAGTCATCTAGCATATCTTTAGATAAAAAAACAAAATTAACAATTTTTAAAGGGGATGTTACCGCAAGCGATGACTCAAAAAATGAATTTAAAACGCAATACGCAGAGTATGATAAAGAGTCAAAACTTCTTAAAAGTAAAGGTTCAACTACTATAATCACATCAGAAGGTTACTCTTTGTCTGGTGAAGATATAATTTTTGATAATAAAAATTTTTTTATTAAATCAAATAAACCGGCTTTGATAAAAGATTTGGATAAAAATGAAATTTACTTAGACAATTTTGAATATTCCACAAAAAATAATTTTTTCAAATCAGTTGGTAAAATAAAATTAGTAGATTCAAAAAATAATTCATATAATTTTTCTCAAATTTATATAGATGAAAAAAAGAGAGAAATCATAGGAACAGATATAAAAGCGTTTTTAAATCAAGAGTCTTTTAAAATTAATGTTAAAAACAAACCAAGAGTTTTCGCAAATACAATTAATTTTAAGGAAGGACAAAGTCAATTTTCAAAAAGTGTTTTTACAATATGCGATTATAGAAAAAATGATAAATGCCCACCTTGGTTAATTCAAGCTAACAATATGATTCATGATAAAAAGAAAAAAACAATATATTATGATAATGCTGTTCTTAAAGTTTACGATTTTCCGATATTTTATTTTCCAAAATTAATGCACCCAGATCCTACAGTAGATAGAAGATCAGGTTTTTTACCTCCTACTTTAACGGACTCTAAAAATTTAGGTGCTGGTTTTGGAGTTCCCTACTACTGGAATATTGGCGGCGATAAAGACTTAACTTTAACAAGCAAATTTTTTACCACTGAACATCCTTTGTTTTTAGGTGAATACCGTCATGCCTTTGAAAAATCATATTTTATTTCAGATTTCGGTTATACAGAAGGATATAAAAAAACAACTTCCTCTAAAACCGCAGGTTCGAAATCTCATTTTTTTGCGAAATTTATTAAAAATTTTAAAGGAAAAAATAACTCAGAAAATATTTTTGAATTAACCTCTCAAAATGTTTCAAATAATAAATACTTAAGACTATATAAAGTAAAAACAGATTTGGTCGAGAATGAAACTGACTCTTTGGAAAACACTTTAAATTTTTCTCATGAGAATGAGGATCTTTTTTTAGGTCTAAAAGTAAGTTCCTATGAAACACTTAAAGATACATATAATGATAAATATGAATATATACTTCCAGAAATTATTTTTGACAAAAATCTTTTTACAAATAATAAATATGGAAATGCCGATTTTCAATCAAACTTAAAAGTCCATAATTATGACACCAATAAATTTACTAAATTTTTTGTAAATAACATTGATTGGAAATTTAGAAACATAAACTATAAATCAGGTTTAACTGGAAACTTTCTTGGAAAAATTAAGAATGTTAACTATGAAGCAAAAAATACTGATGAATATAAGGATGATACAACGCATGAATTATTTGGTGCTCTTGGTTTTTTAACAAAAATTGATTTATTTAAAAAAACAGATAATGATAAAACTCACTATTTGACCCCGAAAGCTTTATTTAGATATTCACCCGAACATATGAGAAAAGAAACTGACTCAGCCAGATTAAGTAATCTTAACATCTTTTCACTTGATAGGTTGGATACAGTTAATAATTTTGAAAGTGGTTCGAGTGCTACTCTAGGTTTCGACTATAAATTTGAGAAAGATAATGTCGAAAAAATAGATTTTGCAATCGGACAAATAATTAATGCAAAAGAAAATAATCGTATGCCCTCTTCTTCTGGTTTAGATCAAAAATTTTCTGATGTTGTCGGTACGTCAAAGTTTAAGTTAAATGATAAAGTTAATTTTTCATACAATTTTTCATTAGATCAAAACTACAAAGATTTAAATTATAATGAATTCGAGACTAGCTTTAATTTTAAACCTATTAAATTTAATCTTAATTATCTTGAAGAAAAAGAACATATAGGAAATCAAGAATATCTCAAAGCTGGTTTAGAAATTGTTAAAGGTGAAAATGGTTTATTTTCCGCTTCATCAAAAAGAAACTTAATTACGAATTCAGCTGAATATTATGATTTAAGTTACGAATATATTAATGACTGCTTAAGAGCAGGTTTAGTTTATAGAAGAGAGTTTTATAACGACTCTGAACTTGAACCTGAAAATTCGCTTATGTTTAAAATAACCATAGTTCCTTTTGGTAACATTAATTCACCTTCTTTTAGTCAATAGATGAAAAATTTGTTTATTATAAAATTTATAATTTTTGTTACGGTAACTTTTGGGAGTTCTTCTTTTGCAGAAATACAAAATAAGATTATTGCTAATGTTGGAAAACAAATAATAACTTCTCATGAATTGAAAAATAAGATAATCACAAACTTAGTTTTGAATAATCAAGAAATAAATCAATCGAATGTAAATAGAGATAAACAATCTGCTTTAAGATCTCTAGTAAATTATAAATTAAAAAAAGATGAAGTTATGAGAACAAAGATTTCTACTAACGATGAAGCTGTTAACGATCATCTTTTGAAGATTTCTTCAGGATATAATACTGACTTAGAGGGTTTAAAAAATATTTTTCTTTCAAACAATCTAAATTATGAGCTTTATCTTGATGAAATAAAAACAGAATTTGCGTGGCAAAAACTAATTTTTCAATTATATAAAGAAAAACTTTTTTTAGACAAAGATCAAATTGACAAAGAGTTAAATCAATTTGTAACAAAACAAAAAAATCTTATTGAGTATGAATTGGCAGAAATAGAATTACTTAAAGATAATTTCAATCAAGATGAAAAAATAAATGAATTAAAGAAAGAAATTAATTTAATAGGTTTTGAGAATGCAGCGATAAAATACAGTGTTTCACCTTCAAATATGGATGGTGGCAAACTAGGTTGGATAAGTATCAATTCCTTGTCAAAAAATATTACTGAAGAACTGTCTAAAATGGAAAAAGGAGAGATATCAAAACCAATTATTAGAGCTAATTCTATTTTATTTTTAAAAATATTAAATAAACGTGAAACTAATATTACAAAAGAAAATATAGATTTAATGAAGAATAATATAATTGTAAATAAAAAAAATGAATTATTAAATCTATTTGCTAATAATTATCTAACAAAAATCAAAAATAATACTTTTATTAACATAAAATGAAAAATAAAATAATTCTAGTTTGTGGAGATCCGCATAGTATCAACTCTGAAATAATTTACAAAATTTGGAATAAATTATCTTTAAGATTAAAGAAAAATATTTATTTAATAGGAAATTATAATTTGATACTAGCTCAACTTAGAAAGTTTAAAAAAAAAAAATATTCTTATAAAAGTTAAAAACATCAACGAAATAATCAATTCTACCAAATGTAAAATTATTGATGTACCTTTAGCATTTAAAGATCCTTTTAAAGTGCCATTTAATAACTCTGAGAAGTATATAATTAAAAGTTTGAATATTGCTCATAACTTAGCTAATTCAGGAAAAGTTAAAGGCTTGATAAATTGTCCTATAAATAAAAAATTAATTTTTTCTACCAAAAAAGTTGGTTTAACTGAGTTTTTTGCGTCAAAGTGTAGAGTTAAAAATTTTTCGGAAGTGATGCTTATATATAATAAAAATTTGTCAGTAGCTCCTCTTACTACACACATAGATTTGAACAAAGTCTCTAAATCAATAAATAAAAAAATGATTATCAATAAAATTACAACATTAAATAAATTTTATAGAAAAATCTTTAGAAGAAAGCCTAAAATTGCAGTTTTAGGTCTCAACCCTCATAATGCTGAACTTAGAAAATATTCTAAAGAAATAACAGAAATTATTCCAGCTATTAAATTTTTAAAAAAAAAGAATTATTCAATCAGTGGGCCTTTTTCAGGTGACACAATATTTATAGATAAATTTAAAAAAAGAGACGTAATAGTCGGCATGTATCATGATCAAGTTTTATCTCCGTTTAAAACTCTATTTCAATTTAATGCAATAAATTTAACACTTGGGCTAAATTATTTGAGAGTTTCACCTGATCATGGTCCTGCAGAAGATTTAATTGGAAAAGATAAGGCAAATTGTTTCAGTTTAATGGAATGTATACAGTTCATAGATAAATTTAATTGATGAATTTACCAAAAAAATCACTGGGACAAAATTTTTTAGTAGATAAAAATATTATAAAAAAAATCATAAATTTAATGAGTATTTTTAATAGGAATATTCTAGAAATAGGACCAGGACGAGGGGCTCTTACAGATGAAATTTTAAAAAAAAATCCAAAATCTTTAGTACTAATAGAAAAAGATTATTTAATGGCCAAAGATTTAAGAAAAAAATATAAAAATGAAAATAAGATAAAGATATTTAATCAAGATATTTTAAATTTTGAAATAGAAAAAAAAATTGAAAAGAATACTATTATCTTTGGTAATCTACCCTACAATATTTCATCTCAAATTTTGGTAAAAGTAATCAAATTCAAATCTTGGCCTCCTAATTTTACTGATATTGTATTTATGTTTCAGAAAGAAATGGCAGACAGAATAGTAGGAAAATTTAATACTGCTAAATATGGTAGATTATCGATTTTATCAAACTACAGATTAAACATCCATAAAAAATTTGACGTTTCTGCAAATTGTTTTTTTCCTAAACCAAAAGTTACTTCATCAGTAATATATTTTAAACCTAAAAAGAATAGTTTTTATAATATCAAAAATTTAGATAACTTAGAAAAAATTACTAGTATTTTTTTTTTCAAATAGAAGAAAAATGATTAATAAAAGTGTAAAAAAAGTTTTAAAATCGCAAAAGCATTGGGATAATATTAATGGCTTAAATCTAAAACAGCGACCCTCGGAAGTTACACCTGAAAAATATTATGAAATTACTGAATTATTTGAGAAAAATTAGATAACTGCCTTTTATGGTTTGAAATAATTCTTTCTATTTGTTTATAACAATTTTCAAGATTCTCATTTATTAATATATAATCATAATCTTGCCAATGCTTGACGTCTTCATCAAATGCCTTGAATCTTTTCTCAACTTCTGTTGGAGAGTCAGAATTTCTTTTTATTAATCTTTTTTTTAATTCATCTTTGTTAGGTGGTAACAAATAAACTTTAATAAGATTTAAATTTTTAAATTTAGATAATTGTTTTGTCCCTTGCCAGTCAATATCAAATATAATATCATTATTTATTATTAAATCATCTACAGTTTTTTTTAAAGTACCGTAATAATTATCAAAAATTTTTGCATACTCATAAAATTTTTCTTCTTTAATAAGTTTTTCAAATTCATCATGAGACACAAAATTATAATCGACGCCATTTACTTCGTTTGATCTTGGTTTTCTAGTTGTATGAGAAACAGAAATTTTAAATGAATGATATTTTTGTTGAATTTTTTTTGTAATTGTTGTTTTACCAGCACCTGATGGAGATGATAATATCAACATGATATTTTTAACATCAGGACTCATTATTTACTTTCAATTATTGATTGGTCTTACTTTCAATAAATTTGATGGCATCACCAACTGTCAGTATTTTCTCTGCTTCACTATCTGATATTTCAGAACCGAATTCTTCTTCGAAAGCCATAACTAGTTCAACAGTATCTAAACTATCTGCTCCTAAATCATCTATGAAACTTGCTTCTTCAGTAACTTTTTCTTCCTCTATTCCAAGATGATCAGCAACTATTTTCTTTATTTTTCCTTTTATTTCGTTTGACATTAATTCCCTTTTTTTATTTTGTAGTAATTTCTTAATAGATTATTAAATGAATTTGTCAAGCCATATACATTCCGCCATTTACATGAATGGTTTCCCCATTAATATAATTTGATAAATCTGAAGCTAAAAACGCTACGCAATTTGAAACATCATCACCTGTTCCTAAGTCCCCAGAAGGTATTTTGTTAATCAACATTTTTTTATATTCCTCTGGAATTTTATCAGTCATTTCAGTTTTTATAAAACCAGGGGAAACACAATTAATATTAATGTTCTTTTTTGCATACTCTAAAGCTAAGCTTTTTGAAAAAGCAACAATTCCTGCTTTTGAAGCAGAATAATTTGTTTGTCCAAAATTACCAGTATGACCAACTATTGATGTAATATTTATTATCTTTCCAGATTTATTTTTTAACATTTTTTTTATAACAGATTTACACATTAAAAATGTTGAGGTAAGGTTAATGTCTAAAACTTTTTTCCAATTTTCTTCAGAGAGACGTATTGTTAAACTATCTAAGTTAATACCGGCATTGTTAACTAAAATATCTAAACCGCCAAGTTTTTGATTAGCGGTCTCTATAAAAGACTCTATTTTAGAATGATCTCCTAAATTAAACTTTTCTATTTGTATATTTTCGAATTCTTTTTTAAGTTTATCTAATTTATCATCTTTTGTTCCTGTGGCTAATACTTGAGCTTCACATTCAGAAAATTTTTTTACAAGGCTGTTTCCAATCCCACCTGTCGCACCAGTAATAATAACTTTTTTATTTTTTAAATTCATGTGTGGTATTTTTCATATCATCTATTGAATTTATACTAAAGCAATTTATATCTTTTATAGTCCTTTTAACCATGCCTGATAAAACTTTTCCTGGTCCAATTTCAATAAATTTATTTATTTTTTCATTAGACATGTTAATTATACTTTCACGCCATCTAACGGTTGAACAAATTTGCTCAATTAATAATTTTTTTATATTTTCTGGATTATTTTCAGGCTTAGAAGTAACATTAGAAACAATATCAAATGTTGGTTTTTTAAAATTTACTGAATTTATCTTTTCTTTCATTTTATCCGCAGCTTGACTCATTAATGAACAATGAAAAGGTGCACTTACATTTAAAGGTATAACTTTTTTCTTATTTGTCTTTAAAATATTCTTTAGCATATTAATACTTTCAATATCCCCGCTAACAATAGTTTGTCCTTCAGCATTATCATTTGCTATTTCGCAAACTCCTTTTTTTTTCGGTTCTTCCATAAAATTTTTAATTTCGTCAATTTTTGAACCAAGAACAGCAATCATGCTTCCTTTTCCAGTTGGAACTGCCTCCTGCATAAATTTACCTCTTTCATAGAGCAATTTTAAGGCGTCGTTGAAATCTAAAGAACCGGAGCACAACAAAGCACTATATTCACCTAGAGAATGTCCAGCAAAATACTTTGTTTTATTAAAATTAAAATTGAACTCTTTTTTTAAAATTGAAAAAATAGCGTAACTAACAATCAGTATTGCTGGTTGGGTATTTTGTGTTAATTTTAGTTTATCCTCAGGACCCTCTAGAATGATTTCTGATATTTTGTACTTGAGCCGTTCATCTGCTTCATCAAAAATTTTTTTTACTATATCAAAATTGCTATAGAATTCTGACCCCATGCCTACAATTTGTGAGCCTTGACCTGGAAAGAGTATAGCGTTCATATTTTTAGCTTTTAATCTAAAATAATTAGTATTGATATAAATATCTATTATAGTATAAAGCTTTTTTTACAATTATGTACTTTAAAGC